>OGXI01000758.1_pt1 | contig 28593 bp, 34 predicted proteins | sample 1576221 | NCBI WGS metagenome assembly OGXI01 (sample SAMEA3541523, study PRJEB24748) | human gut metagenome | biome: human gut; feature: human-associated habitat; material: faeces | place: China | collected 2012
GTATGTTTAATGGTTATGTAATATTAGAATACACAAAAGCAACGGAAGAGGAGGTATAGGAAATGAAAGTAAAAAGATTAAATGTAAATGCAAATGAAACGGTAAAATTTGTTTTTGATGTTTGGGCAAGTAGCTTTTTTATAAAGAATTTTACAGATGGAGCAATTCTGGTTTGTTTAGGAGATACATTTGTAGAAAGTGAAAGTATAAAAATACCTGCAAATTTTGCAGAAGAAATCGAAAACAATTTTAATGAACAGGTAGCAAAGTACACAACTAAACAATACACAACAGTAACAGTTAAGGCTGAAAAAGGTGGGGAGGTTGAAGTACAATGCATAAATTAAAAACAATGGTAAATTTGAAACCAGGTGCTGGTACAGGAAGTTCAGAAGAAGTTAAAGATTTAACCGAAAGAGTTGATATCCTTGAAAAAAGGACAGGTCATATTTATGGTATAAAAAGAAAAATAACAGACAATACAGCATCTACTTGGGAAAGAATTGGAGATTCTGTTGGATTGGTTGCAAATGCAAGAAAAGCTACAACAGAAGCAGTGCAAAACGATTTTTCAGCAAGGTATCCTTGGAATGAAATAAAAACTTGCAATATTGATGCAAATGGAAATGTAACAACATTTATAGGAGAGCCACGGATTCGCATTTGATGGCAGTAATGGAGAGGTATTTACGAAGATACCTCTTTTTTGGTGGAAAAGAGAAAGAAAAACAGAAAGCGATGAGTCTGTTTGGGAATATATTTGGATTGCAGATTATCCAAAAAAAGGATTTGAAACATCAAGCGAATTTTATCTTGCAAGATATAACGAAAGTTTTGACGGCACGAAAGCACATTCAATAAGCGGGGTTGCTCCTGAATATTTTGTCAATTTAGCAACTTTTAGAAATCACGCCAAAACATTAGGTAAAGGTTATTGCGTAATGGATTATAGAGCCTTTATTATACAAATTATATATTTGGTTGAATATGCAGATTCCAATATACAAAGTACTCTTGGAAACGGAATAATCGGAATGCATACAGCAAAAGCAATTGTAGCAGAAGAAAACACAAATAGAATAATAGTAAGCAGTGTAGGTATTGGTTTGTATGTTGGTAAAAATGTTTGCATTGGAGTTACAGCAGCTTATAATAATGGTGTAGCTAAAAATAGACAAATAACAGCTGTAGAAGATTATACATCGGAAGATGGAACTGTAAAAGGAAAGGCAATAACTTTTTCTGGGGATCCAGTCAATATTGCGGTTGATAATGTTATTTGGGGTTGTGCCCAGACAACAGGCGATTGTGATAGTCTAGGTATGGAATCAGGTTGCTTAATAAATGATAATTACCATTCTGTAATATACAGAGGTTTAGAGAATATTTTCGGAAATTTATGGCAACATGTAGACGGAATAAATATAAAAGATTTTCAAGCTTATATTTGTCGTGACCCAGAGCAGTATGCGAATGATAAATTTGTAGCTCCATATACACCAATTGGCTATGTAAATGCAAGTGAAAATGACAAATACATAAAAGAATTAGGATACGATGAAAACAACCCAGAAATAGCATTACCAACTGTTGTAGGAGGAAGTTCAACAACCTGTTATTGTGATAACTACTGGGCTAGTGCAGGCAATAGAATTGCTTACCTTGGGGGCAACTTCAACAGCAACTGGGCGAAGGACGGTCTGTTCGCCTGGTATTGCAACGACGGGTCTGGTAATGCGTACTGGAACTTCGGTGCCCGACTTCTTAAATACCAGTAAAAAACGGGGGTCTGGGGGTGGTCAACCCCCATAAAGACTACCTATACTATAAAGTAGTTATTTTTTTATTAAAAATGTGTGTATAATAATAAACAGGGATTTGATGTGTCCGGAGCCGATTATTTGTCTTTTGTTTTTTGCTTACCTTGGGGGCAACTTCAACAACAACTGGACGAAGGACGGTCTGTTCGCCTGGAATTGCAACAACGGGTCTAGTAATGCGAACTGGAACTTCGGTGCCCGACTACTTATTTGGTAATGATAAAAAATTACACATCATTTTCCTTGGCACTTGCCAAAAATTAGTCGACCTGGATTGACCTAGTAGTTTCTTTTAAGTGAAAAGCCGATAGACAAAATAAGAAAGAAGAAAAAATGAAAAGAGAAGGAAATATATATTCGAAAATAATTGAAAAGGGAAATATAAAGCAAGCGATTTTGAATGCTTCTAAAGGTAAAAAATATAGAAAGAGCGTGAAAAATGTAATTGTTAATATTGATTATTATACAGAATATATAAGAAAATTATTGGAGCATAAGAAATATGTTCCTAGTCCATATATTGTAATGCGAATAAGAGATGGAACAAGAAAAAAAGAAAGAATAATATATAAACCTAGATTTTTTCCTGACCAGTGCATACATTGGGCATTAATGCAACAAATAGAGCCAATATTAATGCGAGGAATGTATGAGTTTTGTTGTGCATCTGTAAGAGATAGAGGCATACATTATGCATCAAAGCATATAAAGAAAATACTAGTTAGAGATAGAAAGAATACAAAGTATTGTCTAAAATTAGATGTAAAAAAATTTTACCCGAGTATTAATAAAGAAATATTAAAACAAAAGTTAATGCGAATAATAAAAGACCGAGATACATTGGATTTATTAGATAAAATAATAGATAGTAACGAGAATGGTGTTCCAATTGGAAATTATACAAGCCAATGGTTCGCTAATTTTTATTTGCAAAGTTTAGACCATTACATAAAGCAGGACCTTAAAGTTCCGCATTACATAAGATATATGGACGATATGATTCTTTTTCATAGAAACAAAAAAGAATTGCATAAAATTAAAGAAAAAGTTGAGAATTATTTAAAAAATGAAAAGTTAACGTTAAAAGAAAATTGGCAATTGTTTAAAGTAGATAGTAGACCGCTTGATTTTATTGGGTATCGTTTTTATAGAGGATATACCACAATTCGAAAATCGAATTTTTTAAGAATAAAAAGGCGAATAAAGAAGATTTATAAAAAAGGGCATCTTAACTATATAGATGCAAGTTCTGTATTAAGTTATTATGGTTGGTTAAAGTATAGCAACTCACACAAAATAATAGAAAAATATATAAATCCATATGTAAATATAAAAAAATGTAAAGGAGTGGTGAAAAATGAAAACATACAGTCAAGACGAGCCAAATGAAAAGTTTAAAATAGAAAACGCAGAAGGAAATAAGTGTATTATTGTATTTTTTGATAATGTAAAAAAAGAGCAAGATGAAGAGCAGAATATAATATATAATTATGATTTATATAGATTAGAAATTATAAATAGAATAAATTTAAAAGAACAAATTGAAAAAAATTATAATGATTGGCTAGAGCTAGCAAAAAAACAAGAATATAATAAACTAGCAGAAGAAATAAGGGCTAAAAGAGATATGTTACTTGCTGAAACAGATTGGACACAAGTTACAGATACAGCATTAACAAAGGAAGAACAGGCAAAATATAAAGAATATAGACAAAAATTAAGAGATATACCAGAACAGGCAGAATTTCCATACAATGTTATATTTCCTAATATATAGGGAGGCAGTATGGAAGAAAAGTATATAAAAATAATAACAGAAAATACAGAAAGTTGTAAATCTGCACATAAGAGATTGGATACATTGGAAAAGAACATTGATGGAATAAATAATTTAGCAGTAGCAGTAAAAGAAATTGCCATGGAAACAAAAGCGACAAGAGAAGATGTAAACGATATGAATAGCAGATTAAAAGATGTAGAAAATAAGCCAGCCAAAAACTGGGAAAATTTAAGTAAAACAATATTAACTCGGAATTGTAACAGCAGTTCTGGGTTATTTTTTGGCAAAATTTGGAATGTAGGAGGAATAAAAAAATGGATAGTGATAAGTTTATAAAAAAATGTAAGGAATTAGTAAAAAATTATACAGAGGAACACATAGACAAAAGTGATAATATTCCAGTGTTTGATATATTCGTTGTATGGAGTTGCAAGACTTTACAAAATAGTAAGGCTTTGTTAAGTACAAGTTTAAAGGACGGAATGTATTATGAGTGCACATTAAACGGTAATAAAAAAGAAATATATTTAGATGCTTATAAAAAGTTTGAAAATAAATGTATAAAATTGGAGGGATAAATATGAGTAAAAGAAAAATGATTATAACTGCAATAGTAACAATTATTTTAGCTGTAATTAGTGCGATTTGGGGAGTCAACTATAGTGAACAAGATATTGAAGAAATAAGTAATTCTGTGGAAACTGTAGTAAAATATGTTGATAATGCTACATCTACAACAGAGATAGTAGAAACAACAGAAACGGAAGAACAGACATTAGAAGTAGAACAAGAAGTCGAATCCGATGCTGTTGTTGAACAAGAGAATATTGCATATAATGGAAGTTCTACTGGTAATGGACTATCTTTATTAGGAGAATGTACAGGGCTTACATATTACAGTCAAGCAGATTCCAGATGGGCTAATTATCCATATACATCTACAAATAACTCTACACAAACAATGAAAAGTAGTGCATGTGGTCCAACATCGGCTGCAATGGTTGTATCTAGTTCAAAAGGTTCAATATTGCCAACCACGATGTCGGATTTATTTGTTCAAAATGGATTTAGAACAGAAAATAGTGGTACTGCCTGGTCTGCATATAGCTGGGTTGCAGATTATTTTAATTTTAGCGATTATAAATATACATCCAATTATAATACTATGTTAGACTATCTAAACAGGGGATATTATATAATAGCAAGTTGTGGTAGTGGCTTATTTACTTATGGCGGACACTATATTGTATTAGTAGGAATAGAAAATGGAAATATAAAGATTTATGATCCATATTTATATACAAATAAATTCAATACAGCTAGCAGAAGGAACAAAGTTATAGTAAATGGAAATACTGTTTATTGTAGTATAGATAATTTTAAGAAATATGCAAATTATAAAGGCTTTTGGTGTTTCAGTAATGATAGCGGTTTAACAGAAAATAAAAATACAGATATAAAAACTGTAGTAGCAAATAACAATATAGAAGATACAAATTATAAAGTAAGAATAACTGCAAGTAGCTTGAGAGTGCGAGAAGGTGCAAGTACAAATTATACCCAAATTTCTTCTTATAAAAAAGGTACAGTTGTTACAATCTATCAAAAATATAAAAACTGGGGCAAAACTGCATCTGGTTGGATATGTTTAGATTATACTACTACTCAAATTAATTCTACAGTATATACAACAGGAAAATACAAAGTAAGCACTAATATTCACGTAAGAATGGGCGCAGGAACAAATTATAAAGCAAAGACATATAAACAGTTAACTCAAAACGCAAGACAACAAAATAAAATTTGTGGTAATTATTGCTACAATGGATATAAAAAAGGTGTAATTTGTAATATTACAAAAGTACAAGGCAATTGGGGATTAACAAAAAGCGGTTGGATATGTTTAGACTATTGCAATAAAATTTAAAAAAGAGGAGCATTAAAGCTCCTCAAAATTATTATTCAAACAATCCAACAATTACATTGCTTTCTGCCCATTCAGATGGCTCGTTAAAGTCTACATAGTAGGTATTGTCTTCATAGATAACATTTACTGTTGTAAAAGAATTTTCATTGTTTTTATCACATAATTCGTATAACCCATCTTGATTTTCAAAAATTTCTTTCTCTTCAAATTCTCCATTTAATTCATAATCAATTCCATCAATACTTTTAAAATTTTTCATAATCATTTCCTCCTAAAATTTATTATTTCTATTAAAGTTAAACCTCTTTCCACATTTTAAATAAATGTTCTTTTGCTGTATATTCTTCCTTTGTTATAATTATAATAACATACGGTACACCGTAAGTCAAGTACTTTTTTAATTTTTTTTCAAAAATTTTTCAATTTCATTCTTAAGCCAAATGGCATATGGTTTATCAAGTTTTTGTAAAAATTCCTCTGCTAACTCCTTATCAACTTTGGCAACTAATCTTTTATATTTTTTATTTTCCCATTCTGCTTCTTTTTGGTAATCTCTTGACATTTATATCAACTCCTTATATAATATCCGAGGAGGAATTATCCTCTTCGGATGGCTTAGACTAGCGCATTTCTTTTTCCTGGCGGGATTTGAAATTGTACATTTGTCTTTGCCATTTTTGTATTTCTAGGAATTGTTTATGTAATCTTGTATTTTTATTTTTCCTAGTTTTAAAAAGTTTGTATAGTAATTTTACCATTTTGCTCACCTCACTTTCTGTTATTATAATATCATACGGTACACCGTATGTCAAGCATTTTTTCAAAAAAAATTCAAAAAAAATAAAAAGAGGGAAAAACCCTCTTTTTATTGCATATTTTTTAATTTTTGTTGTATATTATACAATATATCAAATGCTTCTTTGCAAGTAGTATTATTTAAATCAATACCTTGTATTTGTCTAATAATATTAGTGCAAGAGGGTGTTTGATTATTAGAAGATGTAAGGGTGTTTATAACTTCAAATTTTAAATTTTTAGATTTTAACAAATTAGTGTATTTCTCTAGATTAGAAACTGGAAAACCACACTTAATTAAATTTGGTCCAAGGTCCGTTAACTTTAAACCAATTGCGTTAGAAACTACTTTTGCATCTTCATTCAAAATATTATAAAAAATGCCAACTTTAAATAAATAAACCTTATTTTTATCTTTCTTTTTCAATTCTTCATACTGCTTTTGTAGTTTGCTCATTATTTTTTCTCCTTCTACTAGTTTTTTTAATTACAATAATATCTCCTGGATCACATTCAAGAATTTCGCACATTTTTTCTAATGTTTCAAATCTTATGCCAGTCGTTTCATTATTCATTAAATTTGAGACAGCTTGATAGCCACTACCCATGTGCTTAACAAGCCAATATTTACTTTTCTTTTTTTGTTTAAGTAGTTCGTTAACTCTTATGTAAATCATATTATCACCTCTTTTCTGCATAAAGACCATTTTAAAACAAACTTATTTTTATTTTAACTGTGTTAGAAATAAGTTCTTTTTAAAATAACTATTGTTTACAATAGTTATAAATGATACAATGTATAAAAAAAGAGGTACAAAATGGAAAGTAAAGAATTTATTAAAATATTAGATAAGATTTATAAAATGCTAGATGTAAATAAAAGTGAGGAAATAAAAGAATATGTCACGGGTGTAAAGTTAAATTTAATGGCAAGCTCAAACAACATTGAAACATATGTAGATAATATATTATCAGAACTCGAATAATGTCGAAAAATGTCGAAAACGAAAACTGCTGAAAAATAAAGGAAATTTGATGATGATAACTATGGTATAGCATAGTTACATAAATTAACATAATATGATAAAATACTTATAGAGATATCTCCAATTTTTTGAAAAGGAGGTTTAATATAAGTGCAGACATTTATACAAGAAGTTATAGAAGAAAATAGGAAAAATTTTACCGATGAAGAGTATAAAATAATAATGCACAATATAGAATTAACAAAAAAGATATATTTATTAGGTTTTGTCGATGCTAGAGATTTATATAAATGATTTTATGCTCTAGGAAAAAACTTAATAGACAATTAGTAGACAATCTAAAAAAATAAAACCAACTAAATCTATTGAAATAGTTGGTTTTATTATACTTTTAAACATTTGGTGACCCCTACGGGAATCGAACCCATGATTCGGCCTTGAGAGGGCCGCGTCTTAACCGCTTGACCAAGGGGCCATATATAATACTTTATATTTATAACATAAATAAATTACTTAGTCAAGAAATAAAAACAAAAAATTAAATAAAAAAATCCAAAAATATAGCTTTAATTATTTAAATGTGATATAAATATAAAGTATAAATTGGAGTGGTATCGAAGTGGTCATAACGAGGCGCACTCGAAATGCGTTAGCTCTGAATAAGGGCCCGTGGGTTCGAATCCCACTCACTCCGCCAAAATAATATTAGGAGGAAAAGTATGAGATGTCCAAACTGTGGCAGTGAAAGTATATCTAGTATAGTAGATACAAAAACAAAAACCAAAGGATTTGACGGAAGTAATGCATGTTGTGGATATTTGTTATTGGGATGGCCAGGTGTTTTATGCGGATTATGTAATACAGGAGATACTGTAACAAGAACTAAAACAACTAATATCTGTAACAATTGTGGACATAGATTTTAAAAATGAAAAAGGAAACAAAAATAAAAACATGGGCATTTTTTATGAGGTTAGGCAATAAATGTGGATGCCACCAAATGGAAGAGCGCAGTTTTAAAATAAAGGGTTATCAATTTCCTGTATGTAGTAGATGTACAGGAATATTAACAGGTCAAATAATTGGAATAATAATATATTTATTAAAATTTAGAGTACCGTTATATATAAGTATTATATTTTTATTAATTATGTTTATAGATTGGTACATACAATACAAGAAAATAAAGGAATCAACAAATACAAGAAGATTTATAACTCGGAAATTTAGCTGGAATAGCACAAACAAGTATATTGATAGAGTTAATAATATTTATATGTAACATATTTAAATAAAAACAAAATTCGAGGAAAAAGGAAAGATGGAAAAGTCAAGAAGGATAAAATTAACTGCTCCACAAATTTTAGTATTAGGAGTAATTGCAAGTATTTTTATAGGAGCAATTTTATTAAAATTACCAATAAGCAATGTTTCTGGAAAACACATAAAGTTTGTAGATAGCCTATTTACAGCAACATCAGCTGTATGTGTAACAGGTTTAAATACAATAATACCAGCAGAACAATTTACAATATTTGGGAAAGTAGTCTTAATGTGTTTAATAGAAATAGGTGGAATAGGATTCATGAGCTTCATAGCACTATTACTATTATTAATGCGAAAAAAAATAGGACTATCAGAGCGTAATTTAATAAAAGAATCTTTAAATCAAAATTATAATAAAGGAATAATTAAATTAATAAAAAAGATATTTATTTATCTTGGAGTAATAGAAATTATAGGAGCTATTTTTTTATCAATAAGATTTATCCCACAATATGGAACAAAAATGGGAATATTTTATTCGATATTTCTTTCAATATCTGCAGTATGTAATGCTGGTTTTGATATTATGGGAAGTAATAGTTTAATAAATTATCAATATGATTGGCTAGTTTCTATATCTATTATGGTTTTAATTATAGTAGGAGGACTAGGATTTACTGTTTGGGACGATATAATTGATGCAATAAAAAAAATATGTGCTAAAAAAATACCTGCTAGAAAATTTGGTAGAGAAATTTCAACACATACAAGAATAGTATTGATAACAACATTTATATTGTTAGTATCAGGAGCATTATTTACATTTATATTAGAAAAAGATAATGTTCAAATAATGAAAGATGACAATATAGCTCAAAAAATACTAAAATCAAGTTTTTATTCAACAACCCTTAGAACAGCAGGTTTTGAATCAATTGATTCAACAGAGCTAACAACAGCTACAAAATTTATATCATTAATATATATGTTTATAGGTGGTTCGGCGGGAAGTACTGCAGGAGGAATAAAAACAACAACTTTTGCAATAATTATTTTAATGGTTATAAGTTATCTAAAAGGAAATGAAAACACAATTATAAATAAAAGAAAAGTACCTCAAAGATTGCTAAAAAGAGCAATAGTAGTTATGTTTGTTAGTGTTTTTATAATAATTGTTTCAATAGTTGGTTTATCAATAACAGAAGATATTAAAGCAGAGCATACTTTACCAGAAGCGGAAACATCTGTAAGAGATGTAAGCTTTTTAGATATATTTTATGAAGTATTTTCAGCATTTGGAACAGTAGGATTAACACTTGGAATAACACCAAAACTAAGTGTGGCAGGAAAAATAATAATTATGTTTGTAATGTTTATAGGAAGATTAGGTCCAATAACAATTTCATATGCTGTGCTGAAAAAGGACAAACGAAATAAAGGAATAAAGTATCCTGAATGTGATGATTTAATAGTTGGATAATAAATTTTATATGATATATGCAAGTAAAAAATGTTTTTAGCAGAGAAAAATATATAAATTTTTATTTTTATATTGTAAAAAAATTAAAAAAGGGAATGTGAAATATTATGAAAAATGATAATACAACAAAAGAAAGTAAAGAGCTTGTTACTAAAACTAAAATGAAATTATGGAAAAAAATAGTAATAACTATACTAATATTTATGTTATTAGCAATAATAGCTTTTGTTACATATGAAAAGGCAACCGTAAACAATACATATTATATTGGTGAAAAAAATCTCCAAATTCCAGTATTTGTTTATCATGATATTGTAGGGGATGAATCACAAATACAATATGATTATATGCAAACAACATATGATACATTTAAAAAGCAAATAACAGGACTAATGAAATTGGGATATAAGCCAATAAGTTATCAAGATTTAGAAGATTATAAAAATGGTAAAAAAGCAATTCCAAAATGGAGCTTTGTAATAACTTTTGATGATGGATATACTGGAGTATATACATACGCGTATCAATTTGCAAAAGAACAAAATATTCCAATGACGTCTTTTATAAATAACAATACCATAGGAACTGAAGATGTTTTTTATAATTGGAATCAAGCCAAAGAAATGGAGGAAAGTGGTCTTATTTCAATTTATTCACATGGATTAACTCATGCAAGATATAATGAAGAAACGCCACAAAAACTTCTTGAAGATACAAATAAATCATATGAAGAGCTTGATGAAAAATTGGGAAATAATAGATTAAAAGTATTTACATATCCATATGGATTACATACACAAGAAGAGCGTGTAGCTCTTTGGAATAATGGGTATATACAAAATTTAACTGATAACAGAATAAATTTAAGCAATGAATTAGATTTATCTGGAATTCATAGGTCATATCCATTAGGTGATTCTGTTTTTAAAATGTTAGTAAAAATACAATATAGAGTTTTTAGATATGAAATATTACGGAATTTTTTAAATTATAAATTTAATTTTAATGTGCATCTGTTATTTTTCTAAAAAAGAAAGGGTTGTAAAAATGAGAAAGTTAAATATATTAGTTATAGGATTAAAAACGTTTGGTCAAAGTGTTGTAAGACAATTATATGATTATAATTGCGATGTTTTGGCTATCGATAGAGATATGGAAAGAGTAGAAGAAATTGCAGATTATGCAACAGAAGCAATTCAATTAGATATAAAGGATTCAACTGAGCTAAAAAAATTATCTTTAGATAACTTTGATGTTGCAGTAATTACAATGCGAGATATAGGAACAAATATAATGACTGCAATGTTATGCGAAGAAGCTGGAATACCTAAAATAATAGCAAGATCAGCAAGCAATTTACATAAAAAAATATTAGAAAAAATAGGAGTAAACACAATAATATCACCAGAGCAGGAAATGGGAATAAGAATAGCAAAAGGAATAATGGATATAAATGTAATGGAAGCAATAAACATATCTGAAAATTATGATATAGTAGAGCTAAAAGCACAGGAAAAATGGATAGGAAAAACATTAAGAGATTTAAAATTTAGAAATCACTTTGGAATGAATGTACTATTAGTAAAAAAAGAAAATACCAAATTAACAATTTCTCCAAGCGGTGATTATGAAATTGAAAAAGGTGATAGATTGGTTGCTATTGACGATAAAAATATAGGTAAAGAATAATTTTATACAAATGTGTAAACATACAGTATATTGCAAATAAAGTTTTGCGGTATACTGTGTTTTTATATAAAAAAATAAAATGTTCACTATAGAGAAAAACAAAGAAAAAAGAGTCCACTATAGTGAACAAAAACAAACAACGATAAAAATTACAATAAATAATTTACAAATTGCAAATAGAAAATGCAAAACAATAGGCATTATGTAAAAAAGATTGTTTACAAAAAAATGGATTTATGCAATAATAGAGTGGATTAAATAGAATTAAAATATATATCAGCTAAAGAAAGGATATAAACTATGTGGGGAGATATAATAATAGCTTTTTTACTAGCATTTATAACAGCATATGTAATAACACCATATACAATGAGGTTAGCTAAAAAAGTTGGTGCAATAGATATGCCAAGTGATAGAAGAATAAATAAAAGACCAATGCCAAGATTAGGTGGAATTGCTGTAATATCAGGATTTGTGGTATCTGTAATATATCTATTAACATCTATGGTAATAGAAGGCGGATTTGGATTAATGGAACATGCTACCGAAATTATAGGATTTTTTTGTGGTATTGCCGTGTTAGGAGTTGTATGCTTTATAGATGATTGTAAAGATATACATCCATTATTAAAACTACTAGCTCAAACAATTTCTGCAATAATTGTTGTAGCTTGTGGAATAAATATAGAAAATATGGATTCTCCAGTAATAAATAATATAATACAAGCTCACCCATGGTTTTCATATATATTAACTGTATTTTGGATAGTTGGTATAACAAATGCAATAAATTTAATAGATGGATTAGATGGTCTATCATCAGGAATAACACTAATATCATGTATATCATTAATGATAGTGTTTACAATAAATGAATCACCATTATTATCAATAATATTAATAACAGCATTGGCAGGAGCAATAAGTGGATTTTTACCATATAATTTTAATCCTGCAAAAACATTTATAGGTGATGTGGGCTCAAACTTTTTAGGATTTTCATTAGCAGTAATTTCAATATTAGGTGTAGCAAAAACATATACTGCAATAGTTATAGTAGCACCAATAATAGTATTAGGATTACCAATATTTGATACACTATTTGCAATAGTAAGAAGAATTTACCAAAGAAAATCTCTAAAAGGAGTATTTATGCCAGATAAAGGACATTTACATCATAGATTAATGGCAAGAGGGTATACACAAAAAGAAGCAGTATTTATATTATATGGATTTAGTGCAATATTAGGAGTATTTGCAATTGTTTTACTAGAAAGTGGTGTATGGAAAGCAGTATCATTTGCAATGGTTGTATCTGCAATAATTGCAGTTGGATATAAAGATATAACAAGAAAAGCAGACCTAAATAAAGCAAAAATGAAAAGAATGGAAGAACGAAATAAGAAAGATAGTAATTAATATATTAAGATGGAGGCTGAAATATAGTGAAAAAAATATTATTTGCAGCATATTCTTTAGATCTTGGTGGAATTGAAACAGCATTAGTAACATTAATAAATTACTTAGCAAAAAAACAGTATGACATAACATTAGTACTTGAAAAAAAAGAAGGAATATTTTTAGACACAATGGATAAAAATATAAAAATTATAGAATATTCACCAAGCTATAATAAAAATAAAATACTAGCAAAAATAAAAAATGCATTAAATAGATTAAAATTTATATTAAAATATAAAAACAAATTTGATTGTGCTATATCATTTGCAACATATTCATTATCATCATCATTTGTAGCAAGAACATCATCAAAAAATAGTGTATTATGGGTACATAATAATTATTTAAATTTCTTTGAAAATGATGAAAGAAAATATTTAGAATTTTTCAATAATGTAAATGCAGAAAAGTTTACTAAAATAGTATTTGTGTCAGAAGAATCTAAAAAAGATTTTGAAAATAGATATAAAAATTTAAAAGACAAATTAATAGTATGTAATAATTTAATCGACTATAATAAGATAATAAAAAAATCAGAAGAAGTTATAACAGATTTTAAAAAAGATAAAAATGAAATAACCTTTTTGAATATAGGAAGACATGACGAAAAACAAAAACAGTTAACAAAACTAATAAAGTCAGCTGAGGTATTAAAAAAAGAAAACTATAAATTTAAAATAATATTAGTTGGAGTTGGTCCAGATACACGAAATTACCAAAAAAAGGTAAAAGACTTAAATTTAGAAAAAGAAATTATATTTTTGGGACCAAAAAAGAATCCATATCCGTATTTTAAAGAATGTGATAGTGTAATTTTAACATCGAATTTTGAAGGATATCCAGTTGTATATATAGAATCATTGGTGTTTAATAAACCAATAATAACAACAGATGTATCAGATAGTAAAAAAGATATAGAAGGAAAATATGGCATAGTTTGTTCAAAAGATGTTAAACAAATAAGCAAAGCAATGGAAGAATTTATAAACAACGGCTATGAAATAAAAAATAAATTTGACCCAGAAAAATATAATAACGAAATAATAAAAAAAATAGAGGATATTATATTGAAGTAAAACTACACAAGAAAATTACACAAGAAATTTGAAGTGGTATGTAGCAATTCAAAAGCTAGGAGGCGGAAATGAAATTAATAAGCGTAATAATTCCGATATATAATACACAAAAATATTTAAAAAAATGTATTGATTCAGTGGAAAGTCAAAGCTACAACAATATAGAAATAATACTAGTAAATGATGGCTCTACAGATAGTTCAGAAAAAATAATACAACCATATTTACAAAAATATGAAAATATTAAATATTACAAAAAAGAAAACGGTGGATTATCTGATGCAAGAAATTACGGAATACAAAAGGCAACTGGTGATTATATATGCTTTTTAGATTCTGACGATTACATAGATATAAATTTGTTTTCAAAATTACAAAAATACTTAGATTTAGATTACGATATGATAAAATACAAACTAGTAAAAGTAGACGAAAACTATAATGAAACGGAAAAAGTAGATGGTCCAATATTTGAAGAAAAAACAGGAGAAGAAGCATTTAATACATTATATTATCAAGATGTAATGTTACAACCAGCGTGGTTATACTTATATAAAACCGAGTTCTGGAAAGAAAATAATTTTGAATATCCAGTAGGAAAATTACATGAAGATTTTGCATTAACATCACTAATAATGTTAAAGGCAAAAAAAGTAGCATCAACAAATGTATATGGATATTATTATTACCAATCAAGTTCAAGTATAACACGAGGAAATGACCAACAAAAAATAATGAAAAGAGCATTAGATATGCTATACCATTATGATTATATGAATGAAAAAATAAAAGAATACAATATATCTAAACAAACATTAGAAAATTTAAAAATATATTATACAAACAATATAATTTTAAAAATAGAAGATTTAAACAAAATAAATCAAAAATACTATATAAAAGAAATTAAAAAGCGAAAAATATTAAAAAATATAAAAGCAAGAAATCTTAAACAATTACTAAAGAAAATAATTTTAAATATAAACATAAGATGGTATTTAAAATTAAGATAATAGGAGGGAATATGCCTAAAGTTAGTATTATAGTACCAGTATATAATGTAGAAAGATATATAGTAAGGTCAATGGATTCATTAGTAAATCAAACTTTAAAAGATATAGAAATAATAGTTGTAAATGACGGTTCTACAGACAATTCAAAAAAATTAATAGAAATATATCAAGAAAAATATCCAAATAAAATAAAATTAGTAGATAAAGAAAATGGTGGATTATCAGATGCAAGAAATTATGGAATACCACATGCAACAGGAGAGTATATTGCATTTTTAGATTCAGATGATTATGTAGAGCTAGATACATATGAAAAAATGTATAACAAGGCAAAAGAAGATGACAGTGATTTTGTAGAATGTGATTTTATATGGGAATATCCAGATAGAAAAAAGATTGACACAGGAAAAATATATAATAACAAAAAAGAAATGTTAACATATGCAAGAGTTGTTGCATGGAATAAATTAATAAAAAGAAGCTTAATAGAAGAGCACAAAATGGAGTTCCCCAAAGGGCTAAGATATGAAGATGTAGAATTCTTTTATAAAATGGTTCCATATTACAATAAAGTATCATTTGTAAAAGAACCATTAATACACTATATTCAAAGAAGTTCATCAATATCAAATACGCAAAATGAAAGAACAAAAGAAATATTCACAATAATGGACAATGTAATAAAATATTACAAAGAAAACAATTTATATGAAGAATATAAAACAGAGCTAGAATATACATACGCACGATTACTATTATGCAGTTCGTTATTTAGAATTACAAAAATAGAAGATGCAAAAATAAGAAAGCAATTATTAAATGAAACGTGGACAAGACTAAATAACGAATTTCCAAATTGGAAGAAAAATGAAATACTAAAAAAAGATAAATCAGCAAAAAATTTTTATATGAAAACAGTAAATAAATTTACATATAAAATATATTGTGCTATTTTTAGTGCTTAAAGAGGTGATAACAATTAAAAAAATTTTATTTGGAATAACAAGCCTAACACTAGGTGGAGCAGAGCGAGTATTAGTAGATATATCAAATAAGCTATCAGAAAAATACGATATAACAATATTTTCAATATATGACAATGGAGAGCTAAAAAATGATTTAAACAAAAATGTAAAATTTAAAGCATTATATAATTGCAGATATGATGAATTAACAAAATTACAAAAAATGTGGATTCCAATAAAAATATTGTTATTCAGCAAAATAATTTATAATAAAAAAATAAAACAAAATTATGACACAGAAATAGCATTTTTAGAAGGACCAATAACAAGATTATTTAGTACAAAAAATAAAGATGTTCACAAAATAGCGTGGATTCATAATGACATAGAAAAAGTATTTGGCAATGATTTAAAATCAAAAATAAAAAAATATATAGATAAAAACATATACAAGAAGTACAATGATTTAGTATTTGTAAGTCAAGATAATATGGAAAAATTTCAAAACATATATAATGATTTAAATACAGAAAATATGCATGTTATTTATAATTATATAGATAAAGATTTAGTAATAAAAAAATCAAATTATAATATAAAAGTTGAATTTGACTATAATTCAATAAATTTCTTAACAGTATGTAGATTAGTAAAGCAAAAGGCAATAGACAGATTTATACGAGTTCATAGTAAATTAATAAAGCGAGGTTTAAAACACAAAGTATATATAATTGGAGATGGACCAGAAAAAGAGAATCTTAAAAAACTAATAAAGCAAGAAAATGTAGAAGATACATTCATTTTATTAGGTAAAAAAGAAAATCCATATCCATATATAAAAAATGCAAACTATTTTTGTTTATTATCTGAATTTGAAGGATATGGAATGGTATTAGAAGAAGCAAAAATATTAAACAAACCAATAATAATAACAAATACAGCAGCACGAGAGTGCATAGAAAATTATCCAAAGGCGTTGATATTAGAAAATAGTGAAGACGAAATTTATGATGGATTGTATAAGCTATTAAATGATAATGATGACAAAATATTTAATAATACACAAACAAATACTGAATATGACAATACAGAAAAGTTGCAAAAAATTATAGAATTAGTAGGTGATTAAATGAAATTTTCCATATTAACAGCAACATATAACAGAGCAAAATGTTTACCTAAATTATATGAAAGCTTAATAAAAAATAAATCTAATAATTATGAAATAGAATGGTTAATAATGGATGATGGCTCTAAAGATGAAACAGAAAATTTGATAAAAGATTATATTGCTAAAAATGAAATTGAAATAAAATTTTTCAAACAACAAAATCAAGGAAAAATGACAGCAATAAATAATTTAGCACAATATGTAGCAGGTGAAATATGGATAGAATGTGATTCTGATGATTATTTTACAGATGGAGCATTTGATAAAATTAAGGATTTATATGAAAAGAACAAAAAAAGAAAAGATATTTATGCATTTGCTTTTTTAAAAATTGATCAAAATGGAAATAATATGGGAAATACATTTAAAAAAGAAGAAACAACAATGTTTGATTTATATTTTAAAGAAGGCGGAACAGGCGAAAAAGCATTAGCTTTTATTACTGAAGTTAGAAAAAAGTATAGATATGAATTAGAGCATAATGAAAGATTTGTTACCGAAGCTAGAATGTATCATAAAATGGATAAGGATTACAAGATGATTTGTAATAATGAGTATATGATGGTATGTGAGTATCAAGAGGAAGGATATACGAAGAATATTAATAAGGAATTTGTGAATAATCCATTTGGGTATTATATGTATTTTTATGAGATTTTGAATGATATGGATATGAAAGGAGTACCTTTGGGTAAGAGATTGTATGTTATTAAGCATTTTATTTTGTTTTCTACTTTAATAAATAAAAAATATACAAGTAAGTGCACTAGAAATATAAAAAATAAGATTATAATAACATTATTATGGCTTCCACGGCAAAATTAAAAGTCGTAGATATATTAAAGATTTTGTTTAAATAGTGAAGAAATAGAAAAAAAGGAAAATCCAAAAGTAATTGATTTTTAAAAGAAGTATGGTATAATGTGTGCTATAAGAAAGGAGCTTATTCAACAATGAAAGAAGAATCAGAAGGGTATAAAATTATTGTAGAGGATGTATATAAAACATTTAATGTATATTTAGATAAAGCGAATACAATAAAGGAAAAATTACTATTTATTTTTTCAAGAAATAGAAAAGAAAAAAGAGAGGTTTTGAAGGGGGTAACATTAAAGATAAAAAAAGGAGAAGTTGTTGCTTTAATTGGAACAAATGGAAGTGGAAAATCTACTCTTTTAAAACTTATGACAAAGATAATTTATCCAAATAAAGGAAAGATAACAACGAATGGAAAATTAACATCGCTTTTGGAATTAGGAGCAGGATTTCATCCAGATTTTTCAGGTAGAGAAAACATATACTTTAATGCATCAATATTTGGTTTAACTAGAAAAGAAATAGACGATAGATTAGAAGATATAATAGAGTTCTCAGAATTAAGAGATTTTATAGATAATCCTGTTAGAACCTATTCATCAGGTATGTATATGAGATTAGCATTTGCAGTTGCAATAAATGTTGATGCTGACATTTTATTAATAGATGAAATATTATCTGTTGGTGATGAACATTTTCAAAATAAATGTTATGATAAAATGTTGGAATTGAAAAATAAAGGAAAAACTATGGTTTTTGTAACTCATAGTATGCAATCTGTAAAAAAATTATGTGATAGAACGATTTGGTTAAGTAATGGAATAATTAAAATGGATGGAGATACTAATACAGTAGTTGACGAGTATATAAAGGCAACTGTATAAAAGAAGGAGTAGATGCAAATGTTAAAAATAGATTATAAACAATATCCAGGAAGAAAGATTAGTAAGATTGAGTTTGAATTAGATGAGACACAAAAGCCAATAATATCAATTATTACGCCATATTTCAACTCACAAAAATATATAGAAGAAACCGCAAACTGTATATTAAATCAGACATTTCCATATTGGGAATGGATTATAGTAGACGATGGCTCTGAACAAAAGGATGCATTACTAAAATTAAAAGAAATAGAAAAAATGGATAATAGAATTAAAGTATTGCACAAGAATAATGCAGGTGCGGCAGAAGCTCGAGATTATGGAATAGAACAATCTGACAAAAATACGGAATATATAATGTTTTTAGATTCTGATGATGTCTTAGATAAAACATATTTTGAATGTGCTTATTGGACATTACAAACGCATCCTGAAGCTTCTTGGACATATACTGATACAATAAACTTTGAAGGACAGAAATTTTTGTGGAGAAAGTGGTATAATCCAGATTGGGAGTTAGATGAAAATTTATTAACAGTAACGGCAATGGTAAGAAAAAAGGATTTACAAGAAGTTGGATGTTTTGGATTGCATGAAAAAAAAGTATATGAAGATTGGTATTTATGGCTAAAACTTATAAAAAATAAAAAATTCCCGGTAAGGATGAGTTCACTACTTACATGGTATAGGGTAAAACCTATTGAAGAAAGTGAACTAAAGAAATCTAATGCAGGTAATAAAAAAAGAGCATTAAAAATAATAAATGATGTAAAAAGAGATATTGTATATAAAAAACAGGCAATACAATTTCCAAAGGAAGATTATAATTGGGATATTATATTAGATGAACAACCCAATATAGTTAAGGTAAGACAGAAAGAAAATGAAAAAATAAATATTTTAATGATAATACCATGGATGGTAACAGGTGGTGCAGATAAATTTAATTTAGATTTGATTTCAAGAATAGATAAGAAAAAATATGAATTTACAGTTATTTCTACATTACCAAGTGCAAATGAATGGAAACAAGAGTTTGAAAAGTATTGTACAGTATATGATTTACCTACATTTTTAGATAGAAAAGACTGGATAAGCTTTATAAATCATATAATTGAACAAAACAATATTGATATAATATTTAATACAAATAGTCAGTTTGGATATAATATTTTACCATATATAAAGGCAAGATATCCGAAAAAGCCAATAATGGATTATGTTCATATGGAGGAATGGTACATAAGAAATGGAGGATTTTCACGAGATTCAAGCATAATGCAATCAGTAATAGATAAAACATATACTTGCAATGAAAATAGCAAAAAAATCTTTGTAGAACATTTTCAAAGAAATGTTGAAGAAATTGAAACTGTATATATTGGTGTAGATGAGACTAAATATAATCCAGAGCTATATAACAAAGAAAAAATATTAAATAAATTTAAAATAAATACAAATGGAAAATTTATATTAAGTTTTATTTGTAGAATTGCAGAACAAAAAAGGCCGTTTTTATTTCTTGAAATAATAAAACAGTTAAGTAAAAGACGAGATGATTTTATAGTTGTCATTGCAGGAGATGGACCATTGTTGTCTGAAGTAAAGGAAAAGGTAAAAAAATATAAATTAACAAATAAGTTTATATATTTAGGAAATATTAAAGATACACAAGAGGTATATAAAATAAGTGATTTAACAGTAAATTGTTCTATAAAGGAAGGATTAGCATTAACTGCATATGAATCACTAGCAATGGGGGTTCCTGTTGTTTCAGCTGATGTAGGTGGACAGAAGGAACTGATAAATGAAAAAGTTGGAGTAATTGTTCCATGTATACAAAAAGAAACGCAAATAAGGGAATATAATTATAAAAAAGAAGAAGTATTAAATTATGTTAACGGTATAGAAAAAATATTGAATAATATAGATAGTTATAAAAAAGAATGTAGAAATAGAGTATTAAAAGGATTTACGATAGATAATATGGTAGAAAAAATGGATTATGAAATTACAAAAGTAAAACAAAATCCAAGTATACAAAAAATTAAAAATGGACAAGGTTTATCAAATAATCTTGAAATCGTAAGAGAATTAGTTGCACAATATATGTTGGAAAGTCAAAACGAGTATAGGTGGATGTCCAATAAATTCACTTGTGATAATGTTCATGTAATATTAAAATATGATAAAAAAGCTAAAAAAGAGCAATTTTATGAACAAACACTAGGTTATAAGATAAAGCATCCAATTGTAGTACTTTTAAGAAAAATTGGAGTCTATGATAAGATAAAACAAATAATAGGATGGGAGAAACATTAATGGAAAACATATTTAAAAATTTATATAATTATAGAGAATTATTAAAAACAAGTGTACAAAAAGAAGTTAGAAGTAAATATAAGAACTCATTTTTAGGAGTTTTATGGTCTTTTTTAAATCCGTTACTTCAAATTGCTGTATATGGAATAATTTTTTCATTGATATTAAAAAATTCTATGCCACACTATACAGTGTTTTTATGTTGTGGATTGATTCCATGGACATTTTTTTCGGCTGCAATAAATAAATCAGCATTTACATTTATAGAAAATGGAAATATTATAAAAAAAGTATATTTTCCAAGAGAAATTATACCCATATCTGTTGTTACAGGAGAAGCAATAAATTTTTTAATTTCGACAGTAATAATTCTTGGATTTGTGATTTTTTCTGGAATGGGACTATCTAGATTCATGATATTTTATCCATTGATTTTGATAACTCAGTATTTGGTCATACTTGCATTTTCATTTATTGTATCAAGTGTTTGTGTGTATTTAAGAGATTTACAGCATTTTATAGGAATAGCGTTACAATTATTATTTTATGCAGCACCAATTGTGTATTCACCAAATGCAATACCTGCTGAATATCAATGGATTTTAAAGTATAATCCAATGACGTATATAATAAATGCATATAGAAGTATTTTTTATGAACATTCTATGATAGAATTGAAACCATTATTAATAGTTTTGGCATTGGCAATTATTGGATGTATTGTTGGTTATTTTATTTATAGTAAATTGCAAAAAGGGTTTGCAGAACAATTATAGTAGAAGGAAGATTTAGATATGAAACAAGTAAGAAATATATTAATGTCATTAATATTATATTGTATAGTAGGAATGTTGATATGGATTGTTGAGAATGCCATACTAAATTATGATCAAATAATATATAAGTTTAATCCGATATTTGTGATATTAGGAATAGGAATATATCTTTTTATAATAAAAATAATTAATGAAAAATTAATAAAAAAAATATCAAAAATTAGATATATACATATAATATTCTTTATAGTTTTTTTTGTATTAAGTTTGATAATTGGTTGTTTATTAAAATTAAATCCGAGTTGGGATATGGGAGAGGTATTTAATATAGCAAAAAGCTATGCTTTAAATAATAATATGAATGGAAGTGCGTATCTAGTTTCATATCCTAATAATATAATGATAACTATAATATATACAGTTGTATTTAAAATCAATTATTTTCTAGGAATAAAGGATTTTATTACAGTTGCGACAATATTCAATGCTTGTTGCATAACAGCAACAGTTATACTTACATATTATATAGCAAAAATAATGTACAACAAAGAAAAGGCAACTTTGGCTTTAATAATATTGTTATTTACAACACCGCTATATTTACATGTAGCTATATATTATACTGATTCATTATCAATGTTTTTTTCAACTTTAATTTTATTTATGTATTGTTTGATAAAAAAAGAAAAAAATAAAAACAAATCATTATTTTTACAAATTGGTTTAGGAATAATATTGATTATTGCATGGAAAGTAAAAATAACTTCAGTATTTGTGGCAATTGCTATAGGAATATGTTTATTATTTAATAATTTTAAAATAAAAAAAATAAAAAATCTAGTTGTTGTAGTGATAACAATGATTGTTTTATTAGTAGGTTATAATAGTATAATTGAAAATAGAATTAATCATAGACTTGATAAACAATATTATCAAATGCCAATTGAACATTGGATTTTATTAGGATTAACAGAAAATGGAGGATTCAATCAAAGTATATATGAATATACAAATTCTTTTAGTACTTATAATGAAAAGAAAGAAGCGGATATATTAAAAATAAAAGAAACAATAAAAAACTATTCATGTAATGATTTTATAAAGCATCTAACAGTAAAATTAAAATATGCTTGGACTGATGGGACATATTTTGCACCAGAAAAATTAAGAAGACAACCTGTAAAAAAAACAAGTATACATGAATTTGTTTTAGCAGATGGAAAATATAATAAATATTATAAATATTTTCCACAGTCGATGCATATTGGATTGTTAGTCTTAATGATAATTAGTTGCATAAAAAATATAAAAGAAAAAGATTATGCATCTGATAAAATGATACTTGTTATTTCTATTTTTGGATTAATGGTATTTCTTCTAATATGGGAGAATAGATCAAGATATATATTAACTATGTTACCATTATATATTTTGTTAGGAATTGATGGTGTTGAGTATTTAACTAAATTATTCTATAGAAAGAAAGGATTAACAAATGAAAAATAAAATTACAATGATATATAAATTGATTGTATATTTAACATTTTTATTATTTATAGGAATTATTAATTTTAATAATTGTTTTAAAATTGAAAAAAGTACAAAAGTAATAATAATATTTTTTAGTTTTTTTATATTAATGTTTGTATTAAATAAATTTATAATAAGTAAATTAAATAAAAAAATATTAGATATATTAACAGTATTAAATATAACAATATTAATTATTTTAGAGATTATAGCCGTATATTTTTTTAGAGTAGAATATAATTGGGATTTTCGTTTTATTATGGAAGGAGCTATTCAACTAGCACAGAGTGCTACAACAGAACACATACATTATTTTCAGGTATTTCCAAATAATATTGGGACATTATTTATAGTTACATTGGGAATGAAGATATTTAATAACAATGAAATAGGAGCATATGTATTAAATATATGTTTAGTTGCAATCACTGATATAATTACAATTATAACAGCTAAAAAAATTGGCGGAGAAAAAATGAGCTTTAATGTATCTATTCTAATGATTCTATGTATGCCATATTGGTTGTATACTCCAATTGTATATTCGGATACGTTATCAGTTTTAGTTCCAGTATTAACTATTTTATTATGGATTAAATGTAAAGATGCAACAAATAAATCAAAAAAATGGTTGTATATTGGTTTAATAACTATATTTGCATTTATTGGATATATAATAAAGCCAATAGCAGTAATTGGATATGTTGCTATTATTATAGAAATGTTTTTTTCAAATATAAAATACATTAAGAAATTTATTGCTTCATTCCTAGTTTTTTGTATATTAATAAATATATATAATTTTTTTGTTTATAAGTTCTTTTTAAAAACAGATGCTAAAAATACTGAAATTTATCCATATACACACTGGGTTATGATGGGAATGAATAAACCATTTGAATATGGAGGAACATCAAATGGTTGGGGAGGATATAGCTATTATGATGTTATGTATACTGAATCCAACAATTCCTATGAAGAAAAGATAGAGGCAAATATTAAAAAAATTAAAGAACGATTATTAGAGTTTGGAACTAAAGGATATTTGAGTTTTTTATCACATAAAATAATATATATATGGAATGATGGGACATATTATATTAATGCAGTATTAAAGTGGTCACCATTAAATCAAAATACAAAAATTTATAGTTGGTTTTTCGGAGAAAATTCAAATAAATTTGTTGAGCCATATTTTAATGCATTTCATATTTTATTAATGTTAATGATTGCTATAGGTACAATAAGTGAGATGATTAAAGAGCGAAGATCTAATATTCGAATATTGGAAATGTGTATAATTGGAGTATTTATATTTTTATTATTTTGGGAAGCAAGATCAAGATATATATATATACTGATACCGATATTTAGTATTTTAGCTGGAAAAGGTTGTGTATATATTTGCGATATAAGTATAATGAATATAATTTATAAAATAAAAAATAGGATGAAAGGAAAAAGAAAAAATGAAGAAAATATCAGTAGTCATACCAATGTATTATGAAGAGGAAGTTGCTCAAAAATGTTATGAAAAAATGTCAGAGGTGCTAAAAGGATTATCAGATTATGATTATGAGATAATTTGTGTGAATGATGGAAGTAAAGATAAGACATTACCAATATTAGAGAAAATTGCTTTAGCAGATAATAAAGTAAAGGTAATATCTTTTGCAAGAAATTTTGGACATCAATGTGCTGTCACTGCAGGACTTAAAGAAGTGACTGGTGACGTGGTGGTAATAATTGACGCGGACTTACAGGATCCACCAGAATTAATTCCACAGATGTTAAAATTATGGGAACAAGGTAATGAAGTTGTATATGGAAAGAGAAAAACTAGAGATGGAGAGTCAAAATTTAAGTTACTTACTGCTAAAATGTTTTATAAGACTTTAAATGCTTTATCTGATGTTGATATTCCAAAAGACACTGGGGATTTTAGACTTGTTGATAGAAAAATAGTTGATCAAATGAACGATTTGCCAGAACATAATAAATTCCTAAGAGGTTTATGGAGTTGGCTTGGATATAAACAATGTGCTTTTGAATATGAAAGAAAAGAGCGTTTCGCTGGAAAAACAAAATATCCTTTAAAGAAAATGCTAAAATTAGCTTCTGATGGAATAATAGGATTTTCTACTAAACCATTAAAAATGGTAGGTGTTTTAGGAATAATATCAATAATAATCTCCTTGATAATATTAATATATTCAATATTATCATATATATTTAGCTGGGGAAATTTAACTGCAGGATGGACGTCTATAATGGTTGCAATCACATTATTTTCAGGTGTTCAATTACTATCATTGTGGATAATTGCTGAATACATTGGAAGAATTTATGATGAAACAAAACAAAGACCTCAATATATAATTGATAAGAAAATAAATATTAAATAGTTAAAATCCGTATCAAAATATCACAATATATATTTATATATATTGTGATATTTATTATATCAATTAGAAAAATATACAATATATTTTAAATTTTTACAGTTATAAATTTTAGTAATATAATTGATTATAAGGTCGGTTTGTGATAAAGTAAATATAGTAGTTATTTAAAATTTATATATGAGATTGAGGGGCGTATAAAAATGTATAAAAAGCTTTTAATAATAACAAGTTTTATAATTTTTGTAGGAATAATAAAATTTACAGATGTGAGTTCCGCAAATGAATTAATTCAAAATGACTATATAGAAGATGGTTTATATACAATACATTCAAAATTGGATAATAATCTTTTAATGGATATATCTGGTGATGCTATGTATGACACAGCAAATGTGGAAGTTTGGTGTAACAATGATGGAAATAATCAGAAGTTCTACATCAAAAATATGGGAGATAATTACTATACAATCCAATGTTATAATTCAAATAAATATTTGGATGTTGCATATGGAGCAAAAAATAATGGTGCTAATGTACAACAGTATGAATATAATGGTGGAGAAAATCAAAAGTGGCTTATAAAAAGAGATAAAGACGGATATTATAATATAATATCTAAATGTAATGGATTAAACTTGGATGTGGAAGGTGGAATTGCCAAAAGTGGTACTAATATATTAACTTGGGTATCAAATGGTGGAGAAAATCAAAAGTTTTTGATAAAAAAGGAAAGTGAACATAAACTTAAAAGCGGGGTATATACTATTACATCATCAATAGATGAATCATATGTATTGGATGTAATGAGTGATTCAAGATTGAATGGAACAAATATAGAATTATGGAGTAATAATGGTGGTAATAATCAAAAATATGAAATAAAAGAGCTGGAAAATAATTGTTTTTCTATAAAATGCGTGAGCTCGGATAAATATGTGGATGTGTATGGTGGTTATAAATATAATGGAACAAAAGTTATACAGTATGGATATAATGGAAACGAGAATCAGCAATGGATTATAAAATATGCTGGAAATGGATATTATAATATAATATCAAAATGCAATAATTTATATTTAGATGTAGCTAATAGTGAAATGAAAAATGGTACGAATATTCTTTGTTGGTCCTATACATCAGGTAATAATCAAAAATTTAAATTTAATATGACTAAAAAAAATGAAACAGTTGATGAAGGTCGAAGTGCTAATTTTAAAAAGGAACATCCGGATATTAAAGTGGGAATTGATGTTTCTAAATATCAAGGGAAAATTGACTGGAATCTTGTAAAAAAAGATGGTATAGATTTTGTAATGCTAAGAGCAGGATTTAGGGGATATGGTCAATCAGGTTCTCTAAATGAGGACAGTATGTTTGATGAATATATTCAAGGTGCAAAATCAGCAGGTTTGGATGTGGGAGTTTACTTCTTTAGTCAAGCTAAAAATGAAGATGAGGGAATTAAGGAAGCAGAATATACAATAGAATTAATAAAAAAATATAATATTACATATCCTGTTGCATTGGATACAGAATATTCATCATCACCAAATCAAAATGGACGAGCAGATAACATTTCAATTCAAGAAAGAACTGATGCAATAAAAGGTTTTTGCAAAACAATAACAAATAATGGCTATAAAACATTAATTTATGCAAGTCCATGGTGGATAAAAAATAAAATAGATATTAATCAACTTGCTGAGTACAAAATATGGCTAGCGAATTATACAGGAGCTACGCAGGAAGATCCTTTAAAAAAACCGTCAGAATATAAAGGAAAATATGTAATGTGGCAGTATACTGATTGCGGAACTGTTAATGGAATAAATACTAATGTTGATTGTGATATATATTATTATCAAGAACAGTAATATAAAAGGATGGAATAAATATAATATGAAATTTAAAAATGTTTTTTTTATTAGTAGTGTGATTGTAGTTGGAATTACATTAATAATGTTTAGTAATTATTTTTATAAAAAGGATATATCAAAAACAGAAGATATTCCGCAAGTAATATCTTCTGAAAGTCCACTTGGTTTCTCAGGGGCTTCAATGAATAAGTTGGAGCTATATTCTAATGGTGATGCGTATTTAATAAAATATGATGGAAATGGTTATGAAAGTGATAATATTATCGAGAAAAATATAGTCGCGAGAAATGTTAGCTCAATTGATGTTAATATAGATGAAAATTCAGAAAATTTTGGCGCAATTATTCTGTATGGGGATAAACTAGAGGTTATTGAATCAAAATATTCTTGGATAATTTTTAAATAAATAATTTTTATAAAAATAATAACAATATTTGTATTATAAATATTGTTATTATTTTTGGCTAATGAACCCCCCTGTTTTACAGGGGGTTCTGAGAGCTTCTAGCTATGAGTGAAAAAAATCCTCCTTTTTGATATAATATATGTGGTTC
>OGXI01000762.1_pt1 | contig 28534 bp, 24 predicted proteins | sample 1576221 | NCBI WGS metagenome assembly OGXI01 (sample SAMEA3541523, study PRJEB24748) | human gut metagenome | biome: human gut; feature: human-associated habitat; material: faeces | place: China | collected 2012
GTGCTGGGCGCGGGGGTGCTGGGCGCGGAGGTGCTGGGTGCGGAGGCGTGGGACGCGGAGATGTGGGGTGCGGAGGCGTGGGGCGCGTGGGGAGCGGGGCCGGAGGCGTGGGACGCGGAGATGTGGGGTGCGGAGGCGTCGGACGCGGGGGCGTCGGGCGCGGGGCCGGTCAGCGCCCAGGCATCGTACTCCGGCGCGGCCAGGCGGATCGCCGCGCCCAGGCGGCTCACGCGCGCCATGCTCTGGAGGTTGGCCAGCAGGTGGTCCACCCGTCCGCCCGCGCAGCCGTAGAGAGCGAAGTCACGAAAGCCCCGGTCCAGCCCGTGGCGCAGGGCCAGGCCCGTATCGGTATCATCCTTGCGGGCGGGAAAGCGCAGAACGGGCAGGTCCGGCGGGAGGGGGAGATCACCCAGGGAATCGAAATCGCCCAGAAGGAGATCGGGCGTATATCCCAGGCTATAGAGGGCGCGATAGCCGCCGTCGGCCGCGAGGACGAGGTCGCCGGGGACGGGCGCGAAGCCGCGCGGGGTAAAATCACCCGCGCCGACGATATAACAGGTGGGCATGCGAATCGCCTCCGAGAGGGGGATGGGGGTATTGTACCACCAAAAACGCCTATTGACAAACGCGGCGGCGGGGGGTATGATACCCGTAACCGCATAACCGCTGGGGGCGCAGAAATGCTGAGATGGCCTTTGGGCCGGTCCCTTTGAACCTGATGTAGGCAATCCTACCGTAGGGAAGCGCAGAGATACGAAAGCAGCTACGCCGTCCCTTTTGGGACGGCGTTTTTGCACGGCCTGGGCGGCGCGCGGCACAAAGGATGGGAGGTTGGTTTTCCATGAGTTTCAACTTTGCCGACGTAAGCGCCACAGGCTGGATCGCCGTGGGCGCCCTGGCCGCGCTGGCCGTGGTGCTGCTGGTGATCGCGCGCGGACGCGTCCGCTGGACGGCCCGCATGATCGCCAATGCCGCGCTTTGCCTGGCGCTGGCCTTCGTGCTGAGCTACATCAAGCTCTTTGACCTGCCGCAGGGCGGCGCGGTCACGGCGGCCTCGCTGCTGCCGATCATCGCGTTTGCCTACAGCTACGGCCTCGCGCCGGGACTGGTGGTGGGCGTGGCCTACGGCCTGCTTCAGATGATTCAGGACCCGTGGATCGTATCCCCGGTACAGGCCATTCTGGATTACCCGCTGGCCTTCGCGTGCATCGCGCTGGCGGCGGTGGCGAGGAAACTGCCCGACGGCTGGGGCTGGCTGGCCGGCATCGCGCTGGGCGGCGTGGGCCGCTTCGTGTGCCATGTGCTCAGCGGCGTGGTGTTCTTCGCGGAATACGCCGAGGGCACGGGGCTGTCGCCGTTTGTGTACTCGGTGTCGTACAACTCGTTCGTGTTCGTGGATCTGGCCATCTGCGCGGTGGTGATGGCGTTCCCGCAGGTGCGGCGCGCGCTGAAAAAGATGACGGAGCGATAAGCGAAGAAAAGCTGGTCCGGGATGGGTTTTTCCCACATGCAAAGGAGCCCCGCTGCGTGCTGCAGCGGGGCTCCTTTCAATATGAAATGAAGGCTGATTTCGGGAGAAAGCAGACCCTTTTGCCGTGGTCCGACCTCCGGCTTGGTCGGGGAATCATTTTGTTCAGTTGTCCAGGCGCAGGGCCACCTCGTCGGCCACAACCATGCCGCTTACGCCCGCCTGCATCAGGCCGCGCGTGATGCCCGCGCCGTCGCCCGCGGCGAACAGGCCCTTGATGGCCGTTTCCATATGGCTGTCCACCAGCACCTTGCTGGAATAGAACTTGACCTCCACGCCGTAGAGCAGCGTGTTCTGGCTGTACAGCCCCGGCGCCAGATGGTCGAAGGCCTTGAGCGCCTCGACGATGCTGGTCAGGTGCCGCGCGGGCAGAACGAAGCTCAGGTCGCCCGGTACGGCGGTGGAGAGCGTGGGGATGGTGGTGGATTTGGCCAGGCGCTTCACGTCCGTGCGGCGGCCCTTGAGCAGGTCGCCCAGGCGCTGCACCATGATGGGTCCGCCGGTGAGCATGTTGCCCAGCTTTGCGATATAGCGCCCGTATTCGATAGGCTGGTTGAACGGTTCGGTGAACTGCGTGGATACCAGCATGGCGAAGTTGGTGTTGCCGGTGCGCTTTTCCGGGTCCTCGTAGCTGTGGCCGTTGACCACGGCGATGCCGCCCTCGTAGTACTCCTGGCTCACCTCGCCGCCGGGGTTCATGCAGAAGGTGCGCACCTTGTTTTCATAGGTGTCGCTGTAGTAGACCAGCTTGGCCTCATAGAGGTCGCGGGTCAGATGGTCCATGATGGCGTTGGGCACCTCCACGCGCACGCCGATGTCCACCTCGTTGTTCTGGGTGCGCAGGCCCAGCTTGTTCACCGTTTCGGACAGCCATTGCGCGCCGCCGCGGCCGGGGGCCGTTACCACATAGGGCGCGTAGACGATTTCCGGCTCATGTCCGCGCCGGTGAATCTTGACGCCCGTCACCTTTCCCTCCTCGCAGAGGATGTCCTCCGCGCTGGTCAGCTCCAGAAAGGTGGTGTTGGTTTTGGTGACGAGATAGTCGTGCATCGCGCCCAGCACGGGGCCTGCGTTCTCCGTGCCCAGGTGGCGCACGGGGCAGGGAACCAGGCGGATGTTGTAGCGGCTGGCCTCGTAGGCGATCTCGTCCACGCGGCTGTTGTTGAGGCCGTGAACGGTTTTGCTGGCTCCGAAGCTGAGGTAGATGTCGTCGGCGTGGCGAATGTAATCCATCGCGCGCTTGCGGCCGATGTAGTCGCTCACATGGCCGCCCACCTCGTCGCTGAGGGACAGCTTGCCGTCCGAGAACGCGCCCGCGCCCGCCCAGCCATGCACGATGGCGCAGGGGTCGCAGTGCTTGCACTGCCCGTCGATGCGCGCCGGGCAGGCGCGGTGGGAGATCGCCCGCCCCGTATCCACGATCAGCACGCGGCTCTGCGGGCGCTTCTGCGCCATTTCCAGCGCGGCGAAGATACCCGCCGGCCCCGCGCCGATGATGATGAAATCAAAATTCTTGTTTTCCATGCGCTGTCTCCTCCGTCATTTCAGGCGCTCGGCAAAACCCACCTTACGCTGCACCTTGCGCAGCGTGCGCAGCGCCATCCGGTTGGCGATCTCAGCGTTTTCCTTCAGCACACCCTGCAGGTAGGCCTTGTCGGCCATCAGGCGCCTGTGCTCGCTCTGCAGGGGAGCGAGCGTTTCGATCACGCATTCGCTCACGCGGTCCTTGAGCTTGCCGTAGCCCTGACCCTGCAGCTCCGCCGCCGCCTCCTCCACGCTCTGCCCGGTCAGCGCCGCGATGATGCTGAGCAGGTTGCTAACGCCCGGCTTGCCTGCCGGGTCGAAGCGGATGTCCGCCTCCGAGTCGGTCACGGCGCGCCTGACCTTGCGGCGGATGGCGTCGGGCGGGTCCAGAAGCGAAATAAACGTGTCCTCGGGATCGGACTTGCTCATCTTGCGGGTGGGGTCCTGCAGGCTCATGATACGGCTGCCCACCTTGCCGAAGTATCCTTCGGGCACGGTGAACACGTCGCCGTAGATGCCGTTGAACCGCTGGGCGATGTTGCGCGTCAGCTCCAGGTGCTGCTTCTGGTCCGCGCCAATGGGCACCAGATCCGTCTGGTAGAGCAGAATGTCCGCCGCCATCAGCGTAGGATACGTGAACAGGCCCGCGTTGATGTTATCGGCGTGCTTCTGCGCCTTGTCCTTGAACTGGGTCATGCGCTGCAATTCGCCCATGTAGGTGAAGCAGTTGAGAATCCAGGCAAGCTCCGCATGGCCGCTCACGTGGCTCTGGCAGTAGATGATGTTCTTTTTGGGGTCCAGGCCGCTGGCGATGTAGATGGCTGCCAGCTCCAGACAGCGGCGGCGCAAAGCCGCGGGGTCCTGACGGACGGTGATGGCGTGCATGTCCACCACGCAGTAGATGCACTGGTATTCGTCCTCCAGAAGCTTGAAGTTGCGCAGGGCGCCAATGTAGTTGCCCAGCGTCAGCGTGCCGGAGGGCTGAATGCCGGAAAAAATGATTTTTTTGGTTTCGGCGGGCGTATCCATGGGGTCTTCCTCCTTTTGAGGTGTTACAGAGTCAGCGTGAGCACGATGCCCACGATAATGAGCAGGTTGCCGATCAGGCGGCGCGGGGTAATTTTTTCCTTGAGGAACCACCAGCTGAGCAGCATCACATAGATGTAGCTGGAGGCCTCCAGCACGCTGGCTACGGTCAACTCCAGTGTGCGAAGCGCCACGACGTTAAGCAGCATGCAGCCGAAGAACAGCGCGTAGGCCAGGATAACCGGGGCGTTGAGGTAGGCGCGCGCCCCCGTGTAGCGGGGGTTGTCGGCGGCTTTTTTGAGGATCAATTGGCTCACCGCCGACAGCAGGGGGGTGATCAGGTAAATCAGAACGCCGCTATTCATGGTCCGTCACCACGAGCGCCACTCCGGCCAGCACCGCCGCAAGGCCGGCCGCCTTTCCAAAGGTCATCTGTTCGCCGAAAAACGCAAGGCCGAACAGCGCCGTCCACAGCGTGCATACGCCCTTGTTGCTGTAGGCAAAATTCAGCGGCATGCGCCTGAGCACCTGCTGCCACAGGAGCGAATAGGCCAGCAGCGCCGCCGCCTCCGCCGCCAGGAACGCCAGCGTCATGCCCGCGTCCTGCGCCGCCAGACGCAGCCCCGCCAGCTTGGCAAACACGCTGACCACCGCATAGATCAGCAGCGTGCCGTGCAAAAGCAGCATGCTTCGCGCGTTGGGTCTACTCAACCACATCGTCCCTTTCTGTCATCATTTTGTCAGGCGCCACCCGCCACGGCCCGCAGGGCCGCCAGCATCGGGCTGTCGCCCAGGCTGCATTTGACCGCCGGGCGGATCGTATAGCGCAGCGGCGAGGGCTCATAATCAATCAGCCCCAGCTGGCAGAAGGCGTACAGCCCCGCGCGCGCCTGCGCGTCCTCCAGCCCCGCCGCCTGCGCAAGCTGCCCAAGCGTGCGGTATATGCCGCTGCGCAGCGCCTTGTACAGCGTCCGGTAGGCGGCGTCGCCCGCATCCACGGCGCGGGCCAGCGCCCTGAGCGTCTCGCTGCGCGGCAGCACATGCACCTGCGCGTCCGGCAGGCGGCTGTGCCACAGCGCCGCTTCGCCCGGAAACGCCTCGCCGTCCAGCAGCCACACGTGCCGCCAATGTCCGCCTATCAGAGGAAGCGCCGGTGCGGTGAGCAGCGTGACAAAGCCGCGAGGGTCATCCGGCGCATGGGCGCATACGTCCATATCCGCCAGAGCAAGCGCCCGGCGGGCCGAGGCATGCGTGCGCGCCGCCAGCAGATGCCCGCGCCGCCCCTCCCGGAGCGCGGCTTCCAGCGCGGACCAGCCGGTTTCCTGTATGGATTCTGTATCCGAAAGGGCTTTTCCTGCCTGCATGGAAAACGCGTCGGCCAGAGCGGTCACCAGCGCATCCCGCTCCGCCGGGCCGTCGGGCGCCTCCAGCGCCTGCGCGCGTGCTTCGCGCACGGGCTTAAGCGCCCTGACGTCCAGCTGCAGCGACGTCACCCCACGGAAGGTGTTGCGCCCCAGGCTGAACACCGCGTCCACCTCGTCCGGAAGCGTCGCGGCCAGCGCGCCCTGCGAAAAGGCGATGCCGCCCAGCATGCGCCCGCCCTGCCGGAGCGTGAGCTTGAGGTGCGCGCCCTCCGCGCCCACGGCCCGGCGCTCCTCCGGCCGCAGCCCGCGCGCCAGAAACAGGGGCGCGGGATTGCCGCAGCCAAAGGGGGCCATGCGGCTGATCTCGTCCAGCAGCGCGTCCGTGCAGTCCGAAAGGGTCAGCTCCGCGTCGTAGGGCTGGGCGGGCACGAAGCAGCTTTCCTCCGCCCGCCCCACGGCCGATTGCAGGCGCTCGCAAAACGCCTCGTACCGGTCCGCCTCCAGCGTCACGCCCGCGGCCTGCTCGTGGCCGCCGTAGCGCAGCAGCAGGTCGTCGCAGGTTTTGAGGCATTCGTGGATGTGCACGCCGGGAATGCTGCGCAGGCTGCCGTGCAATAGCCCCTCATGCTCGCTGAGCACGCAGGTGGGGCAGTAATACTGCTGGCACAGCCGCCCCGCCGCCAGGCCGATCACCCCCACGTGCCAGTCCCGGCCGCGCACGATCAGCGCCTTTTCCCCGATGAAGTCATGCCCCGCTGCCTGCGCCTGCGCAGCCTTGACCAGCCGCTGCTCGGCGGCGCGGCGCTCGGTGTTGAGCGCGTCCAGCTCCTCGGCCAGCCGGTCCGCCTCGGCGGGGTCCTCCGTCATCATCAGGCGCACGCCCTTGCCCGCGTCGTCCAGACGGCCCGCCGCGTTCAGCCTCGGCCCCAGCCGGTAGCCCAGCACATCGCTGTCCACGGGGTCCGGGTCGCCGCTCACCCGCAGCAGGGCGCGCATGCCCTCCCGTTTCCGTCCGGCGATCGCCTTGAGCCCCAGCGACACCAGAATCCGGTTTTCGTCCTCCAGAGGCACGATGTCCGCCACGGTGGCCAGGGCCGCCAGGTCCAGATACTCCCGGCACGCGTCCAGACCCAGCAGCGCCTGCGCCAGCTTGAAGGCCACCCCCGTGCCGCACAGGCGGCGGAAGGGATAGTCCCCCAGCAGCGGATTGAGCGCCGCGTCGGCGGGGCTGGCCTCCAGCCCCAGGCCGTGGTGGTCGGTCACGATCACACGCATGCCCAGACGCCGGGCCAGCCGCACCTCCTCGTGGTTGGTGATGCCCAGGTCCACCGTGACCAGCACGCGATGGTCTTTGGCCAGCTGCTCCACCGCCGCCATGTTCAGGCCGTAGCCCTCCTCCCGCAGCGGCGTATGGGGATCGGCCCTGAGGCCGAAGCGGCGCAGGGCCTGCGTCATCAGCGCGCAGGCGCAGATGCCGTCCACGTCGTAATCGCCGTAGACCGCCACAGCCAGCCCCTTCCGGCGCGCATCCGTCAGAATGTCCAGCGCCTCCGCCATGCCGTGCATGCGCAGGGGGTCGTGCAGCCGGTCCAGCGAGGGGTTCAGGAACGCGCCGGCCTGCGCCGCGTCGGTGATGCCGCGCGCGTACAAAAGCCGCGCCGTTACTCCCTCATAGGGGCGAAGCGCGGCCGCGGCGCGCCCGTCCAGCGGGCGCGCCTGACGTGGGATGAAACGAAGCAATGCGGCGCCTCCTTGCACGGGGATTCGCAGAGCGAAGGAATCAGGCCTTCTTTTCCTCGTGGTACTCCTGCTCGGTGTTGACGTTCCAGATGTTGTCCTTGGTTTTGACGCCGGATACGAGGTTGTCCACCGCCTCGAAGGACGTGGCCATGGAGTGGTCCATGTTGTTGTAGCGGTGCTGGCCGTTGCGGCCCACGCAGTAGAGATTTTCAAAGCCGCTTAGATAGGAGACGACCTTGTCCATCTCGTCATAGGTGTCAAAGTAGGCGGGATAGGCCTTCTTGACGCGCTCGCGGTGGCTCATGCGCACATGGTCCGGGCTGTCGATCACGCCCATGGTGCACAGCTCGCGGGCCGCCAGCGCGACGCATTCCTCCTCGCTCATGTTCCAGAAATCGTCGCCCTCGTTGCAGAAATACTCCAGCCCGATCCACACGGTGTGCTCCGGGTCCTCCACCAGATAGGGCGACCAGTTGTTGAAAATCTGGATGCGGCCCAGCTTCACATTGGTGTCCTGCACATAGATCCAGCAGTCGGGCACGATGTCGCCAAGCGTCTTGTGGTTCGTTTCGTTTTTGAGGTTCAGCCGGTCCACCAAAAGGCCCACGGTGACGAAATCGCGGTAGGGCAGGCCTGCGGCCACGCGCGCCACGTCCGCCGGCACGTCGTTCATGCCGGCCACCAGGTCTTTTACCGGCATGGAGGAGAAGAAGGCGTCCCCCTCCGCCGTGTGCTCGCCGCTTTCGTCGCGGTAGCGCAGGCTCCTGACGCGCCCGCCCTCCGTGGTCAGGCCCAGAACCTCCGCGCCGAGCAGAATCTTTCCGCCCATCTTCTCCACTTCGGCGGCCACGGTTTCCCACAGCTGGCCGGGGCCGTACTTGGGATAGCGGAACTCCTCGATCAGCGAGGTCTGGACATGCTTGCTGCGCTGCTCCCTGGAGACGAACACCTTGGAAAACATGTCCCTGAGGATGCCGAAGATGCTCAGTTCCTTGGTGCGCTGCTTGCCCCAGCTGGCGTCGATCTCGCGGGGGTGGCGTCCCCACAGCTTTTCGGTATAGCCCTCAAAGAACATGCCGTAGAGCTTTTTGCCAAAGCTGTTGATGTAGTAATTTTCCAGGTTGTCGTTGGGACGCTTGTGCAGCGTGGCGCAAAGGAAGCTCATGCCCACCTGCATGGTGGTGGCAAAACCCATGGTCTTGAGCGTCTCCATCTTAAGGCTGACGGGATAATCGAAAAAGTGCTTGCCGTAATAGATGCGGCTGACGCGGTTGCGCACCAGCATGACGCGGTCTTCCTTTTCGGGGTCCGGACCGCCGGCAGAGAGCGGAACGGGGCGGCCCAGCACCCTGTCGTCGAAGGAAGGCGCGCCCTGCAGGGGCATGATGTCCGCCCACCAGTCCATCACGCGCTGGTCCTTGCTGAAAAAGCGATGGCCGCCGATATCCATGCGGTTGCCCTGATAGCGCACCGTCCTGGAGATGCCGCCGATTTCGTGACTCTGTTCCAGAACCGTCACGTCATAGCCGTGCTTGAGCAGCTCGTACGCCGCCGTCAGTCCGGCGGGGCCGGCTCCGATAATCCATACTTTCTGCATTTCGTGGCTCCTGTGCTCTATGGCGCAATGCTTATGCGGAATGGCGGGTTTTCGCCTTTCCTGTCATCCAACAGTATATATCAGTTGACTGGGTTTTGCAAAGCCTATTTTCTTGGCGAAGCGCGCCCAAATTGGCGTCCGGCTCTTGACAGACCGCCTCCCGCGCGTGGTATGCTGGTGATAGATACCGGCCGCGCCCGCGCGGCTGTCCGGGGAGGAATACGCCTATGATAACCCGCAGGTTTCACGATCTCACACTTCCGCTTTTGGGCTTCGGCGCCATGCGCCTGCCGCTGCTTGCGGACGGCTCCGGCCGGGTGGACGAGGCCCGGACGCGCGACATGGTGGCATATGCCATGCAACATGGCCTGAACTACTTCGACACCGCCTATCCCTATCACGGGGGCGAATCCGAGCGCATCATGGGGCGCATCCTGGCGGATTACCCCCGCGAGAGCTACCTGCTGGCCACGAAGTTTCCCAGCCACGTGGCCGCCGCCGGGCGCACTCCCGCCTCCATCTTCGAAGAGCAGCTGGAGAAATGCGGGGTAAGCTGCTTCGATTTCTACCTGCTGCACAATGTGTGCGAAACCACAACCCCCACTTTCTGCGACCCGAAACTGGGCATCGTGGATTACCTGCTTGAGCAGCGCAGGCTGGGGCGCATCCGCTTCCTGGGCTTTTCCAGCCACGGGCAGATGGACAACCTGCGCGCCTTTCTGGACCTGTATGGCAAGGAGATGGCCTTCTGCCAGATCCAGCTGAACTATGTGGACTGGACGTTTCAAAAGGCAAAGGAAAAATACGAGCTGCTGACCTCGCTGGGCATCCCGGTGTGGGTGATGGAACCGGTGCGCGGAGGACGGCTGGCCCGTCTGGACGAGTCGGAGGCGGCGGCCCTGCGCGCCCTGAACCCGGACCTCAGCCCCGCGGCGTGGGCCCTGCGCTTCGTCAAGGACCTGCCCAACGTGCACATGGTGCTCAGCGGCATGTCCAATATGGAGCAGCTTCGGGAAAACATCGAAACCTTTTCCCATCCCCAGCCCCTGACCCCGGCCGAGCGGGAGGCGCTGCTGTCCCTGGCCGAGCGGATGAAGAATACCGTGCCCTGCACCGCCTGCCGCTACTGCGTGGACGGCTGCCCCGCCGGGCTGGATATCCCCATGCTGCTGGCGGCCTACAATGCGTTTCGCCTATCCGCCTCCGAAGCGGCCCGCGTCGAAGCGCTGCCCGCCGAAAGGCAGCCCTCGGCCTGCGTGGCCTGCGGCCGGTGCGTGAAGGCCTGTCCGCAGGGCATCGACGTGCCCGCGCACCTGAAGGCCTTTGCCGCGGAGCTGGCGCGCCGTTCCCGGTGAGGGCCCATGCGTCCCGTGTCCGGCGAAGCCTGCATATCCTGATCTTGTGCAAACGTGCCGTTTTTGGTATAATGATGAGACATTGCCGCATATACCGGCCATATCCATCCAAAGGAGGCGCCTTGCCTTGACCGCATGGCTGATTCGCCGCTTCATCCGGGAGGCGGACCGCGTCGACGACCCGGATGTCCGGGCCGCCTATGGTACCCTGGCCGCCGTGACGGGCATTGCCGTCAATTTGCTGCTATCCGCAGGCAAGTTTCTCATGGGGCTTTTGAGCGGGTCGCTGGCCATCATGGCCGATGCCGCCAACAACCTGTCCGACGCCGCCGGCAGCATCGTGACGCTGATCACCACGCGCCTGGCCCGCAAGCCCGTGGACCAGGAGCACCCCTTCGGCCATGGACGCATGGAGTACCTGGGTTCGCTGGCGGTGGGCGTGCTGATCCTGCTGATGGGATTGCAGCTTTTGCGCGACGGCCTGTCCTCCATTCTCAATCCTGAACCGCTCACCCTGTCGTGGGTGGTGGTCGCGACTCTGGCGGCATCCGTGCTGCTGAAGCTGTGGTTGTTCTTCTTCTACCGCAGGCTGGGCAACGCCGTTCATAACGGAACACTGCTGGCTGCCTCCAAGGACAGCCTGGGCGACGTGCTCTCTACCGGCGCGGTGCTGCTCAGCGTACTGGCCTATCTTGCTTTCAACTGGGCCATCGACGGCTGGATTGGCCTGCTGGTGGCGGCTGTGGTGCTGAAGGGGGGCTTCGACGTATGCCGCGATACGGTGGACAGCCTGCTGGGCGGCAAGCCGGACCCGGAAAAAATCCGCCAGATCCGCGAGCTGCTGCTGGCGCGAGACGGGATTCTGGGCATTCATGACCTGGTGCTTCATGACTATGGACCGGGCCGCTGCATCGCCTCGGTGCATGCGGAGGTCAGCGCAGATGCCAATATCGTGGCCATCCATGAGGTGATCGACGATGCCGAGCGCGAAATCGGCCAAAAGATGCACATGGCCATTTGCATCCACATGGACCCCATCGTCACTTCGGATGACAAGGTGAATCACGTCCACCAGCAGATGTCGGACTTTCTCAAAAATACCGATCCCTGCCTGAGCCTGCATGATTTTCGCATGGTGCCGGGCCAGGGGCATATCAACCTGATTTTCGACTGCGTCACCCCCGCCGGCTACAAGGGCCGCGACGAGCTGCTCAAGTCCCTTAACGCCTACGCACGCTCGCTGGACGACCGCTATCGCCTGGTGGTGCAGTTCGATACCGACTACACCTGACCAAATCCGTCCAGCTGCAACAAAACCGCCCTCCTTTGCGTTGTCTGGGCACCAACGTAAAGGAGGGTTTTTGTTATGAAGCGTTTGTTTCAGCGAACCGCGGCGCTGCTTTGCGCGGCGCTGCTGCTCGTTGCCTCCCCATCGGTCCATGCGGCCGGGGAAGACCCCTTTACCGTGCTGTTCATCGGCATGGACACTTCGGGAAAGGCCGGCCGCAGCGACGTGATGATGCTGGCGAGCATCGATCCCCAAGCGGGCCGCATCCGGCTGGTATCGTTCCTGCGCGACCTGTACGTCACCATCCCCGGGCACGGCAAGGACCGGCTCAACGCGGCCTACTTCTATGGCGGCGAGGAGCTGCTTCTCAAGACGCTGGAGGAGAACTTCGGCGTCAGTGCCGACCACACCCTGACGGCATATTTCCCCACGCTGGTAACGGCGGTGGACCTGCTGGGCGGCGTGGAGGCGGAGATCACCGAGTCCGAGCGTCGGCAGCTCAACAAAATTCTGGAGGATTATAACCGCCAGGTGGGCCTTGCGGCGGACGACAGCCTGCTGGAAACGGCGGGCGAGCACCTGCTCAACGGCCGGCAGGCCCTGAGCTACTGCCGCATCCGCAAAATCGACAGTGATTTTCAGCGCACCGGCCGCCAGCAGCAGCTCATCGAGAGCGCGGCGGAGAAGCTGATGCAGATGAAGCTTTTCGACCTGCTGAAGCTGGCCGTGACGCTGCTTGACGAGGTGGAAACCGACCTGACGCTGGCCGATCTGGCGGCGCTGGCCCCGCTGCTCGGGTGCGATACGCTGGACATCCAGGGCGCACACGTACCCTTCGACGGCGCCTATGTGGACGAAACCATCGACGGCATGATGGTCCTGACCCCGGACCTTCCCGCCAACCGCTCGCAGCTGAAGCGCTTTCTAGAGAGCGAGTAGGTGCCGCAGGGCCATCAGACCCGCGGAGGCTTCATGGGCCCCGACGTTGAACCGAAGGTGGGGAGGCGGCTCGCCATGCTTTCCATGGATGCAATGAATCAGGCGGTTTTCGACACGTTGGCGGCCCGCGCGTGATGCGCGGGCCGCCTTGCTTCTCCCTGCTGTTCAGGTCACGCACACCACGCGTCCCGGCACAAAATCTCCGGGGGCCAGCATGGTATTGATCAGCAGCAGCGCGCCGGGGGTCACGCCCAGCGACTGGGCGAGGGTGTAAAGGTTTTCGCCTGCGCCCATTACGTGGCTGTAGCTGCCGGTGGGGCACAGGCGGCGGCTGCCGGCAGGCGGTACGCAATAGCGCGTCCCGGCCTGGGGACTCGTGACGGACAGAGTGGGATTGGCCGCGCGCAGGGCCTGATAGGACACGTTATGGAGAAGCAGAAGGTCGGTAAAGGTCTGGCCGCGGCCGACGGTAGCGGCGGTGTAGCCCGCGGGGCAACAGAAAGCGCCGGGACAGGTGATCTGCGGCCGGCTGGGCAGGGAGGGCGTAGGCAGGCCTTCCGGTCCCGGACCGGGAGAAGCGGGCTGGTTGATATCTGGCAAAGCAGGCGTAGGCAATCCCTCCGGCCCCGGACCGGGGGAGGCGGGCTGATTTATGTCCGGCAAAGCGGGCGTGGGCAACGCCTCTGGCTCCGCTGCGGGGGTGGCAGGCTGGTTGAGCATCATGGTCAAGCGCTCCTTTCCGCATTGAGCGGTTCCGGCAGCGCCACATGGGCGCGCCTGTACCATCCTATGCCGCGGCCCGGCCGGTGTGCGGAGAATCTTTGCCCGGATTGCGGCGTGTGTGGCTTTTTTGGGCGAAACATGCTATAATCTAAACTTGGTACTCTGTGCACCTGTTGTGAAGGGAGGGAGCGGCATGCAGGCAGACGAACGGGTAAAACGGGTCAGGCGCGGGCTGCTGTGGCTGAGCGTGGCGGCGCTGGTGCTGGGCGCCCTGCCGCTGTACGCAATCTCCCTGTACAACCATCCCTACTATGACGATTACGGCTTTTCCGCTAAGGCGCATCAGGCCTGGCGCGACACGGGCAGCGTGGGCGCGGTGCTGCGCGCGGCCTGGGAGAGCGCGCTGGAAACGCGCCAGAGCTGGCAGGGCACCTATACGGGCACGCTGCTGAGCAATGTGCAGCCCGGCATTTTTTCCGAGCAGCTGTATTTCATCGGCACGTTTGTGCTGCTCACGGCATTTATCGCGTGCTTTTTGTACTTCTTTTCGGTGGTGATGGGCCGGCTGGGCATGGACCGCACGGGCCGCTGGACGCTGGGGTGCCTGGCGGTGACGCTGATGATCCAGTTCATGCCGGATGCGGGCGAGGCGTTTTTCTGGTTCAACGGCGGCATCGGCAACACCTTCATCTACTCGCTCATGGCGCTGGCCGCCGCGCTGATGGTGCGGCTGGCGGAGGCGAAGGGCCGCGCCGTGGGGCTGACGGCGGCGCTGTGCCTGCTGATGGTGCTTTTGGGCGGCGGCAGCTACGGCGGCGGGCTGCTGAGCGTGTGCATGCTGGCGGTGTGCCTTGTGTGGATGCTGCGCGTGCGGCATCCGCGGCGCCGGCGCTTTGCGGGGCTGGCGGTCCTGCTGCTCATCTGCTTTGCCTACAGCATGTCCGCGCCCGGCAACGCGGTGCGCGCCGGGGTGATCGGCTACCGGGCCCCGGCGGTCAAGGCGGTTTTGCAGGCCCTCTATTACGGGGTGGCGCAGATGAGCGCGTACCTGCGGCCTGCGCTGATCGCGGTCACGCTGGCGGCGCTGCCCGCGCTGTACGGGGCGGCGAAGAAAAGCCCGTGGCGCTTTTCGCATCCCTGGCTCGTACTGGGTTTGACGGGTGCGCTGTACTGCGCGCAGATGACCCCGCCGCTCTACGCCATCGCCTCCATCGGCGCGGGGCGCATTGTCAATACCTATTTCATCAGCTTTGTGGCGCTGTGGTTCCCGGCCGTGTACTATCTGGCGGGCTTTGCGGCGCGGCGGCTTGAGGCGGCCGGCCGCGGGCAGCTCATCCGCCCGCTGACGGCGCGCGGCTACGGCGCGCTGCTGGCGGTCAGCCTGTGCCTGCTGGGGATGGGCTGTCTGGCGTGCAGGCCCGCGGGCGAGGCGCTCTACGGCGTGCAGAACCTAAGCGGCCCCAGTGCCGCCCTCTCGATCCTCAGCGGTGAGGCCGCGAGGTACGACGCGGAAATGACCCTGCGCGAAGAGGCGTTGAACGACCCCACGCAGCCGGTGGTCACGCTCTCCCCGCTCACCGCCGTGCCGGATGTGTTCATGGACGACCTGATCGTGCCGGGCGCGGAATACGACGTGCGGCCCTCTCTGGCGGCCTATTACGGCAAGGAGGCCATCCTGATCGCGGGAGAGGAGGAAAACGCTGATGAATAAACAGCTTTCCATCCGCCTGATCGCGTGCCTGTGCGTGTGCGCCCTCGTTTTCAGCCTGCTCCCGCTCTACGCGCTGGCCATGTACAACCACCCGTTCTACGACGATTTCGGCTTTTCCGTGCGCATTCACCGGGTATGGACCGATACCGGCAGCGTGGCGGAGGCGGTGCGCGAGGCGTGGCGCAACATGCTCAGCACCCGCCAGACATGGCAGGGCAACTATACCGCCACCTTCCTCAGCGGCATCCAGCCGGGGGTGTTTGATGAGGATCTGTATTTCCTGACGACCTGCATTCTGCTCACGTCGCTGATTGCCGGCTGCGCGGCGCTGATCGCCGCGGCGCTTCGCAGGCTGCTGAATGCGGACTGGGCCGCGGTTGCGCTGATTGCATCGCTGCTTCTGTTCCTGATCGTACAGATGACCCCTGCCGTGGATGAAGCCTACTTCTGGTTTAACGGCGGCATCGGCTACACCTTCAATTATGCGCTTTTGGCGCTGGCCGGATCGCTGGCCATCCGCCTGTGGCGATGCGGAACGAAGCGGCGGGCGGCCCTGCATGTGGCGGTTTTGGCCGCGCTGCTGGTCCTGCTGGGCGGCGGCAGCTACACAAGCGGCCTGTTTGCGCTGGTGGGCTTTGGGTTTGTCGCCCTTATGGCGTTTCTGGGAAAATCCCGGTGGCGCTGGTGCTATGCGGGGCTTGTGCTGCTGTACGCGGCATGCCTTGTGTACAGCATGACCGCGCCCGGCAATCTGGTGCGCGCCGAAACGCTCAGCGGCGGACTCAGCGCGCCCATGGCGATTGCGCAATCCTTTTACTTTGGCCTTGCGCTGATGGGAGACTGGCTTTCGGTTCCGCTGTGCGTCGTGTGCGCCGTCTGTGCCTTTGTGCTGATTCCCTCCCTGCGCGAATCCCGGTACGCTTTCCGCTATCCCGTTGTGGTAACGCTGCTGTGCGTATGCATCTTCTGCACGCAGCTTACGCCCACGCTGTTTACGGGAAATTATCTGGGCGACGGGCGCACGGTGAACACCTACTTCTACAGCTATGTGCTCATGGCGGCTTTCCTGTCCGTGTACTGGGCCGGATGGGCCCTGAAACGGCTGGGAGCACGTGCCGGGGCCATGGTGGGTGGGCACAGGGGCGTTCGCCTGGGGGCTGCGCTTGCCGCCGCGCTGATCCTGATGGGCGGACTGATTGGCTACAGGCCCTATGGAGGCGAGGAGGTGGGGCTGACCCAGCTGGCCGGCGGATCGGCCCTGCGCTCGCTCCTGAACGGCGAAGCGGCGGCCTATGACGCAGCCATGGACGCACGCGACGCCGCCATGAACGACCCGGAAAACACCCGGCCCGTGCTCACGCCTGTGGAAAACGTGCCTGACGCCTTTATGGGCGACGCGCTGAACGCGGACAACCTCGATTATGTGCTCAGCCTGTACGCGGAGTATTATGAAAAGCAGCAGGTCACGGCTGCGGAGGGGGAATAGCATGCTCTTGGAAGGAAAGAACGCGCTGATTACCGGCGCGGCGCGCGGCATCGGCGCGGCGATGGCGGAGGTGTTCGCCCGCGAGGGGGCCAACGTGTGGGCCTTTGCCCGCACGCCGGACGCGCGCTTTGAGGCGCGTCTGGCCATGGCCGCCGGAAAGTACGGCGTATGGATCAAGCCCGTCTACTGCGAGCTGACCGACACGGCGGCTCTCAAGGAGGCGTTCCGCCAGGTGATGGCGGACAAACAGCCCCTTAACGTGCTGGTCAACAACGCCGGCATCATGGGCGAGGACCGCATGTTTCAGATGACCGGCGAGGAGGACATGCGCCGCATCATGGACGTGAACTTCTTCGCCATGGTGGAGGTCAGCCGTCTGGCCACGCGCCTCATGGCGCGAAACAAATGCGGCGCGGTGGTCAACATCGCCAGCGTCGCCGGCATTGAGGGCGACAGCCGCCTGGACTACTCCGCCTCCAAGGCGGCGGTGATCGCCGCCACGAAGAAGATGGCGCGCGAGCTGATCAGCGTGGGCATCCGCGTAAACGCCCTGGCCCCCGGATTTACCGACACGGATCTGGTGAGCGGGCTGAGCGAAAAGGTGACGCAGGAGCAGCTGGGCCGCATCCTCATGCACCGCAAGGCCCGGCCCGAGGAGATCGCGGACGTGGCGGCCTTCCTGGCCAGCGACAGGGCCAGCTACGTGACCGGCCAGGTCTGGCGGGTGGACGGCGGCATGCTGTGAGCCGGCATCCCCGCAGAAAACAACGACCCCATCATCAGAGAGGAGCGATTCACATGACGAATCTGGAAAAGTACGTAAAGGCGTTTTCCGAGGCGCTGGAGGTGCCCGAAAGCGACGTGCCCGCCCTCAAATACGGCGAGAGCGACCAGTGGGACAGCGTGGGCCACATGACCCTCATCGCCGCGCTGGAGGACGCGTTCGACATCATGGTGGACATGGACGACATCATCGACCTGAGCTCGTTTGAGAAGGGGAAGGAGATTCTGCGCAAGTATGATGTGGAGATTTGACCGCTTCGGCGACGCCGCGGCGCTGCTTGACGAGCACGGCCAGAGCCTGACCTACGCGCAGCTTGCGCGCGAGGGCGAGGCGCTGTGCGGGGCCATCGGCGGGCGCTGCCTGTGCTTTAACCTGTGCGGCAACACCATCGGCAGCGCCGTGGGCTACGCGGGCATGGTCGAGGGCGGCGTGACGCCCGCGCTGCTGGCGGCTTCCATCGACCGGGAGCTGTTTCAGGCGCTGTACGAGGCGTATCACCCGGCGTACCTGTGGGCGCCGGAGGGCTTTGACTGGGAAGCGTGCGAAAGCGTGTACGAGCGCTTCGGCTACCGCCTGCTCAAAACGCCCTTTGGCACGGAGACGAAGCTGCACGAGGACCTCGCGCTGCTTCTGACCACCAGCGGCTCCACCGGCAGCCCCAAGTTTGTGCGCCAGAGCTACGCAAACATCCGGGCCAACACCGAAAGCATCGTGGAATACCTCGCGCTGACCGCGCAGGAGAAGCCCATCACGACGCTCCCCATGAACTACACCTACGGGCTGAGCATCCTCAACACCCACCTCTGGGTGGGCGCGACCGTGCTGTTGACCGAGAAGGGCATCGCGCAGCGCGACTTCTGGACCTTCTTCAGGGAGGCGGGGGCCACCAGCATGGGCGGCGTGCCCTACACCTACGAGATGCTCGACCGCATGCGCTTCACCCGCATGGACCTGCCCACTTTGCGCACGCTCACCCAGGCGGGCGGCAAGCTCCTGCCCGACCTGCACCGCCGATTTGCCCAGTGGTGCAGGGACACGGGGCGCAGGTTCGTCGTCATGTATGGGCAGTGTGAGGCCACGGCCCGCATGGCCTACCTGCCCTGGGAGATGAGTCTGGACAAGGTGGGCGCCATGGGCGTGGCCATCCCCGGCGGGCGCTTTGAGCTCGTGGGCGTGGATGGCGAAATCATCACCGAGCCGCACGTGACGGGCGAGCTTCGCTACTACGGCGAGAACGTGACGCTGGGATACGCCCAGTGCGGGGCCGATCTTGCCAAGGGCGACGAGCGCGGCGGCGTGCTGGACACCGGCGACATGGCGCAGATGGACGAGGACGGCTGCTACACGGTCGTTGGCCGCAAGAAGCGGTTTTTGAAGATGTACGGCAACCGCGTCAACCTCGACGAGACCGAGCGCATGCTCAAGGCGGCGTTCCCGGATGCGGAATGCGCCTGCGCGGGCCGGGACGACCACCTGATGATCTTCTCCACCGGCGCGGACGCCCTGCCCGCCATGCGCGCCTGGCTGTCGGAAAAGACGGGGCTGAACCAGAGCGGCTTCCATACGATGCACCTGGACGCCATCCCCAAGAACGACGCGGGCAAAACCCTCTACCGGGAGCTGGAGAAATACCATGTATGACGTCAACGAACTGCCCGCCCTGCCCGTCTACGAATGGGGCCGGGCGAAAAAGCGGGCCTTTCTGGACAAAGAGCTTACGGACCTGACGGACTGGCACGCCGCGCGCTGCCCCGAATATGCGCGCATGCGGGACGCCTGGCCCGCGCGCGGGGAGGGCTTTGAGGCGCTGCCCTTTCTGCCGGTGCGGCTGTTCAAGGAGCTTACGCTCAAAAGCGTGCCCGACGAAGCCCTCCACCGCACCATGACCTCGTCGGGCACCACGGGCCAGCAGGTGAGCCGCATCTACCTCGACCGGGAGACCAGCGCCCTGCAAAGCAAGGTCTTAAGCCGCATCATGGGCGAGTTTCTGGGCAAGCAGCGCCTGCCCATGATCATCCTGGACACCAGCGCCGTCGTCAAGAACCGCGCCATGTTCTCGGCGCGGGGCGCGGGCATTCTGGGTTTCAGCATGTTCGCGCGCGACAGGGTGTTCGCGCTGGACGAGCACATGGAGCTGGACAGGGAGGGGCTGGAGGCGTTCCTTGAGAAGCATGGGGGAGAGGACATCTTCCTCTTCGGCTTCACGTTCATGATCTGGCAGCACTTCGTGGCCAGGCTGCGGGAGACGGGCTACCATCCGGATCTCAGCCGCGGGGTGCTGGTGCACGGCGGCGGATGGAAGAAGCTGGCGGACCAGCAGATTTCCACCGGGCGCTTCAAGCGGGAACTGCGGGAGACCTGCGGCCTCACCCGCGTGCACAACTACTACGGCATGGTCGAGCAGACCGGCACCATCTACATGGAATGCGAGCACGGCCACCTGCACGCGCCCGTGTGGTCGGACGTGACCATCCGGCGGGCAGGGGACTTCTCCGTGGCCGATGTGGGGGAGACGGGGCTGATTCAGGTATCCAGCGTGCTGCCGCGCAGCTATCCGGGCCATGTGCTCCTCACCGAGGACGAGGGGCGAATCCTCGGCGAGGACGACTGCCCCTGCGGCCGCAAGGGCAAGTACTTTGAAATTCTGGGGCGCGTCAAGCGCGCCGAGGTGCGGGGGTGCAGCGATACCTATGAGCAGAAATGAGCCCTATACCCGCCTGTGCGGCGGGGACTGGCAGAGCGCCCGGCCCCTCGCGCCCTTTGACGGCGGCGTGATGGCCTTTCTTTCCGACCTGGGCGCGGCCCTCATCGCCGGCCGGGAGGCGCGCGCCTACCCGGACGTGGTGGCCTTCGGCTTCTTCTGCCGGCGCGCGAATCTGGAGGCGCTGGCGCGGGAATACGAGGGCGCGGTTTCGGACCGGCTGGGGCGCGGGATTTCGTTTCACATCGCGCCCAGCAACGTGCCGGTCAACTTCGCCTATTCGCTGGTGGCGGGGCTGCTGGCGGGCAACGCCTGCGTGGTCAAGGCTTCCAGCCGGGATTTTCCGCAGACGCGCATCATCTGCCGCGTGATGGACGCGCTGCTTCGCGGCGCGCACGCGGCGCTGGCAAACCATGCGTGCGTGGTCATCTATCCGCGCGACCGTCAGGACGTGACGGAGATGCTGAGCGCCCAGTGCGACGCGCGCATCATCTGGGGCGGCGACGAGACGGTGCGCCGCGTGCGCATGGCGCCGCTCGCGCCCCGCGCGGTGGAGGTCGCCTTCCCCGACCGCTACAGCCTGCTGGCCGTGGACGCAAAGAGCGTGCTGGCCATGGACGATCAGGCGCTGGCCGCCGCGGCGCGCGGGTTTTACAACGACACGTATCTCACCGACCAGAACGCCTGCACCTCGCCCCGGCTGGTGTACTGGCTGGGCGGGCGGGATGCGGTGACGCAGGCGCAGGCGCGTTTCTGGGAGGCCGTGCGCGCGTATGCCGCGCCGCGCTATCCCATCGAGCCGGTGGTGGCGGTGGACAAGCTGACCGCGGCCTTCCGCGCGGCCGCCGCGCTGCCGGGCGCGGCCATTGCGCCCATGCCGGACAACACCGTGGTGCGCGTTCGGGTGAGCGCGCTCACCCCGGACATCGACGGGCACCGCTGCGCGGGCGGCTTCTTTGTGGAGTACGCCGCCGAAACGCTGGACGGCCTGATTCCGGTGGTGAAGCGCAAGTACCAGACGCTCAGCTACCTGGGGCTGGAGCCGGAGGCGCTTCGCCGCTTCGTGCGCGAAAACGCCCTGTGGGGCGTGGACCGCATCGCGCCCGTGGGGCACACCATGGACTTCGCCCTTACCTGGGACGGCTACGACCTCATCCGCACGCTCAGCCGCCGCATATCCGCCATCTGACGAAACGAGGTGCCTTTATGGCCAAACCGCTGCTTTCCTTTGTGATTCCCTGCTACCGCTCCGCGCACACCATCGGCGCGGTGGTCGGGGAGCTGAACGACACGCTCGCCGCCCGCGCGGACGAGTACGACCATGAGATCATCCTGGTCAACGACGGCAGCCCCGACGACACCGCCGACGCCATCCGCCAGCTGTGCGAGCGGGACCCCGCCATCGTGTTTGTGGACCTGTCGCGCAACTTCGGCCAGCACAGCGCGGTGATGGCGGGCTTTCATCAGGTGCGGGGCGATATCGTGATCTGTCTGGACGACGACGGACAGACCCCCGCCTGCGAATGCTTCAAGCTCATCGACAAGGTGGCCGAGGGGTACGACATCGTCTTTGCCCAGTACCCCAGACGCAGGCAAAGCGCGCTTCGCAACCTGGGCAGCCGCTTCAACGCCGCCTGCAACCACTACTTCTTCGGCCAGCCCAAGGAGCTGACCGTCAACAGCTACTACGCCTGCCGCCGCTTCGTGGTGGATACCGCGCTCCAGTATCCCAACCCCTTCCCCTATGTGACGGGCCTTCTGTTCCAGAGCGTGAGCCGCTATGCCAACGTGCCCGTGGAGCACCGCGCCCGCGCGGAGGGCCGCAGCGGCTACAACCTCAAAAAGCTGATGGCCCTGTGGCTCAACGGCGTGACGGCCTTTTCCATCAAGCCCCTGCGCTTTGCCAGCTACGCCGGCTGGTTCACGGCGGCGGCGGGCGCGGTGTTCGCGCTGGCGACGGTGATTCGCAAGCTGGTGAATCCCGACATCCCCGCCGGCTGGGCCAGCACGATTTCCGTGCTGCTGCTGCTGGGCGGCATGATCATCGCGCTGATCGGCGTGGTAGGGGAGTACATCGGCCGCATCTATCTGAGCATCAACCGTTCGCCGCAGTTCGTGGTGCGCAGCGTGACGCGCGGGGCGGCGGAGGGAATCCATCAGCCAGAGGAAAGGGAGATGAACGCGGATGAAGACCACGCATGCGGTCTGGGAGCGTGAAAACCTGGGCGTGGACGCCTACGAGATCGCGCTGGACGCATCCGACACCCCGGACATGCTCCGTCAGGAGGAGGCGCGCATCATCGCGGCGGGCGCGGAATATATCGTGGCAAAAACCCCGGTGGACTGCCCCGCGCTGCTGTTTTCGATGCAGGCCCTGGGCTATACGTTTGTGGAGACGGTCTTTCATGTGATGATCCGGCGGGACGAGTACCACATGCCGGCTTCCATCGCCCGCTTCGACCGGGGCCTTCGCGTGGCGGAGCGCAGGGAGGAGGCCGACCGCGAGCGCATCTACGCGCTGATCCGCCGGGGCGTGTTCAAAAGCGACCGCGTGAGCATCGACCCCGCCTTCGGCCGCGCAAAGGGCGGCAACCGCTACGCCAACTGGCTGCGCAGCATGCTGGCGCGCGGCGGCTTTCTCTACGAGGTGCTCTCCGGCGACAAGCCCATCGGCTTTTTCGTCATCTGCCGCAAGGATGAAACCACGGTCGATCCCGTGCTCATGGGCATGTACGACGAGGAGGGCGACCGCGGCATGGGCGCGCTGCTTCACAAAAAGACGCTGGATACCTGCTTTACGCACGACTGCAAGCGCCTGACCTCCACCATCGTCAGCAACAACGCCAAGGTTCTGCGCGTGTACGTCAACGCCGGAGCGACCATCACCGACACCCTGTACACCTACGTCAAGCACGTGAAATGAGCAAAACGTCTGGAGGAGGCCTGAGATGAGCACGTTGGTGGTGTTGGCAAGCGTCTTTGCCCTTGCGGGAGGCGGAGCGCTGCTGCTGCGCAGGCGGCTGGAGGAGGCCCTGCCCCTTTCGGTCGCGCTGATTGTGGGCGTGCAATACGCCTTTGGGCTCTTCGGCTGGCTCAGCGCGGGCTTCTATGCCGCGCTGGCGCTCTGCGCGCTTGCTCTGGTGCTGGCGGCGGCGCGGCTGCTTCGCGGCGGGCTGGGAGACCTGCGCCGCTTCCTGCTCACGCCGGGCGCTGTGGTGATGCTCGCGGCGTTTGTGTGGGTGCTTCTTTCCTTCCGCGCCCACATGCTCTATGAGCCGGACGAGTTTTCCCACTGGGGCACGGTCCTGCGCAACATGATGTACTTTGACGCCATTCCCGCGGGGGTGAAGGAGGCCAATATCACCTATACGGATTATCCGCCCGCCACCACGCTGTTTGCGTATTTCTGGACGCGGCTTTCCGGCGGCTTTAACGAGGGCGATCCGCAGCGCGCCATGAACATCATGATCCTTGCCTTCCTGCTGCCCGCCATGCGCGCCCAGCGCTGGAAGCGCTGGGGAAGCGCGCTGTGCATGGCCTGCGCGCTGTTTGTGCTCCCCACGCTGTTTAACAGCGGCGCCTACTATACCATCTACGCGGACGTGGCGCTGGGATGCGTGTTTTTCCACGCCCTGTATGCCTGGTTCTTTACGCCGCGCGACCGGGGCGGCGTGCTGCTGACGGGCGGTTCGCTCTTCCTGCTTCCGCTCATCAAGGAGGCAGGATGGGGCCTTTGCCTGATCGCGCTGGCGGTCATGGCGGCGGACCTCGTCGGGGAGCGGCGCAGGGCGGGCCCGCGGCATGGGCGGGCCTTCGGAGCCCTGGCCGCGGCGGCGATGGCGGGCGGGCTGTCCTGGAAAGCCTTTCTGGCCGTGCATCAGACCCGGAGGGTCTGGACCCTGTCGGCAGGCTTTACGGAGATTCTGGATGTGCTGCTGGGAAGCGCGCCGTCGCACCGCATGCGCACGGTGGAGAATTTTTTCCTCAGCCTGACGGATGCGGAGCTCTTTGGGCAGGGCGGGGTCCTACGGCTGAGCCTGCTGCTATGGCTGCTGCTTCTGGGCGCGCTGGCGGCGCTGGCGCTGAGCCGGGCCGGCGAGCCCAACAGGACGCGCTGGCGCCGCATGGCGCTATGGCTGCTGGCCGGTCTGGGCGCATACCTGCTGTCGCTGCTCTACACCTTCCTGTTTCTGTTCAGGAACTACGAAGGGGAGAGCCTGTTCTCCTTCGCAAGGTATCTTTCCAGCTACCTGATCGCGCTCGCGGGCCTGAGCCTGGCGCTGGCATCGGAAACGCTGGGGCCGGTCCTGCGCCGCAGCGGGCAGAGCGTGGAGCTGCTGGCGCTGGCGGCGGTGATGCTTGTGGCAAACCCCGGCACATTGCTGGAAAGGGCGGTAATCACCCGAGAGTGGGACGAGGCGGTCTACGAAAGCCGCATGAGCACCGCCGCTCCGCCTCAAATTGCCCAGACGCTGGATGCGCAGACGGACCGGGTGTATCTGGTATCGCAGAACGACGAGGGGCACCGCTATTTCCTCCGGGCGTTTGAATGGGTTCCGCAGCGCCTGCAGGCCCGCGCGGACGGCTGGTGGCTGATGCCCGGCGAGCAGGCTGTGGAGCAGACGGGAGACTGGTATGCCCAGACGTTCTCCACCGTAAAGACGCCGCAGGAATGGGCGGACGAGCTGATAGAAGGGGGTTACACCCATGTCTATCTGGACCGGATCGACCCGGCGTTTGCGGCGGCTTATGCGGAGCTTTTCCAAAGCCCCGAAGAGATCGAAGCGGACACGCTGTTTAAGGTGGCGGTCAGGGATGGCGGGGTAACGCTGGTGCGCGCGGACGGGCAATAGAGCCGCCGGATACCGGTCAGGTATCCCGCTTCATGGAGGGACGGCACGATGCCGACCCTAATCGCCGGCGGGTGCATTTCGCCGCAAAAGGGGCCGGCGCGCAAGCGCCGCCCGTGGGGCGCCTGCCTGCCGGCCCCGAAGGCATATGGGTTTGCCGAAAACGGGCGCCGGGAATGGGCGCGCGGAAGCGGCGCCGTATATTTCTTTCATCCGGTATCGGCGGCGGGCCTCCGGGCCCTCAGACCCGCCGGGCGCGAGGCAAACATCCGACAACTGCGGCGGAGGGAAAAGGCATGAGCAGTCTCATGATGACGGGAATCCTGCTGGGCGGCGCGGGCGCGCTGGCGGTAGTGCTCAGGCGGCGAATCGAGGAGTGGATCGCCTTTGCCGCGCTTATGGCCGGTGTGCTGCTGGCGGGTTTTGCCATGGCGGATGCGCTGACGCTGGGCTATGCGGTGGTCAAATACGCAGGGCTCGCCGCGCTGGCGTTCACCGTGGGCGCTGCCCTGTGGAAGCGCGAGTACCGGGCGCTGCTCCTGACTCCGGGTGCGCTGGCCTTCTTGGCGATGATGGCCATTGTATGGTTTGGCCATCGCGGACGCCTGTTTACCGGCTGGGACGACTTTACCCATTGGGGACTGGCGGTGAAAAGCGCCTTTCAGGAGGGCCGCCTGGCCCAGCTGACGGCAGACAGCACGCTGCTCTACCCCGATTATCCGCCCCTGACCACGCTGTTCGCCTGCTTTTGGATCAGCCTCAGCGGCGGCTTCAACGAAGGCGATGCGCTCAGGGCGGTCAACCTGATGCTGATGGTCTGCTTTCTGCCGGCGTTTCACAACCTGCGCTGGCGGGACTGGAAGCAGCTGATTCCCATGCTGCTGGCGTGCCTTCTGGTGCCTGTGGTCTTCAGGAGCGACGTATACCAGAACCTGTCGGTGGACGGTGTGCTGGCCGGCCTGATGATTTATGCGCTGAGCCTGTGGCTGACCGCGCCGGGGGCGCGGGGCAACGGGCTGGCCGTGTGCGGGGTCATGGCGGCGCTGCCGCTGGTCAAGGATTCCGGGCTGGCGCTGGGCGCGATCGTGCTGGCTGTGCTGGCGGTGGACGTGGTGAAATACCGCCGCCGGGAAAGGGCGCGCGGCATATGGACCCTGGCGGCCGGGACAGCCTGCCTGGCGGCGGGAAAGCTGTCATGGAGCCTGTTCCTGGACGCGCACGGCGTCGGGGCGACGTGGGAGTATGGGGCGCTGACCCTGTCCTCCGTGGCAGAATGGCTTACAGGCAGCGGCCCGCTGTACCGGCAGCGCGCCCTGGAAACCTTCTTCCTGTCGCTGTGCCGGCCTGAGGTGATGGGAGAGGGAAATGTGCTGCACCTGTCCTTCATCATGTGGATGGCCCTGTTTGCCGCCGTGGCCTGCTGGATTGGCAGGCGCGGCAGAGCGGAGGAGCAGGCCGCGCGCTGTGCCTCCGTGCTGGCCGTATTGTGGGTAGGGTGCCTCCTCTATGCGGTTTCCATGCTGGTGGTGTACGCTTTCTCCTTTGAGCCCAACGAGGCGGCGGCACTCAGCTCCTTTGACCGCTATATGTCAACGTACATGACGGTGCTGCTGGGAATGACGGGCGTGCTGCTGCTGGACCTTTCCGGCCGCCTGTTCCCGGGGCGGCGCAACGCGGCGCTGGCCGCGCTGGCGGCGGTGCTGCTGGTGGCGAATCCGGAGCCGCTGATGCAGCTGACGGCGGCGTCGTCCCGGCCCGTTCGGGAGTCGCAGGAACTGCGGGCGGATATTCAGCCCCCGCAATACATCCTGGACTGGCTGGCGGACCGGGAGGGATGCCGGGTGGCGTTTGTGGGGCAGGAAACCAGCGGAGTGCCCTATTATGCCTGCCGGTACGCCTTTTCTCCCATCCGGATGGGATATGTGGGCAGCTGGAGCATTTACGGCACGCAGGAAAGCGCCGATGCATACCGCAGCGTGGGCGACGCGCTGTGCGTGCCGCCGCTGAACTGGCGTGACGGGCTTGTCAGCGGAGGATTTACGCATGTGTACCTGCACAGCATCAACGAAAGCTTTGCGCGGGAATATGGGAGCCTGTTTGAAAATCCGGAGGACATCGCTCCCAAGACCCTCTACAGCATTGCGCTGGACGCCGAGGGACAGTGGCTGTGCCTGCAAAAGGCGCTTTAGCGCCCCCAGGCTGCTGACAAAGTGCGGGGTGCAGGGGGATCATCCCCCTGCCGGGGTTTGGGGCAGAGCCCCAAAGCCTTATGCCGCAGCATTTTTCGTGAGCGTTGCGAGCGTCCGAAGGACGCAAGAAACGCGGCTCTTTCCAAAACCATAGGTTTTTCAACGGTCTGAAGGCGCTTTAGCGCCCCGATGAAACGCACGCCGGTTCAGGGAGGGAAGATACGATGCTGACCTACATCACCAACGAGTGCATGCCGCTGGAAAAGATGCTGGCGCGGGTGCAGAAGCACCACCCCGGCGACGGCTGCCTGCTGGTCAAAAAGGCCTACGAGTTTGCCGAAAACGCGCACCGGGGACAGGTGCGCAAGAGCGGCGAGCCGTATTTCATTCACCCGGTGTCGGTGGCGAGCATCCTGACCGACCTGATGATCGACGCGCCGACCATCGCGGCGGGCTTTCTGCACGACACGGTGGAGGACTGCAAGGACATCACCCTGGACACCATCCGCACGGAGTTCGGGGACGAAGTCGCCCAGCTGGTGGACGGCGTGACCAAGCTGGACAAGCTGGACTTCACCAACCGCGAGGAGCAGAAGGCCGAAAGCCTGCGCAAGATGATCCTGGCCATGAGCAAGGACATCCGCGTGGTCATCATCAAGCTGGCGGACCGCCTGCACAACATGCGCACCCTGCGCTTCCAGCCCGAGGAGCGGCAGAAGGCCATCGCCCACGAGACGCTGGACATCTACGCCCCCCTGGCGCACCGCCTGGGCATGAACTCCATCAAATCCGAGCTGGAGGACCTCAGCTTCAAGTACATCGACCCCGACGCCTTTCACGACATCGCCCAGAAGGTGGGCCTCAGACGCACCGAGCGCGAGGAAAACATCCGCATGGTCATCTCCGAGCTGTCCGAAAAGCTCGACGCGCAGCACATCCGCTACGAGATGGACGGCCGTCCCAAGCACCTGTATTCCATCTACAAGAAGATGAAGGGCCAGGGCAAGACCTTCGACCAGATCTACGACCTGATCGCCGTGCGCGTGCTGGTGGATACCGTGCAGGACTGCTACACGGTGCTGGGCATCGTCCACACGCTGTGGAACCAGATCCCCGGCCGCTTCAAGGACTACATCAGCGTGCCCAAGGGCAACATGTACCAGAGCCTGCACACCACCGTGATCGGCGGGCGCAAGATGCCCTTCCCCTTTGAGATCCAGATCCGCACCTGGGAGATGCACCGCGTGGCCGAGTTCGGCGTGGCGGCGCACTGGCGCTACAAGGAGGGCGGCGCGGGCGGCGGGGACCTTGACAACAAGCTCTACTGGCTGCGGCAGATCCTCGACTGGCAGGGCGATACGCGCGACAGTCAGGAGTTCATCGACTCGCTGAAAACCGACCTGTTCAGCGAGGAGGTGCTGCTCTTCACCCCCAAGGGCGATATCGTGAGCATGCAGCGCGGCGCCACGCCCATCGACTTCGCCTACCGCATCCACTCCGGCGTGGGCAACCACTGCGTGGGCGCGAAGGTCAACGGCCGCATCGTGCCGCTGGAGACCGAGCTGGAGACGGGCGACCGGGTGGAGATCATCACCGCGCCCTCCTCCAAGGGCCCCAGCACCGACTGGCTGCGCGTGGTCAAAACCCAGCAGGCCAAGGCCAAGATCCGCCAGTTCCTCAAGCGCGAGCTGCGCGGCGAAAACGTCATCAAGGGCCGCGACATGCTGGA
>OGXI01000771.1_pt1 | contig 28325 bp, 23 predicted proteins | sample 1576221 | NCBI WGS metagenome assembly OGXI01 (sample SAMEA3541523, study PRJEB24748) | human gut metagenome | biome: human gut; feature: human-associated habitat; material: faeces | place: China | collected 2012
TGCACTTCTGCCAGTCCTTCATGACCGAGCTCTATCGCCACATTGGCCCCAAAACAGAATAGATTTCAGTACCGGTCAGTTTTTCGAGTACTTCGGCCTTTTCTTCTTTCCGGGCTTTGAGGAATCGGGCAAATTCATTTTGTGCCAATAAAACGGTACGGGTGAATTGATTATAATTCAGACCGATGAGTTGAATCAATTTATTCTCCGATTCACTGATTCCTGTAGTGATAGGAGACGGATCTCCAAGGGGGTATACCCGGAGTTCTGCAGGTTGAAGTTTCCCGCTTATTTTATTATTGGCTCGCCATACCCGCCATACCGAGCGATAACTTTTTCCGTCTACAGCAATAAATTCTACAGCAGCCATCGCTTCGGCAGTACCTCTGCGGAGTATTTGACGACGATCTCCCTGTTGAATGAATTCTTGTCCGACATCCGGCATTTTAGTACCTTCAATACCGGTGGTGCGGGGCATATTGTTGAATAAGGCCAGACAGATAGCATCCAGAATAGTCGATTTTCCGGCACCGGTGGGACCGCATATTGCGAAGATCCCGGCAGATCGCAGAGGAGCTGCCGTAAAATCGATATCGAATTCTCCGGCAATAGATGCCAGATTTTTTCCTTGTATACGTAATATTTTCATTGTTTTTCTCCCATTTTCAGCTGTGATTCTTCAATGACTTCCCGGAATAAATGAGCCAATTCTTCGGGCAGAGGATTTTGATATCGCCTTTCGTATACTCGGTTCAACAGCTTCCAGGGATCCAGTAATTCTTCGGTGGTGAGCGTATTCTCGTTTTTTGTAAGTTGTACTGTATCCGGATAAAAGGGGAGTACCCGGGTTAAACGCACCTGTTTGGTGCGTAGGGCTTCCTCCACTTTATTGCGCAAAGCAGGTTCCGGTTCGGTGAGTAGTACCCTGACTTCGAGGAAAGGGGCCGGATGATCGTCTCTCTCTTCCGGGAGCTGAGAGAGGCGATTCAACACTTCGTCCAAGGGGGCCGGATGTTTAGGGATACGAAGTAAAGTGACTAAAGGATTAAAAATAATTTTAGTCTGATTTAGAAGTATTCCTTTGTCGATCTCCAGTAAGATCACTCCGTGGCGGTAATTTTCTTCTGCAAAAGACATGGGTAACGGACTGCCGGCATAGCGTATCTCGTTGCGGTTGGCAATCTGCTGTTCCCGGTGGATATGGCCCAAAGCTCCGTAAGTGATTTGGGAAGGGAAGACACTGGAAGGAATCCCTTCGAGTCCGCCGATGATCAGGCGTTCACTTTGATCACCTTCGGAAATCTGACTTCCTGCGGCTTGCAGGTGTCCCATAGCAATGATGGCTTCTTGTTTTTGCCTGCGTTCTTCGACGCAGGCAACCAGCTTGTCGTACATGGCCTTAACCCCTGCCTGATAAGGATCTCCTTCACTCTCGACTGCCGGATAGTCTCCCTGTCGGAGATAGGGTACCGCCAGACACCAACCTTGCCGTTTCCCCGATCTGTCTTTCAGTTCGATGATTAATTCCTCCGTATCGATTGTGCCGTCTGCTCTTTTACGTACTGTACCCCGAATTTGTATGTTCATTTCTTCGAGTAAAGGAATCGGGGTTTCGAGCCGACTGGCAGAATCATGATTTCCTGCAATCAGGATGATTTGTAAGCCCGGATTTTGTTCTGTTACCCGGCGTAGGAACCGATAAAATTGACGTTGTGCCTGAGCAGAAGGATTAGCTACATCGAATATATCTCCTGAAATAAGAAGCACATCGATTTGTTGTGTGGTAATTTGATCTGTCAGCCAATCTAAAAAATACTGATGTTCCTGAAAACGGTCATAGCCGAAAAAGGTCTGCCCGATATGCCAGTCTGCTGTATGAATGATTTTCATGTCCTGTCATTTGGACAAAAATAGTAAGATTTGCAGATATAACCAAATAGCTCACGGGCTATGGTAATCCTACCATAGCCCGTGAGCTATAGCCGGTGATAATGGCAAGTCATCAGCTTACCGGATTCATCGTGTAGGTGCATGCCATTTCCTTCGCAATAACGGAACAGGTTGCAATCGGCACATTCGCCCTGACGGGCCCATTCCCGGTTCCGGAATTTTTCGAAGCGGTTGTTCCACACTTCCATAAAATCATCCTGGTAAATATTCCCTTGGTCGTAGTTGGCCCGGATACTGGGACAACCCGATATCGCTCCGTTAATGCGGATAGATCCGACAGAAATTCCGGCATGGCAACGATAAAATTGGTCACGGACTTCAGCTTCATAAGGACCTAAAAAACCTTCACAAGCGAAATTGACGTGAATACGACCTTCTTGCCGGGTTTGACGGATAAAATCCAATACTTTTTTGAATTGGGAAGAAGATAGTTGTAATTCAGGCACTTGTGCTGCTCTGCCTGCGGGAAAGATGGTAAAGATACGCCATTGTCCGACTCCTAGTTCGATCAAATATTCTTTGAAAACGGGGAGAGTATCGATGTTTTGTTGATTGATACAACTGACGACATCCCATACGATTTCTTTTTCCCGGCTCAGCATTCCGATAGCCTGACTGGCCCGGCGAAAGCTTTCCGGATGTCGGCGTAACCAGTTGTGGGCATCTTCCGGTCCGTCCAGACTTACGGTAATGCTGTGCAGGCCTGCTTGTAAAAGTCTGTCCAGCCTCTGACGGGATAATAACAAACCGTTGGTTACCAATCCCCAGGGGTATTCCCGGCGATAACATGCCCGGCCACACTCTTCCAGATCTTTGCGCATCAGAGGTTCTCCACCCGTGAAAATGATAAAAACCCGGTGGGGATCGACCTGTGGAGTAATGTTGTCCAAAGCCTTTAAGAAGTCTTCTTTTGGCATATCGGGTTGCCCGGAAATCGCTTTGCAATCACTGCCACAATGCCGGCAAGCGAGATTACAGCGAAGGGTACATTCCCAAAAAAGAGTATGTAATTCGTGTTTTTGCCGGATCAGCTGTTCTTTTTGTCGGAAGAGTTCCAGGCCCAGGCGTTTCCGGAGGCTGATGGAATTATTCATGATCTTCTTCTTTTTGAGGAGTCAGTATGATTTTTACTTCTTGTGTTGTATTTCCCCTATTCCAGCCTTCACCTCCCTGTAAATCTTTACGAAGGAAGGTTACTTTCAGAGAATCGGCCTGGTAGTACGGATTATTTTCGTCGGGGTTGATTTTTAAATTATACTTCACCGTATCGATCGGGAACGCTGCTTGCCGGGTTTCGAATTCTCCTTCTTTTCCGGAGTATAACGTATCGTTGACCGGGTGGCTTCCATAGGGGGTATCGGGGATAAAATCAGGACGGGGTTCGTAACTGAATTCCATATCGGACACGATAATCTGAATATCGGATAGCGCCTGACCTGCCTGATCGGTGACTTTTCCTTTGATGGTATAGGAAGCTGTCGGCGTACCGTACATACATATGATGTTACCGGGATCGTCCCCGTTATCCTCACAGGAGGAGAAACCTAAAAATCCTAATAAAGTAGTCAATATCCAGTTCAGGCTACGATTCCAGCGATAATGTAATGTTTTCATGGTTTGTTTTTTTATGATTAAACTGTTTAAATGCCTTGATTTTCTTGAGGTCGGCCTTTCCGGACAGGTTGACGGTGAGAAATCGAAGGTCTTTCATATAATGAGTTGTATTTAAAAGTTCAAACGGAATCCGATTTGCCCCGTGAGGTTGAAAAACTGTTCCGAGCGAATCGTTTGTATTTCACTGGCCGGGGTCAGATTCCATAAAAATCCTCCTTCTGCATAGACCGATACATGGCGAATAATGGGGTAGGCAATACCTATTCGTGTGTTCGCTGACCAAAGCGTACCCGGTATTCGTCGACGCTGACTTTTATAGGCCGAATAGATTTTGCCTGAAAGATTAACTTCACAGACAATACCGGCAGACCAATAACAGTAGAAACGTTCCCAATGGGTCAGGCGATAACTGAAAGATGCCGGGATTCCCAGCATGTGCAATCTTTGACGCAATACATCGTAATCCGAACTTTCATATCGCCACTGGTTGCGTAAATAGCTATAGGTAAGTCCGGTATTGAAACTCCAACGGTCCGACAACGTGCGGGATATACTTATTCCGAAAGAGATGGGAGAGCTATGCTTCACTTTATCCGGTTTCAGATCGGATAACAGGGTGCGTGTCGAAATAGGGGATGTTCCGGCCTTCGTCAGAGGAGGTTTGGGGGTATTCCCCTGAAGATGATCGTTACAGGCATAATCGGGATAGCCGGCGGAGTTGCTGGAAATACCGGCTATATTAAAATTACCTCCTCCCATGCCCAAATGCCATTTCCGTGAGGCCTTTCGGACTTTTACCGGTTCGGTTTTCGTGTTGCGGACGATCAGTACCGGTGAAAAATCTGTTTCCAGAGCTTTACTTGCAATGACTATAGGTAATATTTTAGTTTCTTGACTTTTATATTTATCCGTTGAAATCGTTTTTCCAGTTGTGTAGATAGGTTTTCGAGTGAGAACAGGGAGGAGTGAATCGGCTATTTGATCCGTCGTAACTGTTCCGGTAAGCTGTGGTATTTGTATATGATCCACAATAAAAGGTTGTATTCTGTTTCGGACTATTTCTGTCGTAGTTTCCGGGATAAGACGATCGTATAAGAGTCCGCCTCCCACGAGTAAAAGGAGGGTTACGATAGCTGCCGTCCGGCGTATGGATCTGGTGGAAAACCGGGTAGGTCGTAGAGGAAGAAAACCAGCGAGGGTTTTCCATTGTTCTGAATCCGGTTCACATTCCCAATTATGCAACCGTTCCCGGAACAATTCTTCAAATCGGTCTCTTCTATCCATAGTCAATATAAATTTTTTATCATTTGTTGTAAAGTATAACGTGCCCTGGCATATTGTGATCGGGAAGTACCTTCTGTGATTCGGAGCATAGCTCCGATTTCCTTGTGTGAGAATCCTTCGATCGCAAACAGGTTGAAAATCGTTTGATATCCCGGAGGTAAACGATGAATTAAATCCAGCATTTCCTGGGCCGATATTTCTTCTAAAGCATTGGGAAAAGAAGTTTCCTGTTCTGTCTCCTCAGTGGGGAAGGTCAGAGGGAAAACTTTGGATCTACGGATTTTTTCCAGGGCACAATTAATAAAAATTTTCCGCATCCACCCCTCGAAACTCCCATTTCCGCTATATTCGTTCAGATTCGTAAATACCTTTATAAAACCTTCCTGTAACAGATCGTGTGCCATATCCCGGTTGCGGGAATAGCGCATACATACGCCCATCATTTTAGCGGCGTATCGTCGGTACAGTTCTCCCTGAGCTTTCCGCTTTCCTTTAAGGCATTCCTGAATCAGTAACACTTCATCCATTCACGTGATTTCTTTTTTCGTCAATAAGATGCATGGGAGAAACAAAACGTTGCATAAGAACAAAAAAAAATCTTGTTGTAAAATACATCGTTCTCCGGTTTTCCTCGTATTAATTTCGAGAGTGGAAAGAAATATAGATAATTTTATCCTATATTTGTGCTAGGTTGTTTGTTAATTTTGGGTCTTATTTGATATTTTTGTCGCTACTTTTTATAGTTATCGCTATGATGTTAAATATCAAGGAAAATATAGAAGAGATTGTGAAAACGTTACCGGAAGGGGTCAGGCTGATTGCCGTATCGAAGACGAAACCGGTGGAGTATATTGAAGAAGCTTATGCAGGGGGACAGCGTGCTTTCGGTGAAAACCGGCCACAGGAAATGGCTGCTAAATACCGGCAACTGCCCAAGGATATCGAATGGCATATGATCGGACAGCTACAAGAGAAGAATGTAAAATACATTGCTTCTTTTGTGAAATTGATTCATTCCGTGGATAGCCTGAAATTATTGCAAAAAATCGATCGTGAAGCGTTGAAAAACGAACGTATGATCGATTGTCTGCTGGAATTTCATATTGCTGAAGAAGAGACTAAATCCGGTCTGGATTGGGAGGAGGCGTGCAGGCTGCTTGAAAGTGATGAGTTTAAAGTGTTGGAGCATATCCGGATTGTCGGGGTCATGGGGATCGCAACCTATACCGAAGACCGTGAACAGATCCGAAAGGAATTCCGGGAACTTCACCGGATATTCGGGTTGTTGAAAGCGACGTATTTCCAGGAGGAAGAAAGTTTTAAGGAATTGTCCATGGGGATGTCCGGGGATTATCCGATCGCTGTTGAAGAAGGAAGTACGATGGTGAGGGTAGGAAGTGCGGTTTTTGGAGCCAGAGATTATAACAATAAATAATAAACGATAGAGATTATGGTAAATTTGAAGACAAAATTTATCGGATTGGAATTGAAGAGTCCGATTATTGCCGGGAGCTGTGGTTTGACTTCCGAGGTCAGTAAGATTGAAGAAATTGCTTTAAGCGGGGCCGGAGCTATAGTGTTGAAATCTATATTTGAAGAACAAATAAATATGGATGCATCTAAAGCATTGACCGATAATAGTTATCCTGAAAGTGCCGATTATATCCAGAACTATATTCGGGCTAATACTGTCCAGCAACATATCGATTTGGTGAAAGCAGTAAAAAATAAAGTGAATATCCCTGTTATCGCCAGTATCAATTGCTTACGGGACGGGGAATGGATTAGTTTTGCCAGTGAACTGGAAAAAGCCGGTGCCGATGCGCTCGAGTTGAATGCCTTTATCCTGCCGATGGATGAGTTTGCTGAGAGTGTGGAGGTTGAAAACATGTATTTCGATATCGTTAAACATGTGAAAAAGGTGGTTAAAATTCCGGTAATTGTCAAGATCAGCCATTATTTTACGAATTTGCCGGCTTTTGTGAGTAAGCTGAAAGCTTATGGTGCGGATGCCGTTACTATTTTCAATCGCTTTTACGAACCGGATATCGATATCGAACGGATAGCTGTCGGAGCGGCTTCTGTGTTCAGTATGCCGGCCGATTTGAGGACAACTTTGCGCTGGACCGGAATTCTGTCGGGGAAAGATAAACTTTTGCAACTTTCTTCTTCAACAGGTGTTCATAATGGAGAAGCTGTTGTGAAGCTTTTACTGGCGGGGGCGACTACTGTGCAGGTATGTTCGGCTATGTATGAACAGGGAATCGGTACGATCCGTACGATGAATCATTTTTTGAATAGCTGGATGGATAAAAAAGGCTTTGAGTCGATAGATGAATTCCGGGGAAGATTATCCTATGCCGATGCAGGTAATGCTGCCCGCTATGAGAGAGCACAGTTTATGAAATATTTTAGTGATCATAAATAAATTTCGATGTTACAAAATATGAAGTGTGTACTAGGGTTGTTTATGCTCTGTCTGTTAGCTTGTACGGAGAATAAATATGCAGGTATTCCTGAGAAATATCATGCCTTGTTGGATCAGGCATTGGTAAAAGCCGGGGATAATGCAACCGAATTGACAGCGGCATTGAAAAATGCTCCTGATAACCAAAAGGAAGGGATGGCTTTCCTGATTGCTTATATGCCGGAAAGAGATTTAAAGGAATTGACAGCGGATTTTTTATTGGAGAATACAGCCTATGCTTATCAGGCTCGTGAAAAATACGTTTGGGCCAGAGAGATTCCCGATACTGTTTTTCTGAATGATGTACTGCCTTATGTCAGCCTGAATGAAACCCGTGAAGGGTGGAGAAAGGAATTTTACGAACGTTTCGGGAAGTATGTACAGCATTGTAAGACGATTTTTGAAGCCATCGATTCGGTCAACCGGAATGTCCGGGATGAAGTATTGGTCGATTATAATACCAAACGTGAAAAACCGGATCAGAGTCCGTTCGAATCCATGCGGCAGCATATGGCTTCCTGTACCGGATTATCGATCTTGCTGACGGATGCTTTCCGGGCTGTCGGAATTCCTTCACGGGTGGCCGGTACTCCCAATTGGCACGACGAACGGGGCAATCATAACTGGACCGAGGTTTGGGCAGACGGAAACTGGTATTTTACGGAATTTTATTTTCCCGGTCAACTGAACAATGCCTGGTTTTTTGCCGATGCCGGGAAAGCGGTAAAAAACGATCAGCAGAAAGCTATTTATGCTTCTTCGTTTAAACCGACCGGAACCTATTTCCCTTTGGTATGGGATGAGAATATTCGTTATGTACCTGCTGCGAATGTAACTGATTTCTATACCGATCTATATAAATCGCATCTGGAAACGATCTCTGCGGATGGTAACCATGTTCCGTTGAGAATTATGATGTTTACAGATAATGCCTGTGTACAGAACTCGGAGGACCGGGTGGCTGCCAATCTGGATATTTTTTGCGGTAAATTGCAAATGGGAGGCGGGCGTACTGCCGGACCGACTCAGGATATGAATGATGTGCTCACCTTTATGTTAGAGAAAAATCAAACCTATACGGTGAAATATGCAAATGAAGCCGGAAAGATGAAGGAAGTGGAGGTAAAACTGGGCGAACAACCTGTCGAACTGAAGTTATATATGAAATAATACTTGAGAAAAGGGGAGAAAAGGGGCTTGGAAACAAGTCCCTTTTTTAGTTTATAAAGTTCATGGTTTGGAAACTGCCTTTCAACAGATCGATCAGCAGTAATTTGCCGGAAAGAGTATCCTGGCTTCCCAGGATAAGCTTGATGGCTTCATTAGCCTGGATCGAACCGACGACTCCCGGTAATGCGCCGATGACGCCTTGTGGTTGCTGAAACTCAGCGATAGCATCATGGTATTCGTAAAGGTCACGGTAAGTAGGACCTCCCTGGTAATTAAAAACGGAAACCTGACCTTTAAACTCACAAATACTTCCATAAACGAACGGTTTACCGTATCGGACGCAGGCTTCGTCGATCAGGTAACGGGAAGGCAGATTATCGGTTGCGTCTATTACCAGATCGTATTCAGCGATGATAAAAGTGTTTTCCGAAGTCAGCCGCTGAGCGTAGGGTACAATAGTTGTATAGGGATTTAAAGCCTGAAGCTTCCGGGCAGCGACTTCGACCTTCAGGGCTCCTAAACATTGGGTATCGTAGAGAATCTGACGTTGAAGATTACTCTCCGAGACTATATCATTGTCGAGTATACCGATCCGGCCGATTCCGGCAGCAGTCAAATAGAGTAAGACGGGGGAACCTAATCCGCCGGCTCCTACAACCAATACTTTCGCCCGTTTCAATTTTTCTTGTCCAGGCTCTCCGATTTCTTCCAAAATCAAATGCCTGGCATAGCGTTCTTTTTCTCCCATAGTCGATTATTTATCTGGTATTGGGGATGTAATTCCGGTTGAATTACATCCATCCGTCCCAGTCTTTCCATACCGGTTCGTATCCTTTTTGACGTATACTGTCGGCAACTTCCTCAGGAGTGCGTTCGTCACTGATGTGGAATTGTTCCAGAGCCTGAGGATAAGTGAAATACCCTCCGGGTTCGGTTTTCGATCCGGCACTCAGGGAAGTAATACCCAAAGGGAGCATATTATTGCGGAACTCGGCCCCTTCCCGGGTAGAAATCGAGATATCGACATCATGGTCGAATATACGGAAAGCGAAGATCAATTGGGCCAAGGCACGGTCCTCCAGGATAACATTAGGCTGGAAATGGCCTTCCGAAGGACGCATCCGTGGAAAATTGACGCTGTATTTGGTTTGCCAGTAATGTTTTTGCAGGTAACGCAGGTGGCGGGCCATCATAGTTACATCCGTACGCCATTCCTCCAGACCGATTAAAACTCCCAAACCGATTTTGTGTACATGGGCTTGCCCCATACGGTCGAAACCGTTGACCCGCCAGTCGAATTTGGATTTCATGCCTTTCGGATGATAAACGTTATAGCGTGCCCGGTTATAGGTCTCCTGAAAACAAACCACTCCATTTAATCCTGAATGCGTAAGACGTTTATAATCTTCTGCTTTCAGAGGCATTACTTCAATAGAAAGGTTAGCAAAAAGAGGATGGGCCAACTGCAATGCGCGTTCCAGATAGTCGACACCGGCCTCCTTCGGATTCTCCCCTGTAACGATCAATAAATTTTCAAAATTTCCCAGTTTTTTGATAGCATGCAATTCATTGAGAATCTCTTCCTCATTGAGGATGACCCGTTTGAGGGGATTGTTGTGATTGAATCCGCAATAGACACAGAAATTTGTACACGAATTAGTGATATACAAGGGGATATACATCGATATGGTTTTCCCGAATCTTTGTAAGGTATATTTTTGGCTTAATGCGGCCATCGGTTCCAGGTATTTCTCTGCAGCCGGAGAAATCAGGGCCATAAAATCGTCGATGGCCAACTGGCTTTTACTTAAAGCCAGTTCTACATCGGCGGCTGTTTTAGAGTAGATTTCCCGGGTCGTTTCTTCCCAGGAATATTTTTCAAGTTCCTCCGAAAACATATTATTAAAATTAAATCGGATTGTCTGTTTATTTCAAGAAAGCGGTCAGAGGACTGCTTGCTTCGGCAGCGATACTTTTTCCGGCTAGTCCGGCCTCATAAGCCATCCGTCCGGCTTCGACGGCTACCTTAAAAGCTTTGGCCATTTCCACCGGATTGCCTGCGACGGCTATCGCTGTGTTTACAAGTACTGCATCTGCTCCTAATTCCATCGCTTCTGCAGCATGGCTGGGAGCACCGATACCGGCATCTACGACTACCGGAATATTGCTTTGTTCGATGATGATACGTAAAAATTCACGGGTTTGTAACCCCTGATTCGTACCGATAGGTGCTCCTAAAGGCATCACCGTTGCGGCTCCGGCATCTTCCAGACGTTTACACAATACCGGGTCGGCCTGACAGTAAGGAAGTACAATAAACCCCAGCTTAGCCAGTTCTTCGGTGGCTTTCAGGGTTTCTACCGGATCGGGCAGCAGATAGCGGGGATCGGGATGAATTTCCAGTTTCAGCCAGTTGGTACCGAAAGCTTCCCGGGATAATTGAGCGGCAAAAATGGCTTCCTTGGCATCCCGTACGCCGGAGGTGTTGGGTAATAATTGTACACCTGGACGGAGAATGTGCTTTAACATATCGTCGTTCTTATCTTCCATCCGGATCCGTTTCATGGCTACGGTAACCAATTGACTTTCAGAAGCGATTATCGCTTCTTCCATCACTTGATTGGAAGAGAATTTTCCGGTTCCGGTGAATAAGCGGGAAGTAAAGGTTTTATCTGCAATTTTGAGTGTTTCCATGGTTTATGAATTTAATAAATTTAATATTTTTATTGTTTGCCTTTTTAGGTCAGGACTATTTTTGATCAGGCCCGATAAAGCGATTCCCTGAATACCTGTTTGCATTAGCGGCGGAATATCGGTTTCCGTTATTCCGCCGATAGCGAAGACCGGAATCGAAATCTTATTTTCCTGCATTCGGCCCAATAGAAACCGGTAACCTTCCAATCCGAGGACCGGACTGAGTTTCTCTTTCGTTGTGGTAAAAGCATAAGGCCCCAGACCGATATAGTCGACCTGCTGTTTTTGCCGGAGCAGGATGTCATCCCAGGTGTTACAAGTGGCACCGACGATCTTACCGGGGCCCAGTATCCGCCTGGCTTCCCATGGATCCATATCCTCTTTGCCCAGGTGCACACCGTCGGCTTCCAGTAAACGGGCGACGTCGACCCGATCGTTGATAATAAAGAGTGCCCGGTGACGCCGGCAAATCTCTTTTACCTTTCTCCCTTCACAGAGCATTTCGGCGAGGGAGGCTCCTTTCATACGGAGTTGAATCCAGCGCATTCCTCCCTGACAGACCGCTTCAACCTGCTCGCAGAGGGTCATCCCTTCTTTGGGAGCGGTGATATACTGCAAAGACAATTCACCGAGCCAGGGCTTTGAGTCGGGAGTATATTTTCCAATGCAATGATAACCTAACAGGCTGTTGTTGCTTTCGATAAAGCGGGATACATAGAGCTGTGCTTTATTACAGGAAGTAGCTAGGGCATCTCCTTGAGCCAGGGCTGACAGGAGGGCTGACGATAGGGTACAACCGGTTCCGTGTTTGGTGTACCGACTACGGGGAACCGAGAAATTAGTCGTCCGGTCGGGTTGGAATAAGACGTCGGTAGCATCCACTCCAGCGTTGTGTCCTCCTTTCCAGAGGATATTCAGGTGGTGATCCCGACAGACGATTTGTAACCGATCGGGAGTGATTCCTTCTCCGAATAATCGGTAAAGTTCGTCCGTATTCGGGGTGATAAGATAAACACGGTCAAGGATGCGTTTTAGTCTTTCCTGATCTTCGGGGGTATACCGGTGAAATGAAAAACCGGCACTGGCTTTCAGGATAGGGTCCCAGATTATTTTGAGTCGTTTGTCCTGATCGAGCAAATAATCCAATAACCGGTCCAGGATTTCGAAACTTTCGATCAGTCCGATTTTCAGAAATTCGACATTGTACTTTTGCAATAATAAGTCACATTGTTTTTTGATATCCTCCCAGGCGGTCCAATGTACTCCGGTAAAAGTGTCTTCATTTTGAAAAGTCAGAGCCGAACAAACGCCCAATCCATAACTTCCCGTGGCTTCGAAAGTTTTCAAATCGGCACCGATTCCTGCACCCGAGGAGGGATCGAACCCTGCGATACTGAGTACGAATGGAGTTTTCAGGCGGATGTATCTTTCGATAGCTTCATCGGGATTATTCCAAAGGTACCCTAAAACGGCGATTCCTTCGAAACCGGCTCGGCGGCATAAGCCGGTTTTATCAGGCTCGAGGCCTCCCAAGGCGATCACAGGACAATCGATGTCCGATAAGTCCGGTAATTGCCCGAATCGGCTCCGGTATCCCGTTTTGGAGATACTATCGAAAATAGGACTCAGAAAACAATAGGCAGGACGGAAAGGAAGTTGCCGGATTTCATCCACACGGTGACAAGAGATACTCACGGCATATTGCTGAATATAGTAGATATATTCATTCGCTTGTGGATACTTTAAATGTATTCCGTGCAACCGATATTTTTTCACTAATTCATAATGCTCGTGAAGTACGATCCTGTTCCGGTAGACAGGGAAAATCTGCCGGATAAATCTTTCATACACTTCGGCTGAAGCACCCGGTTTTCTTAAATGCAGGTACTTCAGGCCGTGTGTAAAGAGATGATTACAAATGGCTGCTTCGTCTTTGACCGGAGTGGGTGAAGTAATGACGATTATTTTCATAAATAACTGTTTCGCGGCTCGAGACCTTTATTATTTATTTTCCTGGCTGATTTTTTCCCTTAGTTTTTTACTGGCCCGCATGGAGCAGAAATGTTCACCGCACATGGAACAGAAATGTGCCTCCTTGTGGCCTTCGTCCGGTAGGGTTTCATCGTGGAATTTTATCGCTTTTTCCGAATCGAGTGCCAGGTGAAACTGATCTTTCCAGCGGAATTCGAAGCGGGCTTTACTCATGGCATAATCCCGGAAATAAGCGGCCGGATGGCAATAATTTTGGTAATGTCAAAGACAGCCTCGCTGCCGTTGCGCTTGATGATCTTCATGGTGACTCCTCTTTACAAAAAAATAAATACAGTGCGTTCAATACGAACTGTATAGAATACAGATGAAATGCCGATTCGTAAATCACCCGTTTTGCGAGCAAGACTATAATACCGCACCGGGGGCAAAAAGTCAATCCATAAAACCACAAGATATAGTGTCCAGCAAGCAAGCGAAAACAAAATGTTCCGTTTTCGTCGCCTCAACGTGCAAAAAAGCCCTGCCAAAAATAAGACTGAAATTTTGGTGATTTTGAGTGGTTCTACACAGTTTGTCGATGCAGCGTGCAAATATCTTCTTCGAAAATCATGCTCCCCCTTGCAGTATGCCCCCAAAGCTGGTATACTATGTCAGGGTTTGGGGGCGGAACGCCCGCCCGACACAAGATATGGGGATGTCCCCGCAGGAGAACACCATGAATTACGCAACCATTAAATATTGTGATATTGCCAACGGGGAGGGCGTGCGCACGAGCCTGTTCGTTTCCGGCTGCCGCCGCCACTGCCCGAACTGCTTCAATGCCGTGGCATGGGATTTCGGCTACGGTGCGCCGTTTACCAAGGAAGTTCGCAATGAAATACTGGAGAGTCTGGCCCCCGGTTACATCAATGGGCTTTCGCTGCTGGGCGGCGAACCGTTTGAGCCGGAGAACCAGCGGGAGCTGCTGCCCTTTATTAAAAATGTAAAGGTGCTGTACCCCAACAAGACGATCTGGTGCTACACCGGCAACAATCTGGAGCACGAGATCTGGCAGCCCGGTCCCGGGCGATGCGAGGTCACCGACGAGTTTTTACAATATATAGATGTGCTTGTGGACGGCGACTTTGTGCAGGACCAGTACGACATCAGTCTGCGCTTCCGCGGGTCGAGCAACCAGCGCATCATTGACATGAACAAGACCCGCGCAGCGGGCCGGGTCGTTTTGTGGCAGGACGACCCGATTTTTGCGGATCACAAGATGTAATGGAAAATTGCAAGGGCGGATCGCATATCCGCCCGCGGGGCGTCAAGGACGCCGACCCCTACAAACCGAAAAGCAGAACTGTAGGGTCCGCAGATGTGCGGACCGCGGCTTTCCCGCAAGAACCCATCTGCCTTACGCGCGAGGGCCGGGCATGCCCGGCCCCTACTGTGCAGTCACAATTAAAACAGGAGCAAAAACCATCCATCATGAGCACCACCTCAAAATCCAAAACCATGATCGAAGGGCCGCTGGCCAAACAAATTCTGCTGGTCAGCCTGCCGCTGGCTTTATCCAACCTTTTACAAATTCTGTTCAACATGTCCGACGTTGCCGTTGTGGGCCGGTTCGCCGGCTCCACGGCACTCGGCTCCGTGGGCTCGACGGCGACGTTTGTCACACTGTTCACCGGCTTTCTGATCGGCTTGAGCAATGGCGTCAACGTGCTGGTCGCCCGCTTTTACGGTGCCGGGCACCCCAAGGACGTCAGCAAGACCGTCCATTCGGCGCTGCTGGTCAGCCTGGCCGCCGGTGTGCTGCTGCTGTTCGTCGGCCTGTTCGGCTCGCCTGCGCTGCTGGAGCTGCTGAACACCAAGGAGGACCTGCTGCCCGGTGCGATTTTGTACCTGCGGGTCTACTTTCTCGGTATGCCGGCGCTGGCGCTCTACAACTTCGGCAACGCAGTGTTCAGCGCTATCGGTGAGACAAAAAAGCCGCTGGCCTACCTGTCGTTTGCGGGCGTGCTGAACATCCTGCTCAACCTGTTTTTCGTCATCGTCTGTAAGCTCGATGTCGCCGGTGTCGCGCTGGCCAGCACGATTGCCCAGTGCGTCTCGGCAGGGCTGATCCTGCACGCGCTGACAAAGGTCAGCGACTGCTATGCACTGGATTTCCGCAAGGTAAGGCTGGACCTCAACATGACAAAGCGCATCCTGATGCTGGGCGTGCCCGCGGGCCTGCAAAACGCGATCTTTGCGATTGCCAACCTCTTTATTCAGGCGGGCGTCAACTCCTTCGACTCGCTGATGGTCAAGGGCAACTCCGCCGCAGCTAACGCCGACGCGATGATTTATGACGCTATGGCGGCGTTTTACATGGCCTGCGCCAGCTTTATGAGCCAGAACTACGGCGCAGGCAAGCTGGACCGCGTCAAGAAAAGCTACTTCATCGCGCTGGCCTACTCGTTTGGCCTGGGCGCGGTTCTGGGCGGCGGGTTGCTCGTCTTTGGGCGGCAGTTCCTGGCGTTGTTCACGACCGAGAGCGCTGTCATCGACGCGGGCATGAAGCGCATTATGGTCATGGGCTGGGCCTACTGCACCTCGGCGTTCATGGACTGCACGATTGCCGCCTCCCGCGGCCTCGGCAAGACGGTAGGGCCGACGGTCATCGTAATTCTGGGGTCCTGCGTATTCCGCGTTGCGTGGGTCTACACGATCTTTGCCCACTTCCACACGATCCCGGCGCTCTACCTGCTGTATCCCTGCTCCTGGGCGCTGACCGCCGCCGCAGAGATCGTCTATTTTGTGTTCAGCTACCGCCACGCCGCCCTCCGTCTGCAGGAGCGCGATGCGCTGGCGCAGCTGTGAGAGCAGGGGAGAGGGCTGCTGTCATTTGCTGCATATCCAAAGAAATTACTAAAACAGTCTGTCATGTATATTTTGTATACCAGATATACAGAAAATACTTTTTACATACACCACTCCCACGTGTATAATAGTCGATGCAAGTAAAAGAGGAGTGGAAAGGTATGCAGTATACGGACCTGACAAGAAAGGAATTGCAGCGGGAGTACAGCCGCCTGACACGGAAGTACACGGACTTTATCCGCCAGCCTGTGGAGCTGGACCTGACAACGGAGGATCCGCTGCCGGGCTGCGCGAACCGCCGTGCGGTGAAGCATTTTGGCACTGTGCTGGACAAGGAGCTGCGCGATACCGGCGCAGCCCACCCCGCCCAAGCACCGGACGCCGTGGCGGCCCTGGCCACGATGCCCGGCTGTGCCCACCGCACAGTGGAGCTGTGCCGCAAGGCGGGTGTCCGCTTTGACGCCATCGACCACTGCACGGTGCTGGCGCGCACGATCCCGGAGGATATCCGGTCCGACGAGTTGACCCACGTTGCCAGCGTCTTTGCTGTCAGCGCCCGCATGGCTGCATTGGAGAGCCTGCAGGGAACGCTGATGAGAGCGTAAGACCGTCTGCCGCCCCGTAAACCAAAAACCCGCATTGGCATTCAAAACCAATGCGGGTTTTTTATTGGTGCGCCCGGCGGTAGGAAGTGTCAGCCGAAGGCAGCGGAAAACCGATAAGAATGGAAATCCGCGGCTTTCCTTGCAATTTTCCGGCGAACATGCTACATTTAGTATAAAAACAAAAGGGGGCGTGCCGGGTATGATTCGTTTGGCCCTTGTCGAAGACGACGAGCTCTACCGCAGCCAGCTGCGCGAATATATTGACAAATACAGTGCGGTGTCGGGCGAAAAATTTACCGTGACAGAATTTTCCGACGGCGACGAGATCGCACTTGGCTATAAGGCTGTCTATGACATCATCCTGATGGACATCGAGATGAAGTTTATGGATGGCATGATGGCTGCCGAGGAGATCCGCAAGGTCGACACCGAGGTTATCATTATCTTCATCACAAATTCGCCGCAGTATGCCATCAAGGGCTATGCCGTCGATGCGCTGGACTATGTGCTGAAGCCGGTCAGCTACTATGCGTTTTCGCAGAGACTTGGCCGCGCCGTGGAGCGCGTGGCGCGCCGCGCACGGCACTTTTTGCAGATCAATGCCCACGGCACGGCACATAAGCTGGACACCTCGGCCATTTATTGGATCGAGAACTGCGGGCATGACTTGGTCTTTCACACGGCGGAAGGGGAGGTGACCGCCCCCGGCTCCATGACGGAGACCGAGGAAAAATTGGCACAGGACAGTTATTTCCGCGTAAACAAGGGCTGCCTTGTGAATCTGGAACACGTTGACCGAATGGACGGTGAGGATGCCATCGTCCACGGAGACCGTGTGCCGCTGGCCCGAGCGCGGCGCAAGGCATTTCTGGATGCACTGAACGACTATATCAACGGGGCAGGGTGACGATATGCCGCTGAAAATTCCTTATTATGAGATGGATATTCCGCGCCTTGTCACGGCGCTGGCAGACTGGCTGGCCTGCCTTTTGTACCTGCGGTTTCTGCCTCCGCGCTACGGCGGGGTCAAGCGTGCGGCGCTGTACGGCGGTGCATTGGCGGCATTGGCACTCTACCTTGTGGCCACCGACGGCTTTGACGGCTGGCGGTTCAATGTGCTGTACGCGGTTTCTGTCGCACTTATGCTGCTTTTTATGGCGGCGGCCACCCGTGCAGACCGCTGGCAGGTGGGGTATTTCTGCACGCGGGCGTTTATTCTGGCGGGTTTTGCCGGGGCGCTGACATGGCAGATGTATGTATATTTTGCGCGTTACATCGCAGCATTGCAAAGCCTGTCTGCGTTGGTGCTCTTTATTGCGGCGGGGTTCGGCATCATCTTCGGCCTGATGTGGCTTCTGGAGGATGGCGGCAGCACGGGCAGCATTCAGTTTGACATTCGGCCCCGCACGACCTGCATCGCGGCGGTCATGGCGGCGGCCATCTACATTTTGTCCAGCATCAGCTATACGCAGCTGAACACGCCGTTTTCGGCCCGCGGCACGATGGAAATTTACACAATGCGCACGGTTGTCTATTTCGGCGGCGTGGCGCTGCTGTTTGCATATCAATCGCAGCTGCGAGATTTATTGACACAGCGCGAGGCGGATGCCTTGCGGAACATGCTGCACATCCAGTATGAAAACTACAAAATCCGGCAGGAGAGCATTGACCTCATCAACCAAAAATATCATGACTTGAAGCACCAAATCGCCGTGCTTCGCGCCGAGAGCGGCGAGAAACGCAATGCCGTGCTGGACAATATGGAGCAGGAAATCAAAGCCTACGAGGCGCAGAACGACACCGGCAATAAGGTGCTGGACACGGTGCTGACAGGCAAAAGTCTGACCTGCCGCACCAAAAACATTCAATTGACCTGCGTGGCTGACGGCACAGCGCTGGATTTTATGGACGTGATGGACATCAGCAACCTGTTCGGCAATGCGCTGGACAACGCAATCGAGAGCACCGACAAAATCACAGACCCGGAGCGCAGGCTCATCCACCTGAGCGTGGCGAGGCAAAAAGGCTTTGCGGCCATCCGCATTGAAAACTGCTTTGACGGTGAGCTGAAATTTGAGAAGGGCCTGCCCGTCACGACGAAAAAGGATGTCTTGTACCATGGCTTCGGTGTAAAAAGCATACAAAACGCCGCCGCAAAATACGGCGGTACCGCGACAATTACGACCCGCGAGGGTTGGTTTGAGCTGCGCGTGCTGATTCCGCTGGGGCAGCCGCAGCAAGAATAAAAAATGAAGTTTTACGCCCCCTGCATCGGCAAACGCCGTGCAGGGGGCGTTGTTTGTGCGGAAAAAGTCTATGTTTGGATGCCGCATTGAGCAATATGCACAAAAAGAAAGCGCAAAACCTTGTGAAACCTGACGGAACCAAAAACCGTTTGTGCGAAAAAGAGCGCATTTCGTGCAAATTATGCGCCGCCGCACGATTCTTGTGGTATGGTAGGCTTACAGAAAAAAAGAATCTCCGGACGGGCTGCCCGTCCGACGAAGGAGGAGAACACATGTTTGAAATCACACGCCTGACGGTGGAGCATCTGGCCGCCGACTGCGTGACCGACTGCTCCACACCCCGCATCGGGTTTTCCCTGAGCAGTGACCGCCAGGGCGCACAGTTGGCCGACGCCGAGTTGACCGTCGGCGACTGGTCCGCCCATGTGACCAGCGGCCAGAGCGCTGCCTACGTCGGCCCTGCGCTGCTGCCGTTCACCACCTACAGCGTGCGCCTGAACGCCACCGACGACGCAGGCGAGACCGCCACCGCCACCACTGCCTTTGAGACAGGCCGCATGGAGACGCCCTGGAAGGGCCGGTGGATCAGCGACCCGAGTTACCACTTCACCGAGGCAAAGGTCAGCCCCGTGCCGATGGTTTTCCGCAAGGAAATCACAACGAACAAACCCATTGCCCGCGCGCGGCTCTACGCCACAGCCATGGGCATCTACGAGGCCGAGCTGAACGGCCAAAAGCTGGGCGAGCAATACTTCGCCCCCGGCTTCACGAGCTACAAGTCCTATTTGCAGTATCAGACCTACGATGTAACGGCACTTTTGACAGGCGTCGACACGCTGACCTTCACGGTTGCAGGCGGCTGGGCGGTGGGCAGCTTTGTGTTTACCCGCAAAAACCGCGTGACTGCTGACCGTCAGGCTCTGCTGGCCGAGCTGCGCATTGAGTACACGGACGGCACGACGGAGACCATCGGCACCGACGCTACATGGCAGGTCAGCGAGAGCGGCCCCGTGCGGATGGCAGATCTGTATGACGGCGAGACCTACGATGCCACGCAGGAAATCAGCGATTGGCACAACGCCGCGCCCGAAACGCTGAAAGTCACCCCCGCCATCACGGCGGACTACGGTGCCCCGGTCAAGGCCCACGAGGTGCGCAAGCCTGTGGCCGTGATGACCGCCCCCGACGGCGAGACGATTTACGACTTCGGCCAGAACCTTGCGGGTGTTGTCCGCATCAAATTCAACGGCAAGGCCGGGCAGGTCGTGACCGTGCGCCACGCCGAGATCCTGAACCCCGACGGCAGCTTAAACACGACCTTCCTGCGCACGGCCAAGGCCACGGCGACCTACACCTGCCGCGACGGCGAGCAGACCTACAGCCCGCGGTTCAGCTATATGGGCTTCCGCTATGCGGGGGTCAAGGGCGTCGATGCGAAGGATCTGGAAATCGAGGCCGTGGCGCTCTACTCCGATGTGGAGCACAGCGGTTCCTTCCGCTGCTCCAATGAGATGCTGAACAAACTGCAGTCCAACATTACATGGGGCGCCAAGTCGAATTTCGTTGATATACCGACGGACTGTCCCCAGCGCGACGAGCGCATGGGCTGGACCGGAGACATTGCCGTGTTCTCGCCCACCGCGCTGTACAACTTTGAACTGAGCCGCTTTTTGGAGAAGTGGCTGCGCGACGTCAAGGCCGAGCAGCTGCCCACCGGCGGCATCCCCAACACCGTGCCTGTGCAGGGCTACGGTTTCCCCGCCACAATGCCCGAGATGGCCGTGGACTGGTGGGGCGACGCCTGCGTGCTGGTGCCATGGGCTCTATACGAGGCCACGGGCAGCCTGGACGTGCTGCGTATGATGTACCCCACCATGCAGAAGTACGTCAAGGCGTGCTGCTTCTGGGCCGGGTTCGGCATCGGCAAGCACCGTTACATCTGGCACACGCCGTCGGTGCTGCATTTTGGCGACTGGGTCGCCCCCGATGTGCCGAAGATGAGTCAGTGGCAGGCCCGCAGCAAGTACACCGCCACGGCGTCCCTGTGCAACACCAGCGGCACACTGGCGAAAATTGCACGCATCCTTGGCAAGACCGAGGACGCCGCCAAGTACAAGGAGCTGAGCCGTAAGGTGGCCGATGCCTATTGCAGTGTGCTGACCGACGGCAACGGCAAGACGAAGGAAGAATTCCAGACCGCCTATGTGCTGCCTCTGTACTTGAATATGTTCCCTGAAAACGTCAAGGCGAAGGCTGCCGAGAATCTGGTCAAGCTGGTTGAGAAGAACGACTACAAGATCGGCACAGGCTTCCCGGGCACGCCGTACATCCTGTTTGCGTTGGCCGACAACGGCCACGCCGACACTGCCTACAAGATGCTGCTGAACACACAGTGTCCCAGCTGGCTGTATGAGGTCCGCGTGGGCGCAACCACGGTTTGGGAGCGTTGGGACGGTCTGGACGAGAACGGCGAGTGCCCAATCGGCGACGACGGGACCGACATGATGATCTCGTACAACCACTACGCCAGCGGCGCGGTGGGCGCGTTCCTCTACCGCCGCGTGCTGGGTGTGGAGCCCACCGAGGCCGGGTACCGCAAGTTCAAGTTTGCGCCGGTGGTCGGCGGCGGTATCACCGAGGCCGAAGGCACGGTGGGCACGCCCTACGGCGTGATCAAGGCGGCATGGAAGATCGCGGACGGCGAGATGACGATGACCGTGGCGGTGCCCGTCGGCACCGAATGCACCGTCGTGCTGCCGAGCGGGGAAGAAAAGGTGCTTGGCAGCGGGGAATATACCGTTACGGCAAAGGCGTAAAGGCATAGCGTAAACGAATTTCTTATATACACAAAGAAGGAGTGACTCTCTATCATGTCAACCTCGAAATCCAACTTCTGGTCCTCGCCGCTGACGAAGTCCCGTATCACCAGCGACGACGTCAAGATGCCGGAAATGCTGCTGGGCTATTTTATCGGCCCCTTCGGCGCACTGCTTTCCTCGGGCATCTTCACCAGCATCCTGCAGAACTACTTCACCGATGTCCTCAAGCTTGATCTTGGCTTTTTGACGACCTTGCAGCTGGTCTCCACGGTGCTCATCGTGGCGTCCAACCTCATCGTCGGTCAGCTGATTGAGCACACCAAGGCTCTGGCCGGCAAGGCACGCCCGTGGATCCTGCTCTCCGCGCTGACCCTTTCCGTCGCCAGTGTGCTGATGTTTATCGTGCCGTTTGAGGGCATGGCCAAGATGGTCTGGATCGCCATCGCGTACAACCTGTACTACGCAGTCGCTTACCCCATCTACAACACCGCCAACTCCACCATGATCCCCGTTTCCACCCGTGACAGCAAGCAGCGCGGTGCGCTGGCTTCCTTCACCAACGTGGCGGGTCTGGGCGTTATGGGCTGCGGCTCGATGGTATTCCCGATGCTCGTTTCCTTCGCGCTGAAGGAGAACCAGCACCTGTGGTTCCTCACCATGCTGGCCGTCGCCATCTTCAGCGCACTGACCATCTACCTGCAGTTCCTCTTCACCCGTGAGCGCGTCACCGAGGAAGGCCGCGCCGACACCGAGACCCCTGCCAAGTCCGCCACGCTGGGCGAGCAGCTCAAGGCCGTTACCGGTGACCGCATGTGGTGGATCGTCATGGCGTTCTATATGCTGTTCCAGTGGAGCGGCGCGATGAAGAACGGCTCCATGAGCTACTTCTGCAAATGGGTTCTGGACAACACTTTCTTCGGCACGGCGGACGCATGGGGCGCCTCCCAGGGCCTGCTCAGTATCATGGGCGCTATCCCGATGGCCGTGGCTGCGGTCTTTGTGGTGCCCCTGGCCAACAAGTTCGGTAAGCGTCTGGTCTGCGGCGGCTTCATGCTGCTGGGTGCCGTGGGCGGCATCATCGCAGGTCTGGGCGGCGGCAACATCGTGCCGGTCGCCATCGGCGTGGCCCTCAAGTGTCTGGGTTCTTCCCCGGCCTGCTATCTGATCCTGGCCATGATTGCCGACGTTATCGACCACATTGAGTACCGCACCGGCATCCGCACCGACGGTCTGACCATGAGCATCTACAGCTCCCTTATGGTCGCCGCCACGCCGATCTGCAACTCCATTTTCAGCGCCATGCTGAACGGCAGCGGCTATAACCAAGCCGCCGATGTCGCTCTGGGCACCGCCGCCCAGACCGCCAGTGTGCAGACCGCGATCTCCGTCAGCTATATCTGGGTCGAGACCGTCTGCTATATCATCGGCGCCGTCATCCTGATCCTGTTCTGGACGGTTGAGAAAAACCTGCCCGAGGAGCAGAAGGCTATCAAGGAACGCAGCAAGAAGTAACGCGCCCTACACGCGATTACGATATACACAAGGATACACAAGGAGGAAAAACATGAGTAAGAAAAAATCCGGCCGCCGCGTCTGGCGCGGCGTGACCACAGCCACGGCGTCGCTGCTGGCGCTCAGCGTCTGCGCCTCGACCGTCGTGGACGGATTCCGTACTGACATTGACAAATTCCTGGGCACCAAGAGCACCAAGCTCGTGACCGAGAACTCCGACGGCACTGACCTGTATACTTTCAAATCTGACTACACCTCCACTACCGAGCTGCTGCACGGCATTCAGGACGTGGGTGAGCGGATGAGCGAAGAGGGCAGCGTCCTGCTGAAGAACAACGGCGCACTGCCCTTGACCAAGGATGAGACCCAGAAGATCACCCTTCTGGGCTTCTCCAGCTACTATCCCGTACAGGGCGGCGATATGGGTTCCAGTCTTGTGGAGAACACCGGCACGGATGCCGATACAGTCGATATGGTCGGTGCCTTCAAGGCAAAGGGTTTCGGTCTGAACCAGACTGTGGCCGACATGTACGAGGCCCTCAAGCCGACGTACAAATCCGAGGTCCAGAGCTGGGGCGGCACTGTGGAGTACAACCACATCACCGCACCCTCCACCACCGGCGTTTTCTCCAGCAAGGAGCCGAGCCAGGCCGCGATGGACGGCCAGAACGCCGCATGGAAGGACAGCATGAATGACAACAATGTCATGATTGTCACGATTGCCCGTTCCGCCTCTGAAAACGGCAGCTACAACCCCGGCACCGCCGGTGTGGACCCGACCCAGAACCTGAACCAGACCGACCCGCTGGGCCTGTCCGATGACGAGCGCGACCTCATCAATGCAGCCGTCACCGCCAAGGCGGCCAACGGCGGCAAGGTCATCGTTCTGTTGAATAATGCCAGCGCCATGGAGGTGCAGGAGATCGAGGACAACGTCGGTGTTGACGCCATCCTGCAGGTCGGTCTGCCGGGCGGCTACGGCTTCTACGGTGTGGCTGACATTCTCTCCGGTGCGGTCAGCCCCTCCGGTCATCTGACCGATACCTATGCCGTCAAGAACGCCAGCGCCCCCAGCGCCCAGAATTTCGGCGATCTGCAGTGGGCCAACGCCAACCCCGACATCAGCATGAACGATGCCATTGTCGAGGCCGAGAACATCTACATCGGCTACAAATACTACGAGACACGCTATTTTGACACCGTCATGGGGCAGGGCAACGCCGCCTCCACCGTCGGTTCCTCCACCGGCAGCGCATGGAACTACGACGACGAGGTTACTTACCCGTTCGGTTACGGTCTGTCCTACACCACGTTTGAGCAGACCCTCGATAACCTGAATGTTGACCTTGAAAACGAGACCGTCACCGCGAACGTGACCGTCAAGAACACCGGCAGCGTCGCCGGTAAGGATGTTGTGCAGCTCTATGTCAGCCTGCCCTACACCGATTATGACAAGGAGCACGGTGTTGAGAAGGCTGCTATCCAGCTGCTGGACTACGGCAAGACCGCCGAGCTTGCGCCCGGTGCCTCCGAGACCGTGACCATCACCGCTGACATGCAGAATATGGCCAGCTGGGATTCCACCGCTGACAACGCGGCCGGTACCAAGGGCTGCTACATTCTCGATGCCGGTGACTACTGGTTCACCATCGGCAACGGCGCACACGAGGCCGTGAACAATGTACTGGCCGCAGAGGGTCAGAGTGTGGACGGCAGCGCCGACAAGGCCAAGAGCTGGACGCTCGATTCCTTTGACGACACAACCTTTGCCACGACCAAAAACGGCACCGCCGTTGAGAACCAACTGGCCGACATGGACATCAACAGCTGGCTGCCCGACACTGCTACCTATCTGACCCGTGCCGACTGGGAAGGCACTTTCCCCAAGACCTATAAGAATCTGACCGCCTCCGATGAGATGCTCGACATTCTGGACAATGACATCTATGAGATCAACGCAAACGGCGATCCGTCCACCGTCACCTTCGGTGCCGACAACGGCCTGACTCTGGCTGACCTGAAGGGTGTCACTGACCTTGATGATGAGCGCTGGAGTCTGCTGATGGATCAGCTCACCCTGGAGGAGGGCATGATTCGTCTGGGTCTGGGCGGTACCTCCACCAAGGCCATCGAGTCTATCATGAGCCCCGAGACCATCCAGAACGATGGCCCCAACGGCATCTACAGCTATCCTCTCGGCCAGTATGCCAACACCGACAAAGCCGGTGCTGACCCCTGCGCCGTGGATGCCAACGACCCCAACCTCGCATACAAGTTCGGCACAATGGTCAACGAGACCGTCATTGCCCAGACCTTCAACAAAGACCTTGCCAACGAGTACGGCAAGATCTGCGGCAACTACAGCCTGTGGAGCAACCTGACCATCTTCTGGGGCTGCGGCACCAACCTGCACCGCTCCCCCTACAACGCCCGCAACCATGAGTATTATTCCGAGGATGCCGTCCTTACCTCCGGTCAGGCCGTTGCCTTCATCAGCGGCGGCAAGGAGTACGGCGTTATCATCGCCCCCAAGCATCTCGCCTTCAACGATACCGAGATCAACCGTACCGGCGTTTCCGTCTTTATGACTGAGCAGCAGGCCCGCGAGAACGAGCTGCGCGGCACCCAGGCCGCCATCGAGGATGCCGGCGCTCTGGGCGTCATGACCGCCTTCAACCGTGTCGGCATCACCGCTGCCAACGCCCACACCGGCCTGCTCAAGAACATTCTGCGCGGCGAGTGGGGCTTCAAGGGTCTGGAGAGCCAGGACTTCATCATGAACCCCAACTACGCCGTGCTGAAGGAGTATGCCCTCAACGGCGGCACGATGACCACCTTCACCGGTGAGAACACGATGGCCGCTGTCAGCGAAAAGTTTGCCTACTGGACCACCGAGAATGTTGGTCAGGACACCGATCTGATGAGCGCCATCAAGCAGGCCATGACATGGCAGGCCTACGCGCTGGCCAACTCCAACGCGCTGGACGGCATGGCCAGCAGCACCCGCCTTGTCAGCGTGCGCACCTGGTATGACAACGCCCTCGTTGCCGTGCAGGTCGTCTTTGCCGCCCTGACCGTACTGGCCGCCGCCATGTATGTGCTGAATGACCGCAAATCCAAGAAGCAGTAAAGGAGTGCAAACCATGAGTTCTACGAATAAAAAGGGCGCAGGTCTGATCCTGTCGCTTCTGACCGCCGTTGCCGGTGCTGTCGGCCTTGTCTTCTGCATTGTCAACGCCGGTACTGATTCCTTCCGCAAGATCGGCACCAGCCCGGTTGTCATCGGCTGCGCCGTCATCGCCATCCTTGCACTGGTGCTGCGCGTCGTGCTGGACAAGAAGCTGGCCATTGCCGCCGATGCGATGAGCGTAGTTGCCGGTATCACGCTGGTCGTGGCTGCCGTACAGTTCATCAGCCCCCGCGTCAACACCATCGCCTCGATCATGACCTTTACGAACAACGCCCAGACGATGGCTGACCTGTCCAGCGCCATCTACGGCACGGCCGCGCTGCTGATTGCCGTGGTGCTGAACATCATTGCCGCGTTCACCAATGTGAACGAGCAGTAATTATGCGCCATTCCCGCGTCACTTCATCGTGACAGCTTTTTCCTCATCCACACCCCGGGGGGCTTTCTCTCCGGGGTATTTTGTATTATGATGTAAAAAACAGATTTTTCTGAAAGGATGTGTTCCACCTGCGCCGCCTGATGCTTATTCTTGCCATGCTGGTTCTGCTGGCAGGCTGTGCCGCCGCCCCGGCAGCCCCTGCGGTGCAGTGCCGCATCGTTTTGGAATCCTCGCCTGCGTTTACAGCGCAGACCCAGACCGCAGCCGTTACCCCGGGGCAGAGTGTGACCTTCACCCTGACCCCGGCCGACGGCTATACGCTGACGGGCGCAGACTATCCCGGTGCGTCGCTTACCCGCACCGGCGCGGCGTACATCCTGACGCTGCCCGATGTCCGCTACTCCGTTGCCGTGGCAGTGACCGCGGAAAAGAGCGATACTGTGCTGTATTATAATGACAACTGCGGCGGCGGCTGGGTCACTGTGCCCGTCACCCCCAGCCATCTGCGGCTGAACACCGCCATCGACGATGCGCTGTTCACCCGCCCCGGGTACACGCTGACGGGGTGGAACACCGCCCCGGACGGCAGTGGTCAGGCCGTTGGGCTGGGCAGCCGGACCGAGCCCGGCGCGCGGCTTTACGCGCAGTGGGCTGCTCAAAACGACGCCGCGGAGTTCACCTACACGGTTGAAAACGACGCCGCAGCTATAACGGGCTGGCAGGGCGGGGGAGAAGTGCTTGTCATCCCCGATACGCTGGGCGGCGCACCCGTCGTGGAAATTGCGGCGGGGGCCTTTGCCGATGCGCCCTGTAAAACAGTCATCTTCCCGGATACTTTGCGCCGCGTGCAGCCCGGGGCCTTCAGCGGCAGCGCCGCGGAGAGCGTGACCCTGTTTGACAGCCTGCAGCAGATCAGCGATTACACATTTGAAGATTGCACAAGCCTGCAAACATTGTACATCAATGCCGCGACTGCGCCCGTCTACAGCGGCAGCTACTACGCGACGTTCGCCGATAAGTACGACCGCCTGCTCTCATTGGCCGATACGCAGAAGCTTGTGCTGTTCTCCGGTTCCTCGGCGCGGTTCGGGTATGACAGCGCCGCGCTGGATGCTGCCATGCCCCATTATGAGGTCGTGAACATGGGTGTGTTCGCCTACACCAATGCGCTGCCGCAGCTCGAGCTGATTCGCGCACAGATGCGCCCCGGCGACCTGCTGCTGCTCTCGCCCGAATTTGACGCCGCCAAGCGCCAGTTCTGCACGACAAACGCCTTTGACGACGCCTTCTTCTGTATGGCCGAGGCTGACTACGACATTGTCGCGAGGCTCAATTTACAACAGTACAGCGGCGTTTTTTCAGCACTCGGCTCCTATTTGCAGACCCGCGCAGACATGGCGGCGCGCAGCTATGCCGTCTCGCCGTCCGATTTGGACGAGGACGGAAATGCCGTTGACACGCCGAGCTACAACGAGTACGGTGACTATGTTCTGTACCGCCCCGATGCCGCCGATGACACGCCGATTTACGGACTGCCTGTGGATTACACAACGGCG
>OGXI01000782.1_pt1 | contig 28025 bp, 18 predicted proteins | sample 1576221 | NCBI WGS metagenome assembly OGXI01 (sample SAMEA3541523, study PRJEB24748) | human gut metagenome | biome: human gut; feature: human-associated habitat; material: faeces | place: China | collected 2012
GTGCTTGTGCCATATCAGCCTCTGTTTTATCAATTTGAGAAGATATTTTTTCCTTTCTCGCATTTAAGAACTTGAGAACAGGTTGATACAAAAGCTTACTCAATATAAAACAAAGGATAGCTGTATTTATAAGCTGAATTATAACCTGAATGACAGTCTGCTGATTCAGTATAATTACATAGCCTGAGTCCAAGAATATTGCCTCCTTTCAATGTGGTTTTTTCCACAATAGTCATAAATAAACGTGCAATATTCCTCTTATAACTTACCAATAAGTGGGTTAGCAAATAAAAGAATAAGTGCGATAACCAAACCGTAAATACCTGTTGATTCTGCAACGGCACAACCAAGAAGCATAGTTGAAGTAACTGTACCTCTAGCCTCTGGCTGACGACCTACAGCCTCTGCACCTTTACCTGCTGCAAAACCCTGACCAATACCAGGGCCTACACCTGCTATCATTGCAAGACCTGCTCCTATTGCTGAACAACCTAATACAAATGCTTTTGGGTCCATTCCTTCCATAATTAAAATCCTCCTTAAAATCAATCTGTAATTTTGTCTTTAATAAAAGTCATACTTAACATTACGAAAATAACTGTCTGAATACAACCGGCGAAAACATCAAAATAAATATGCAGAACTGCCGGAATACCAAAGTTTAACCATCGTGGCAAAGAGTAAACCATTGCCATAATAATCATACCACCTAAAATATTACCGAATAGACGGAAACTAAGTGAAATAGGTGTTGCCAATTCACTTATAATATTTATAGGCAAAAGTACAGGTACTGGCTCTAAATAACCCTTAAAGTAACCACCTTTACCTGTTTTGATACCCATAAAGTGAATCATAACAAAGGTAGCAAGAGTTATTGCAGCAGTAGTACAAAAATCTGCCGTAGGAGCTCTAAGTCCTAACAGACCACTTAAATTTGAAACCAATACAAAAACAAATACACCAAAGAACCAGTTTCCAAAATAAGCATATTTTTCAGTCATTGAACCGACAACAAAATTGTGCATAGACTCAATAGCCATTTCAACTACATTCTGTAATCCCTCCGGCTTATACTTATAATTTTTCATTTTAGCTCTAAGTATAAGAGCAATTATTATAAGTGCCGCCATAATCACCCATGTAGTGACAACAGTTTGAGTAAGCCAAACTTCTGTTCCACCTATGTTCAATCGACCTAGAATTTTAGATTCTACATCTAATTCTCCAGAAGATGTGTTTTCCCATCCAATGAAATGTCCTACAAGACTTTTGACCTCCAATAATTGAAGTCCCAATCATATTCCTCCTTTCATAGTTAATTATTTCATAATTTATCAATAAGAAAAAAATTATTTTTCTTTATTGGCAGTAATAAAATTAGTGATATAGGCTGCCGGCTGAACCAACAAAAGACCTATTAACACTCCGACTACATTGATTTGCTCAACTATACAAGCAAGAACTACAATAACAACACTTACTACAAGTCGCATAGTATAATTTGCTCTTGTGTAATTATTTGCATTTTTAGGGTCCATATCCACAGCTTTATCCAAAGTTCTTTCAAGCATATAGACCTTAATAAGTGAGGCTACTGTTCCAAGGACAATGCCCACTATCCAATATATTTTGTTACCGGCAAAAAATAATCCAACTACTAAGGCTATAAGCCCTAGTACGGCTATTACTGTAGATAATTTTTTGCAAGTATCAGACATTTTAAACTCCACTAAAAGTCACCACTTTCATCATCATTATCATTGTTATTATTTTTGTTTTCTATTCCCTTTATAGGAATATAGGTATCTTTGTCTTTGTAAAAATCTTTAGTCATAACATAAACACTTCTAAAGCCAGCACATACACCTAATATTATAAATACAATCATTAGTATATTGCCCGTGTGAAATATTTTATCCAAAAAAGAACCTAAAATAAGGCAAAGAAAAATAGGCACAACCATTGAAACTCCAATTTGTGTTATTAAGGCTAAAGCCTTACCTATTTCTCTCATTAAAAAGCCTCCTATTGCAACAAATTTACACTTTTATTATAATCAATATCAATGTAAAAAAGCAAAAAACATAGTTTTTTAGTATAAAAAAATATTTTCTGTCCCATTTGATATTCAATTTATACTCTTGTTTTAAATTTTATTGTACGCTTCATTATACACTTATTTTAGTAAAAAGTCTATCTATTTTTAGTGAATTATACCTATTTTTAGCCCATCTTATTACTTTTTTGTACTTTTTTCAACACAATGAACAAATTTCAGTCAATCCATCCGACAAGTTGCACAAATTAAACATTTATTTTAAGCAAAATCGCATAAAAACGTTTATTGATTTACATAATATTGTTATTTCATTGTCAAACTTAACAAATGGAATTTTTTATCAATAAGCAATTTGGTTTTATTTTTAATGATTTTGTAAGGTTTTATAGCATTTTCTGTAATAATTTTGGATAAAACTGGCTATTGTGTAAAAATACAATACAACACAAAAAACCGTAGAACGATTTCTCATTCTACGGTTTTCATTAAATAATTAAATTATCTCTTTTCAACAGAAAGTGTTACCTTTTCGCCATTGATATTCCATTCCTTGCTGTAGCCAGCCTTACCAGCCTGTACGCTTTCAGCAAGAACGTCCTTACCAATGCTTTCGCCATTCTTAGCAAAGATTTCAGCAATCTTGTCGTTACCTTCATAGTATACATTAATTCTATCAAGGACTTCAAAACCAGCTTCCTTACGCAGCTTAGATACAAGTTCTCTTGCAAAACCTTCTTCAATAAGTTCTGGAGAAAGAGTTGTGTCAAGAACTACTGTAGTATTCTTGTAGCTTTCAGCAACAAAACCGTCTGTCTGAGCAGTTGCAACAAGAACATCTTCTTCTGCAAGTTCAACATCAGTGCCGTCAATAGTGAACTTAATAGCACCCTTTGTCTTTAACTCATTCATAAGGGCATTGCCGTCGCCATTCTTTAAATATTCGCCAATCTGTGGAACGAGCTTACCATACTTCTTACCAAGTGTTCTAAGCTGTGGCTTAAAGCTGTAGCTTGTGAACTTAGCAGCATCGTCAACAAATTCAACATTCTTAACATTTAATTCATCAAGAATAATGTCGTTATATTCTGCATCAAGCTTAGACTGAGCCTGAACATACATCTGACCAATAGGCTGTCTGTTCTTGATGTTAGCAGTATTTCTAGCAGCTCTACCGGCAACTACAACAGAAAGAACTAATTCCATATTAGCTTCTAACTTAGCATCAATCATTGATTCGTCAGCTACAGGGAAGTCGCATAAGTGAACTGACTTTGGAGCAGTCTTATCAATACCTACAACTAAGTTCTGATAAATACTTTCAGCCATAAATGGAGTAAATGGAGCAGAAAGTAAAGACATAGTCTTAAGAACTGTATATAAAGTCATATAAGCATTAATCTTATCCTGTGGCATACCTTCGCCCCAGAATCTTTCTCTTGAACGTCTTACATACCAGTTAGAAAGTTCGTCTACAAAATCAGCCATAGCTCTTGCAGATTCTGTAATCTTGTAGTTTTCAAGAGAGTTATCAACATACTTAACAAGAGAATTAAGCTTTGAAAGAATCCACTTATCCATTGGAGGAAGCTGTGAATAGTCTAACTTGTAATCCATTGGGTTAAAGTTGTCAATATTAGCATAGAGTACATAGAATGCGTAAGTATTCCAAAGAGTACCCATAAACTTTCTCTGATATTCGTTTACATTCTTGTCATCAAATCTATTTGGTAACCAAGGAGCAGAGTTAGCATAGAAGTACCATCTAACTGCGTCAGCACCCTGATTGTCAAGAACAGTCCAAGGGTCAACAACATTGCCTAAATGCTTTGACATCTTTCTACCGTCTTTATCCTGAACATGACCTAAAACGATTACATTCTTATATGGACTCTTGTCAAAAATAAGTGTAGAAATAGCCATTAATGTATAGAACCAACCTCTTGTCTGGTCAATAGCTTCAGAAATAAAGTCAGCTGGGTAGTTCTGTTCAAAAATTTCCTTGTTTTCAAATGGATAGTGCCACTGTGCAAAAGGCATTGAACCAGAATCGAACCAACAGTCAATAACTTCTGATACTCTGTGCATCTTGCCACCACACTTAGGACAGTTAAGTTCAACTCTGTCGATGTATGGCTTATGAAGTTCAATATCATCTGGGCAGTTATCACTCATAGACTTTAACTGTTCAATAGAACCAACAGCCTCTCTGTGACCACATTCACATTCCCAAATAGGAAGTGGAGTACCCCAATATCTTTCTCTTGAAAGACCCCAGTCAATAACATTTTCAAGGAAGTTACCGAAACGACCGTTCTTAATATTATCAGGCATCCAGTTTACTGTAGCATTGTTCTTTAAAAGCTGGTCTCTAACCTTAGTCATAGAAATGAACCAAGTATCTCTAGCATAGTAAAGAAGTGGAGTATCACATCTCCAGCAGAATGGATAGCTATGTTCAAATGGAATTGCAGCAAATAACTTGCCACTTTCTTCAAGCCTCTTTAAAATTTCCTTGTCGCCGTCTTTTACGAATACGCCTTCAAGTCCTTCTACTTCCTTAGTGAACTTACCCTGGTCATTAACGAGCTGAACAAAAGGAAGGTCAAATCTTCTACCAACGTTGGCATCGTCTTCACCAAATGCAGGAGCGATATGAACAATACCAGTACCGTCTGTAAGTGTTACGTATGGGTCTTCTACAACGTAGTAAGCCTTTTTGTCAGGATTAGCATAGTCGAAAAGTGGTTCATATTCAGTATTTACAAGGTCCTGACCTCTGTAAGTTTCAACAACTTCGTAGTTGCCTTCGCCTAAAACTGTGTCTAAAAGAGCTGTTGCAAGGATATAAACCTTACCGTCATTGCTCTTAACCTTTGAATATTCTTCAGCAGCATTTACACAAAGTGCAACGTTAGAAGGAAGTGTCCAAGGAGTAGTTGTCCAAGCAAGGAAGTATTCGTTATCCTTACCTACAACCTTAAATCTACAAATACAAGAAGTTTCCTTAACGTCCTTGTAGCCCTGAGCAACTTCGTGAGAAGAAAGAGCTGTACCACAACGTGGGCAGTAAGGTACAATCTTGTGACCCTTGTATAAAAGGCCCTTGTCCCAAATCTGCTTTAATGCCCACCATACAGATTCAATATAGTCATTGTGATAAGTAACGTATGCCATGTCCTCCCGCCAAATAAACGCAATCAAACTGAAATTCGGAGACTTCATCCAAACTTTTAGTATGCTGCAATACATTCTTAAATATGGAATCTTCCCAACAGGTTTTAGTTATCTCATCCATGAGTAAGGGATTCAAACTCTCCGGATCGATAGGAGTATCGCCTCCTTTGGGACTGGCAACGGTAATTTCTATTCCTTGCTTTTTGGCGCCGTGATAAATATGGGTGAGTTCGCTCAGCCATAATCCGGTTCTTAAATTCTTATTCACAAATTCGCCTTCTCCGGTTACTATTGCCAGTAATTTCAAGTTATCCATATTTATAGTTTTAGGGGTCATGCCTATATAACATAACCCCTATCCTATTGTATTCCAAACAGACAAATCATTAATATTATTTGGATTATTTCTTCATCCTTATAATAATCAAATGACAGATTTTACCGAGTCCTAACATTTTATAGGTTATTCTTGTAAATATTCGCCATCACCTTCTGGTATTGATTCTCAATCTGCATATACGCCTGAAGATTCTTATAAATACTTTCCGTTTCCACAAAATATTCAATCAATGAAATTTGTCCTTCGGTCAATGCCTGCTTCAATAAATCCAGCGAACGGTACATCAAAGGGACATCATACGCATTCATGGCATCCTTCAACTGCTGCATCTCATTGAAAAGAGACATCAGGGAAGCCTCGACCCGGTCTTTAGCACTTTCTTGCATAAGCTGAGCGCTGATAGCCTGTGCCTTGGCTATCTTTACCTTTTTACGATTCTGAAACAAAGGCAAGGAGCCCCCTACCACAAAACCATTCATCGAAACCGCATCATCCGTGTTACGGCGAAAGCCGGCTTCCAGCTTCGGCAACCATCCTTGGCGGTCTACCGAAACCTGCTTCTCGGCGGCACGGGCAGTGGCGGCGGCGGCCTGCAAGTCAAGGTCTGACGCCATCACTTCATCCCTCATAACATTGTAATCATTGATTTCCTGTATGGCAGGATACGTGGTTTCAGCAAACTCCAAAGGCATGTTACCGTTCATGGCAAGCAGAGACTGCAAGGCAGTGCGGTGAGCTGCGCTGTTTTGGGCAACTTCCGTCTGCACGTTCATACGCTCCATCTTGATTTTGTTGACTTCCAGTATATTCGCATCACCGGTCGTCAGACGTTTTTCATAAAGTGCCTGTAATTCATCCGCATTTTTCATACGGATATCCATCAATGTCTTTTCCTGATTCAACAGAATAAGGTCCAGACAGAGATTCTTCGCATTCAGCAGAATATCCCGGCGGGCAGCCTGTTGTTGCTTGTCCACCGCTTCGTTCTGCAAAGTAGCCTGCCGGTTGCGGGCAATATACTGAGTAGGAAAATCAAAACCTTGCGAAGCAACGAACTCCGTACCGTGACCACCTTCGGCACCATTACTGTAAAAAGAGCTGTAGCTCACCGTAGGATCAGGCAAGTTGTTGTTTGTCCGGTTTTCCATCTTGGTCGCATCGGCGGCATGTTTCTGTGCCTTGAGCTCTTTATTGTTCTGCTCGATGCTTTTCAAAATGTGCTCAATACTCTGAGCCTGCATCAGCAAGGGAGAGCAGAGGGCTATTATAACTAAGATTCGTTTCATATTATTTCTATTATTTCTTCTTTCGGTTCATCAGTTCATAAACAATCGGAATAATGAAAGCGTTCAGGAAAGTCGATGTCAAAAGACCTCCAAGAATAACTTTCGCCATCGGGCTTTGTATTTCATTACCCGGCAAATCGCCACGGAATGCCAAAGGTATCAAAGCCAGCGCGGAAGACAACGCAGTCATCAGGATAGGGTTCAAACGGTCTAACGAACCGTGAAGAATGCTTTCTTTCAAATCCATACCTTCTTCGCGCAACATATTGTAATGACTTATCAACAACATACCATTACGGGTAGCAATGCCAAACAACGAGATAAAGCCGATAATAGCCGGAATGCTTATCTCACCCGTTGTTATCATCAATGCAAATACCCCACCAATCAACGCCAAAGGCAAATTCAACAAAATGACTCCACTTTGGGCTGCATTCTTAAACTGGGTATAAAGCAACAGGAAGATAACCACGATACTCATAAACGAAGTGAGCATCAGCGTACGGCTGGCCGCCTGCTCGCTTTCAAACTGACCGCCATATTCCACATGATATCCTTCGGGAAGCTTGATTTGCGCATCAATCCGTTCCTGTATATCATTCACCACGCTGCGCAAATCACGACCGCTGGTATTGGCCGAAATCACAATCTTACGCTTCACATTCTCACGGCTGATGGTATTCGGTCCCATGGCAGAAACCACATCGGCTACATAGTTGACAGGGATTTTCTGACCGTCACCGGTATCAATCATCAGGTTGCGCACCTTCTCCATCTCATCACGCACCTCATCCTTGGTACGGACAATAAGATTAAACGCTTTGCCTTCTTCATATACCTGTGAAACGACTTCACCCGCCATGTTCACTGATACAAACTCGGCAAACTCCGGTAAAGAAATACCGAATTTGGCAAGCATCTCGCGTTTGGGAACAATCTTGAGCTGCGGACGTTCGATTTGTTGTTCCACATTCAAGTCGGCAATACCCTCCACACTGCTGATGGCATCCTTTATCTGATTACCGATGGCAAACATCTTGTTCAAATCATTACCAAACAGTTTGATGGCAATGTTGGCCTTGGTACCCGAAAGCATGGCATCGATACGGTGGCTGATAGGTTGGCCTATTTCGATATTCGCACCGGTAATGGTAGATAACTTGGCACGCACATCGGCTACCAGTTCCTGGCGGGAACGGTCTTTCAATTCAAACGGGGCCTCAATTTCACTCACGTTAACCCCTAATGCATGCTCATCCAGTTCGGCACGTCCCGTTTTACGGGCTACGGTCTGTATTTCGGGAATAGACATCAACAACTCTTCCGCACGGTGTCCCATCTTATCCGATTCTGCCAAAGAGATTCCCGGCAATGAACTGATATTAATGGTGAACGAACCTTCATTGAAAGATGGCAGGAAACTGCGTCCTAATGTAAAAAACATAACCAATGCCACCGCAAACAGTCCACCCGTAAAACCCAATACTGCGGATTTATGATTCAAGGACCATAACAAGGCATTGCGGTAATGCTTTTTCATCCATACGGCCACAAATGCCTCTTTGGGCAATCCTTTGCTTTTATTATTACCTAACAGATAGCTGCACAGTACCGGAGTCAGTGTCAAAGCCACTACCGTAGAAGCAAACAACGCCACAATAAAGGCAATGCCCAACGGAACCAGCATACGCCCTTCCATTCCTGTCAGGAAAAACAAAGGAACAAAGCTGACTACAATAATCAAGGTAGAGTTCAAGATAGGCATACGCACTTCCTTCGAAGCATTGAACACGACTTCAATCACGCTCTTACGTTCCCCTTCGGGCAACAAGCGATTCTCACGCAAGTGCTTCCATACATTTTCCACATCCACAATGGCATCATCCACCAACGAACCAATGGCAATGGCCATACCACCCAAACTCATGGTATTGATGGTGAGTCCCATATAGTGAAGAGTCAATATAGAAACAATCAATGACAACGGAAGGGTTACCAATGAAATAACCGTGGTACGTACATTGGCAAGGAACAGGAAGAGAACAATCACCACAAAAACAGCACCTTCATACAACGAATCCTTCACATTGCCGATAGAGCTTTCAATAAAACGGCTCTGACGGAAAATATCTGTAGAAACGTGTACATCAGCCGGAAGATTCTTCTGCAAATCCTTCAATGCGGCTTCCAACTGCTCTGTCAGTTCAATAGTCCCGGTCTTGGGTTGTTTGGTAACGGTCAGCAGTACGGCAGGTTTTCCTCTCTCCGAAGCAGTACCCAGTTTGGGTTCCTGCGAACCAATCTTCACATCGGCAATATCCTCCAATGTAACGGGCACCCCTTCCACCGTCTTGATGACGGAACGTGACAACTGATCCACATCATGACTGGAAAGCACCCCGCGAACAATATATTCGTTTCCATATTCATAAATCACTCCGCCATTGGCATTCTGATTCATGTTACGGGTAACGTTCATCACCTCTGCCAACGTAACATTGTAATGTTTCATGCGGGCAGGGTCAAGCAACACCTGATATTCCTTGATATCACCTCCCAGCACGGCAACCTGTGCCACACCTCCCGTAGAGAGCAGGCGCGGACGGATAGTCCAGTCTGCCAGTGTACGGAGATCGAGCATGGAAGTAGTATCCGAAGTCAGACCGATAATCAGCAACTCACCTAAAATAGAAGACTGAGGTCCCATGGTAGGTTTACCTACATTCTCGGGCAGCTCCTCGCTGACCAAGGACAATTTCTCACTGACAATCTGACGGGCCAGATAGATATCGGTATCCCATTCAAATTCCACCCACACAACGGAAAAGCCATTGGTGGAAGATGAACGCACCCGGCGCACATGGGTCGCACCGTTCACGGCAGTTTCTACAGGAAAGGTTACCAATTGTTCCACCTCTTCGGCGGCCATACCATTCGCTTCGGTCATAATCACTACAGTCGGCGCATTCAAATCGGGGAACACATCGACTTCCGTATGAAAAGCCGTGTAAGTACCGCCGATAAGCAGCAAAACCGACGCCACCAGAACCAATATACGGTTCTGAAGGGAAAAATGTATAATCTTATTTAGCATAGGACGGCTGATTAATGTTCATGACTATGAGCCGGAATCGCATTGCTGGCCGACGCTAATTTCACCTGATAAGCTCCCTTTGTTACCACACGGTCACCGGCTTTCAAACCGGTCAGAATCTGCACTTTCTTTCCGTTGCTCGCTCCCAAAGTTACCTCCTGTTTCTTATATCCTTCCTCATCCAGTTGCAGATAAACAAAGTACAAGCCTTGTTCTTCGGTCAGTGCCGTAACAGGCAAGGCCAGCACATCGGGCATTTCCGACGAGAGCAGATACACCTCCACATACGAACCGGGAATCACATCTCCCCGATTATCAAATTCGAAAGTTACAGGCACATAAAAAGAAGTACCACCGGATGCTTTACCATAAGAAAGCAGACGCCCTTTCAACTCACCCAGCTCATATACCTTATTATCGTATGGAGTCTTGAAGTTTGCCGACTGGATGCTATGCAGATAACCATAATATTTCTCGGAAACATCTGCACGAAGGAACAGACGACGGTTCTGAGTGATACTCACCAAAGGCTGGCCTACCGACACATAGTCACCTTCCTGCACCAGACAATTCTTGATATAACCACCTAAAGGAGCTGTGACGGACACACCTGTCTTGGTCTGGTTCTTTGAAATAGCCTCGTATGCCAATAATGCATTTTCATAACTCTCCTTAATGGCATTGAAATCTTTCTGCGATATTATCTGACTTTTTACCAACTTGGCGGCACGTTCATATTCTTTTTTGGCGGTTTCATATGCGATACGGGTACGTTTTACAGGGTCTCCGTCCGGCATATTCTCAGCAGAGATATTCAGAATGGGAGCCCCCTTGCTCACACTCATACCGTCCGTTACCGGATGGCGGAAAGAAACCACACCGGCTACATTGGCGACTACTACGCTTTCATCGCCTTGTGCTGCCTGCACCTGACCGCTGGTCGTTATCACCTGACGGAATGATTCAGGCCGGATTATTTCCGATTCTACCCCGGCTGCTTTTGCTTTTTCTGGAGCCAGAATTATCTCATCGGAATGTCCGGCTGCAGAAGCTTCCGCTTCATGATTATGCCCTTCGTGACCTTCATTCTCATGGTCGTGGTTTTCTTTTTCATGGTCATGCCCTTCGTGATTATGGTCATGCCCTTCGTGGTCGTGATTATGTGCTTCCTCCGTTCCATGATCGTGTCCTTCGTGATCATGACCCGATTTACTGTTGCAAGAGCCTAAGAGGAACAAGCCTAAGACTCCCATAAAGATAAGTTTCTTCATGATGATATTATTTGTTCTTACTTTTTACTAAATGCAAAATTAGTGTAAAGAAAATGCAACAAAGTTGCGGATAAAAAGATAAACTTTCTATCTGTTAAGCAAGAACATCGCAAGGAGGAGCACGCAACCCCTTTACGTGGGGAAGACACGTAGAATGCAGTTTTTCTAAATAGTAATTATAAGGTAATGTGTTGTGTTCTGTCAACCGCAATGAAAGCGCCAATACATCCGTCACCGTATATAACAGCAAACAAAACGAATAATCAGGAGAAACACTGTCTTGGGCCCGATCCGGAGTTACACTTTTAAACTTGGTCACACATCCGGCATTACATGTATGATTCTCATCAGAACTATTATTATGCTGCTGATGCTGCACGGAACATTGACAGCCGCACAAAGTCATATCATGCTGCAAACAAAGAATTTCCCGGTGATGATGATGAGGCAGAACAGATGCTGTCAACATGATAATGCTGACCAACATCAATACCCATGCTATGTATCGTCTCCGTTTCATCGGGCACAAAAATAGGTGTTTATCATGTAAAATCCAAAAAGAAAGCATGGTAAATGCCGAATTCTCAGCAATTACCATGCTTTCTTATTATCTTTTACATACAAAGCTTACCAAATAGAGACACGTTTTTCAGGAGCCAAATACATAGGATCCCCCTCTTTAATGCCAAAAGCATCATACCATGCACCTATTTGAGGGAGTGCTCCGTTCACACGCCATCTGCCCAATGAATGTGGATCAGACTTGGTTTGCAAACGAATCTGCTCGTCGCGGATATTGCCAGCCCACACTCCGGCGTATGACAAGAAGAAGCGCTGTTCCGGAGTAAATCCGTCTTTTACCAGCAGGGGAGCATCTTTTGTCGCATTCTTGAACGCCTGGAAAGAAACCTGCAAACCACCATGATCGGCTATATTCTCACCTAAAGTCAAAGAACCGTTGGCATTGAGTCCCGGCAAAACCTGGATGCTATCAAAGAAATTCACCATTACCTGAGCACGTTCTTCAAAACGTTTGGCATCTTCGGCTGTCCACCAATCTTTCAAATTACCATCCTTATCAAACTGACGTCCCTGATCATCGAATCCATGAGTCATTTCATGACCGATAACCACGCCAATAGCTCCATAATTAAATGCATCATCAGCATTCATATCAAAAAACGGATATTGAAGAATACCCGCCGGAAAACAAATCTCATTCGTGGTCGGATTATAATATGCATTGACAGTCTGCGGAGTCATTCCCCATTCATCTCTGTCAACCGGCTTTCCTGCCTTGGATAACATATAATCCAGTTCGAATTCTGTAGCACGCTTCACATTGGCCCAATAAGAATCTTTTTCAATATTCAAACCGGTATAATCCCTCCACTTATCAGGATAGCCAACCTTTACATAAAAAGAATTCAACTTCTCAATAGCTTTAATCTTTGTGCTGTCACCCATCCATTCCAAATTCCGAATACGTTCTCCCAATGCGGTCTGCAGATTCTTTACCAACTGCACCATACGTTCTTTTGCGGCTGCCGGAAAATATTTCTCCACATACATCTGACCTACCGCTTCACCCAGTACTCCATTTACAGTACTTACAGCACGCTTCCAACGAGGTTGGTTAGCCTGTTTGCCGGATAGTGTTTTTCCATAAAAATCAAAATTTTGTGCCACCAAATCATCACTCAAGTAACCGGCAGCCCTGTCTATCAGACTCCATTGCATATAAGCGATCTGATTTTCAACCGGCAAGCTATTGATAATTTTCTCAACCTCTTTAATCGGCTCCACTTGAGAAACACTCAGTTCAGTCACCCCTTTCACGCCTATACCATTCAAGAAAGCATCCCAGTCAATGCCCGGAATCTCTTTCTTTAATTCATCCAAAGACATTTTATGATAATTGGCCGCAGGGTTACGCTGTTCCACCGCACTGAAAGAAGCTTTTGCAATACGGGTTTCGATATCCATTACAGCCTCCATTTTCTTTTTAGCGGCAGCCTCATCAAAACCAGCCAATTGGAACATCTTTACAATATGTTCCTTATACTTATTACGGATATTGACAGTCACATCATCATTGTCCAGATAATATTCTTTTTCACCCAGACTGATACCCCCTTGATACAATTGAAACAAATTGCTCTTGCTGTCCATGATATCGGCACCCACATAGAAACTGAAATAAGGGAATACACCGCTATGAGCCAGTTCCGCCATCAAAGGAACTATTTCCGATTTATCCTTCACTGAAGCAATCTTTTCCAAATCAGCTTGAATAGGAGTTACTCCATCCGCATTCAGTTTCACACTATCCATAGCCAATTTATAGATATCCCCTATTTTCTGACCTATTGTACCTTGCGCATTCTGCCCGGCAGCAATTTCCACAATCAATCCTTTCAGTTGTTCCCGATTATTTTCAGCAAGCATATCGAATGAGCCAAAACGGGAATATTCATTGGTCAGAGGGTGTTTCTTCATCCATCCGCCACAAGCATACTGATAAAAATCAGCTCCTTGAACAGCCGTAGTGTCCAAATTTGTCAAGTCTATACCCGAAGTCATGACGGCTTCCTTTTTACTGTCGCATCCGGCAGCTACTGCCAGAGCCAATACAGCCATTGGTAAATAATGTTTTGCTTTCATTTATTCTATATATATGATACATACTTTAACTTCCCTGCATCTCTTCTAATTCCATAGAAACGGTCTCCCATTCTTCTACCGTCTGATCCAAGTCCTTTTTCAGTTTCTGATGCTTTTCATACAAAGCCATATCCGATGCACCTTCGGGAGTAGCCATATCAGCTTCCACCTCGCCAATCTCAGTTTCCAGCTTTTCTATTTTCTGTTCACAATCCGCAATTCGTTTCTCCAATTTGCGAATTTTCTTATTCAATTCCTTTTGCGCCTCATAAGATAATTTGTTCTCACTAACCGTTTCGAGTTCTTCCTTTTTAGTGGCAGACATAGTAGGAGAAGCCGAAAGCTGCAACTCATTCAGACTCTCTATTTTCTTTTTCTGTAAAAAATCATAAATGCCGCCAATGTGTTCTTTTACTACTCCACCTCCGAATTCATAAACTTTGGTCACCAGTCCATCCAAGAACTCACGGTCATGAGAAACAACAATCACCGTTCCATCAAATTCCTTGATAGCTTCTTTCAATACATCCTTTGAACGCATATCCAGATGATTGGTAGGTTCGTCCAAAATAAGGAAATTCACCGGTTCTAACAAAAGTTTTATCATGGCAAGACGACTCCGCTCCCCACCCGACAGTACCTTTACTTTTTTATCAGAAGCCTCACCTCCAAACATGAATGCTCCCAGAATATCACGAATCTTCAAACGAATATCCCCTTTTGCCACATAATCAATCGTATCAAAGACACTCAGATTTTCATCCAACATCTGAGCCTGATTCTGAGCAAAATAACCAATCTGTACGTTGTGCCCGATGGTCAGTTTACCTTCGTATGGGATTTCGTCCATTATACATTTCACCAAAGTGGACTTACCTTCCCCATTCTTTCCGACAAAAGCCACCTTCTCACCTCGATTAATAGTCAAAGTCACATCGTGAAAAACGATATGACTGCCATATGCTTTCTTCACCCCGTCACAAATGACCGGATAATTGCCGGAACGCATGGCAGGCGGAAACTTCAACCGCAAGGCTGAATTATCTTCATCATCAATTTCAATAGGAACTATTTTTTCCAATTGCTTGATACGGCTCTGCACCTGTACAGCCTTGGTAGCCTTATAACGGAAACGCTCTATGAAATCTTCTGTATCCTGAATTTGCTTCTGCTGGTTCTCGTATGCACGCAATTGCTGCTCACGACGTTCTTTGCGCAATACCACAAACTCATCGTAAGCCACTTTATAATCATAGATATGCCCGCAAGATATTTCAATCGTACGATTGGTCACATTATTAATAAATGCACGGTCGTGGCTCACCAATACAACGGCTCCCGCACTTGTCTTCAAAAAGTTTTCCAACCATTGAATGCTTTCTATATCCAGATGATTGGTAGGCTCGTCCAACAGCAACACATCGGGCCGTCGCAACAGCAACTTGGCCAACTCTATACGCATACGCCATCCACCACTGAACTCAGATGTAGGACGGTTAAAATCCTCCCGGCTAAATCCCAACCCCATCAATGTACGTTCTATCTCAGCTGTATAATTGGTACCTCCCATCATCAAAAAGCGTTCATTGTCATGGGTGAATTTCTCAATCAGTTTATGATAGTTTTCTGAATCATAATCTGTTCTATCCGCCAACTCCTGATTCATTCTCTCAATACTAGCCTGCAAGTCAAAGATATGTTCAAAAGCCATCTCCGCCTCTTCCATCACAGTATGTTTATCACTCAGAATCATGACTTGAGGCAGATAGCCTATCGTCACATCACGCGGAACAGAAACACTACCTGAAGTAGGCGCCTGTATTCCTGCCAATATCTTAAGCATAGTAGACTTACCGGCCCCATTCTTCCCGACCAGCGCAATACGATCTCTCTTATTGATAACGTATGACACATCCTCAAACAGAGGCGTTACTCCAAACTCTACTTTCAAATTATCTACTGAAACCATTCGTTTTTATCCTTTTGCAAAAGTGGCAACAAATATACGGTTTTATATGTAAAAAAGACAAAATACAAGTAAATAAAAAAAGTCCTCATCCTTAACAAATAGGACAAAAGTATTAAAACGTGTTAGAAAACATATTTTTTTAGTTGTTTTATTTGCAAAATCCACTAAAACACGTACCTTTGCAACGTGTTTTTCATAGTATTAGATTTAAGGTTAACAAAGGTTGGAGCAAGGCGTTGCTCCTTTTTTTATGTCTACATTTTCCTCATACTTAAATATTGACTTAGCTCAACCAAGCAAAATTTATCTGTAATACAAAAAATGACTGCTTCATTCTCATGAAGCAGCCACCAACAAAATACACGATGTAACACAACTATGTTTTACACATATCAGTTATTTAATATCGATTCCACAAGGATTGAGTCCCGGACCACCACCACCTGTATATCCCCTACTTTCTCCTGTGTCCCATGGAGAAATCCAAAAAGCATATAAATCGCCACAAGTAACATAAAACTTCACTTTAACTATCTTGCCTGAAAGAGCAGCAAGTTTTTTACCTGATTTCCAAGTTACCAATTGTTTAGTACTGTTCAAATCATTCATTTCCTTACAATCCTCTCTGGAAAATCCCGTAATCACATTACCATTTTCATCCATTATCTCCACCTGCAAATCCTTTGCTTGTGCATTCACAAAAAAATGATTACCATCAAACTTTATTTTCTCGGTAACAAGTACCCCTTCTGTGTCTGTATGCATGGAAACGAACCCATCACGACGTAAAGTTGCCAACCCAGTAGAAGTAAATCCATCCCACATCACTTTATTCTTCATTCTTCCACTAGAATACAAATACAAAGAATCACCAACAATGAGAGGTACGCCAATAACAGACTGCATATTTCCCCAATTCCATGCCCCTTCCGTTTCATTTACTCCCATAACAGGTTCATAACTGGGACGATAAAAATGAAAACCATCCCGACTATATCCCATCCCTATTTCATTTCTTTTCTGAATACCTAACTTACCACAGAGATCATTCTCTGGTCCTTTCCACATAGCATAGAACCCTAGCATAACACTTTCATAAGGCATAGCATCAAAATTATAAATGGCTGGACGCACATCAGGAAATTCAGGATGTGGCAGTTCCTTATCGGAAGGAGTAAACCACAAAACTATATTTTTATCCTTTATTCCTTTAGCCAATGAATGCGCCACGCTAACTGCCATCTCTGGATCTTCATTTTCCAAATAGCCTCTAGAGCGTCCGTCTGCTTTACTCCCCTGCCGTAGACTAATAGCCCATTTTTGAGTAAACGGATTATAGAAAGCAGTGGTACGATCCCCCACCGGTCCTGATTGCGCAACTCCTTCCGACCAATGAATACCATCTTTTGAATATTTTAAAATTATTTTCCATCCTCCACTATGTTTTTCCACATTGAAGAGTTTGAAACGTTTTTCTGGTTCTGGACACATTTTATCGAGCCAAACTGTAGCCGCATCCCGATCACAAGTATCTACAATATTCGTACCCGGCACTATATCCATATTCACTTTTTCCCAATGCTTCCCATCTTTTGACTCTGCATAACAAGTATAAAAGCTTTGACGATGTTTGTGCATAGATCCGGCACCAGCCAAATACCACATTTTAAATTTTTGTTCGCTTTCATCATACCATATTCCATCACTGAAAGGAGCAGCATAAGGAGCACGTTCAAAAGTGTATTCCCACTCCTTATCCGGAGCAAGTACCGGATTATTCTCATAGAACATAGCCTTATGGGAAACACGCTCCATATCTGTTTCTGCAATTAAAAAATCATCAACGAATAATTGGCGTCCTAGATTTACAGAAATAACAGTCGGTTTGTTTGAAATATAAGGTAAAGACATTTCGCGACGTACTCCATCATCAATCATACTAGGAGGCCATTGCTCGGGCAGCACAATGCCATTATGCAATGTTCGACCATTCTCTTTCACCGTTTTATCATTGGAAGATGACACACAGCCGGCAAAGCAAGCTGCACATATAATATAATAAAATACTTTCATAATTATTCTATTTTTAATTACCATCCTGGATTATTTTTAGTGATATATGGATTACCCTCTACTTCATCAATTGGCAATGGAACCCATTCATTCTTATTTTCCTTAAACCCCATATATTGAGCCCTGCTAAACCTTTTAAACAAAGGATCAGTATTTTCCAATTCGCGAAAACGCTCTACTACTTTACCCCAACGAAGCAAGTCAAAGAACCGGGAGCCTTCATAGGTAAGTTCTAGAATACGTTCATCTTCAATAGTTCTCATATTAGCTTCTGTTACATGAGGTACTCCTACCCTATCGCGTACTTTGTTTATTGCTTCTAACGGGGTTATGTTTGCAGTGGCTTTCCCTCCCATTACTACAGCTTCAGCATACATCAGCAAAACATCCGAATAACGAATCATTCTCCAGTTTACTCCTTGTGCACGTCCATTAAAAAAATGCCCACCAGCATCATCTGTCGGAGGTAAGGTCCAATCCAACCATTTCCTACTACACATTTTATATCCCATTGCCAACTCATATTGTTCACCAAATGTTCCTTCCTTTGAACCCATTTCTGCTTCCCAATCCTTCCCTTCAAGAAAAGTAACCTTCATACCTTTCGGACGTATAATCTCCGATACATTATCATTAAAAACAAACGAACCAAACATACGTGGATCAGTTTCTCCTGTCACTGTTTTTGACGCTACAAATTTATCATATAACCAATTGTGCATAACCTGTGCAGAACTATTCGAATTTCTACTTCTATTCATTATACACATTTTACACCGGACATCATTGAACAACCCACTGTCCACAAATCCTGGGTTAAATCCTGTATTCAACACTCCGACAAATTGTACTTCAAAAATAGATTCATCATTATTTTCATGTGCCACATCAAAGTTCCATGAATAGTCATCTACCAATCTGTAGTCCCCACAATTACCATTAATGATTTCTGCAAAAGCCGCAGCAGCCTCATTATAATAAGTTGTTTGTGAAGTTCCATATTTGGGTTCAATACCGGATCTATAAAGATATGACTTACCCAAAAGTGCATAAGCAGAAGCTTTCGTCACACGTCCTTTATTTTTAGCATCCCAAAAATTCTTGTCAGGAAGTAAATCTTTAGCTTTGATCAGATCATCTATAATAAAATCCCAAGCCTCTTCAGGTGTTGCCTGAGGCTTATATTCATTAGGAGCCTTAGGCAATTCTTTAATCAAAGGAATATTCCTATAATTGATGAATAAAAAGAAATGTGTAAATGCACGAAGAAAATAAGCCTCCCCCAAATATGCATCCTGTAATTCTTTATTGCTGAATTCTATTTCAGTAAGACTTTCAATCATTTGGTTAGCTTGGGAAGCAGCTGTATACATTAACTGAAAAGGTTGAACCAATGAATAATAGGAAGGGGTAAACTCTTCATTATAAGCACCTGGTACTCCATAATCAGCTACCGAACACCCCTCATCACTACGAGTCAACATCAAACCAAATCCACAAGCTCCCAAATTACGAGGAGTCGAAATATACCCATAGATACCAAGAATTCCCTTATTACAATTTTCTAGTGTAGTATAAAATGAATTAACGTCTGATTGATTAGGATTCACCGCCAAATCATTAAAAATATCTTCACATGAGCCCATCATTCCAATAGTTACAAAACTGATAATGATAACTATAATTTTACGCAACATTATTTTCATACTTATTCTGTTTTTAGAAAGTTAAATTGACACCAAGATTATATACTCTAGAATTCATTGTTGCTTCATGAGGACTTTCCTGTGCTTGCCAGAAACCATCCACACCTCTGTCAAACAACACGTTTGAACTAACTTCGGGATCATACAAGGGATATTTTGTGATAGTGAATAAATTTTGTACCCCCGCATATATTCTAAATGATTCTATATGGAATTTTTGCAATAATTTCTTATTAAAGGAATAACCGATTTGTAGATTCTTGCATCTGAAATAAGAACCATCCTCCACATAGAATGTACTTGGAAGCGAGTTTATGCCAGAACTGTTTTTACTATTCAGTTTAGGAGCTTCTGCATTAGGATTTTGCGGAGTCCATGAATTATAGAAAGCATCCTTTAGGGTAGCACTATTAGCTCCTCCAAAATACCAATCATATTTCATTAAAGCAAAAATATCGTTACCTTGCGTTCCTTGGAAAAAAGCAGTCAAATCCCAATTCTTATAACCTACATTTATATTTAAACCATAAGTAAAATCCGGATGAGGATTACCAATATCCGTTTTATCATTCTCATCAATCTTCCCATCCGGTTTTCCTGTCAATACACCATTCACACTACCATTATTATCCTGAAAAATAAAATTACCATCATTATCAAAACCTTCCACCACATATCCCCAAAAGGTACCAATAGGCAAGCCCGGTTTAGTAATAGTAGGACGGTCATTAAAAGAACCACTCATCATCACCTCTGCCTTAATGGGTTGTACTCCCTCACCCAAACTCTTTACTTTATTTCTTAATGCCGAAATATTGGCAGTAACATCCAAACTCCAATCCTTCCAATTATTACGATAACCTACCGTAAATTCAAAACCTTTATTTTCAACAGATGCAGAATTAAAAACTGGCAAATCCCCCCCATTAGTCATAATGGTTTGCCCTGACGATGCTAATGGAAGTAATGGAGCAAGTAAGTCATTATTATCTTTCCAAAAATATTCAGCTGTAAAAGAAATTTTATTATTCAGAAAAGCCATTTCCAATGCTACGTTTTTAGATATTGATTTTTCCCAAGTCAAATTTTCCTGAGCAAATTTGGTTACATAACCATTCATCACACTACTTTGACCAATCTGATTTTCACCGAATACAGAAGGTATTGGACCATAAGCCGTAGAAAGGAAAGAATATGAATCTATAAAATTAGCTCCTAATTCACCATAACTAGCTCTAATCTTCATTTTACTTATCCATTCTATATTAAAAAAATTCTCTTCATGTATATTCCAACCCACTGAAACCGAAGGAAAGTAACCGACCCTATTTCCTTTAGCAAATTTGGAAGATTTATCACTACGAATACTTGCAGAAACAAGATAACGCTCCTTATAGTCATAGTTCAAGCGAGCAAAAAAGGAGAGTAAAGCTGAATTGTATTCTTCACTTGTTATATCTCCTTTCCCATTAAAAATAGTAATATTAGGACCACCCAAATCTGTAGAACCAGAACCAATCCCCATAGTTCTATAGTATTCTCTCATCCAACTTGTACCTACCATTGCGTCAATAGTATGACCAGCAAACATATTCTTATAAGTCAAAATGTTATCAATTGTATAACTAAATCGCTGTCCACGACTTTCAGATAGTGAATTAATCGTTCTGCTATAATCAGGATCTGCATTACCATTCTCATCCCAATTGGAGTCAAAAGCAATGGACCGAGATATATTATTTGTTGATATATAGTCACCTCCAAGTAGTAGCTTATAATCCAATCCTTTATATAAATTCAGTCCTATATTCAAACTACCAGTAACATTAACTGTTTTATTTCTTCGAACAGTATTGGAATAAGATGCAAACGGATTAGTAACTTTTCCTTCATTTACATAATAATCTTTACCTGCAGATACATACCTTCCCTCTACATCAGTCATTGGAACAGTAGGAATCCCCATCACCATCCTTACTTGAGGCTCCTTATTTGTAAAAGCAGCAGAAAGAGTTTCACTAACAGTCAAACGTCCTTTCTTAAACGTTCCATTGACACGTGCATTATATTTCTTAAAACCAGAAAATTCCATAATACCTTGCTGATCAAAATACCCCAAACTTGTATTAAAAGTTGAATATTCACCACCACCAGAAATTGAAGCATTCAAATTATACATAGGAGCATTTCTTAGATATGCATCTTGCCAGTCAGTATTAATATCAGGATTAGTAGGATGAATATTTTCTGGAGCTTGAGTCTGGTTTGTTGAATTTGCAACAATTTGCTTAGTATATTCGCGATGCTCATTTGCATCTAGAAAATCAAGATATTTAGAAGGAGTCTGCAAAGAATAGTTTGCAGAAATTTCAACTTTTGCTTTACCTTTTTGACCATGCTTGGTAGTTATCAGCACAACCCCATTTGCAGCGCGAGAGCCATAAATGGCAGCCGCCGAACCATCCTTCAGGATTTCTATTGATTCAATATCTGAAGGATTCAACGAATTTAGCCCATTATTAGAAAATGCACCATCAATAACATATAAAGGTTCAGTAGCACCAAATGTACCTGCTCCCCGAACAAGTATCTTGATATCTGCCCCAGCTTCTCCCCCCTTTTGCAATATTTCTACTCCTGGAGCCCTCCCCTGCAAAGCAGCTGCAACAGAATGCCCCATCTGTTTACTCAGTTCTTTTGCAGGCACTGTCGCCACGGATGCTGTCAAACTAGATTTTTTTTGAGTTCCATAACCAACCACCACCACTTCATCTAATTGTTCCAAATCCTCTTTCAGAGTTATATTCACATTCTTTTCCCCTTCCAAATTAACAGCAAGAGTCTTATAACCGATAAAACTAATAATAAGAGTTGCATTCGCAGGAGCTTTAAGTAAAAACTTACCATTCATATCAGTAATAGTACCATTAGTAGTTCCCTTTTCCATCACATTAACTCCTACGATAGGTTCTCCCATAACATCCATCACAAGCCCTGAAATATCTTGTAATTTTTTCTCGTTCAACATGGACTGTTCTACTTCCTTCTTCCGAATAATGATATTTTTATCTTTTATCTCATAAGAAACATTTTGTCCTTCCAAGATTTGCTCAATAACTTCTTGCAGTTGCTCAGCGTCTATATCAACAATCTTTTTCGTATCTAAATCCCCAGCTATATACACAAATGAATATCCACTTTTTTCTTTTAGCTCAGTCATAGCTTTTTTCACCGATACTTTATTCATTTTCAATGGTATATTCTGTGAGAAGATATTCAAATTAAGGCAAAGCAAAGCCCCGACCAATAATATGGCCTTTCTCTTGTTTTTCATAAATTAGTAATTTATTTGAACTTAGCTTTTAAAGAGAAAAATCATTAACTTTGCATTCTCTAAAAGCGCACTCACAATCGTAAGTCGAAAAAGAGATTTCATCAAGGTGGGAAAATCCCTATATCTTCCCACCTTTTCTTTTTCATCCCTTTCGTACCCCTATTACAGTATTACAGCTCTAATTCTATTCATACTTTTAATTTTAAGGTTAAACAATTTTAATCCACTCCCTACTTAATATAAAGTTATATTGTGTCCTTCAATAATATAATGAATCTTACGGGTCGCAGATAATGCTTCCAAAACTTCCTGAATATTTTGCTCACGATGAACGAAATTTCCATAGAACCTGAAAGTATTCAAAGTATCACTAGCTATTTGTATTTTCACATTATAACTACGTTCTAACTCCTTCACAACATCTGGCAACAATTCCTCATCAAAAAATAAATATCCATTAGTCCATTGTAATGCATTGGAAACAGTAGAATACTCCACATGCATTCTGCCATTCTTTTTATTCAAGACCACCCTTTCATTGGGTAACAAAAAAGCTTCTTTTTCTTTTTTCAATAAATTATTCAATGCCACTTTTCCTTCGGACAAAGAAACAATGGCTTCTGCATCATCCGGATAATCCCGAAAATTAAATTTCGTCCCCAATACCTTTACCAGCAAACTATTCGTTTTCACAAGAAATGGAACTTCTTCATTTCGTTTAACTTCAAAATACCCTTCTCCTATCAATTCTATTTTTCTATTCCCTACTCCGAATCCTTGTGAATATGTTATACGCGATCCGGCATTCAACCACACTAATGTCCCATCCGGCAAGGTCAATTTTGTTCTGGAACCAAGAGGAGCCTCCACAATGATATCCGAAAATACCTCTTTTATACTTATTCCACCCCTCCAATAAGAAAAATAAGAAACTGAGAACAATACAACAATAACAGCTGCATAACGCCAAAATTTAGACAAACAGAAATTTTCACGTTCTCTTTTATCATTCAACCTCTGATTAGCAATTCTATTTTTAAATTGTTCAAATGCTTTGCTCTTATCATATTTAACATCCTCTTTCACACTTATGGCAGAAAACCAAATTTCTTGCCGCTGCATAAAATACTTTTCATTTTCCACAGACGCAGCTATCCACTCCTTCAGTTCATGCACAGCATTTCCATCCAACTCATTACTTAAATAGGATACTATTAATTCATCAATATGTTCTTTTTCTGCTTTCATCTTTGTTGTTTCTAAAGTGAAGACGATTTATTTTAAATACAGGGTAGTCCTAAAAGAACTTTTTTCTGTTTTAACACGAAAAAAATAAAATCAAAGCAATTAAATATTTGCTCAATTCAGTCTGAAGGAAAGATAATGCATTCTTTATATGATACTTAACCGTATTTATAGAAATACCTAATTCCTGAGAAATTTCTTCATATTTTTTCTCCTCAAATCTACTTTTTTCAAAAACACATCTACATTCAACCGGTAGTTTATCTATTGCCATACGGATTTCATGCTCCAATTCACGTTCTAATAATATTCCCAAAGGATAATTATCCGACTGCAAATACTTTTCTTCAGACATCTCTTCCGGTACTAAAACTGAAAATGAAATTTCCTTTTTTTCAGATCTAGATTTCAGATAGTCTATACAACGATTACGAACAGCCTTTATCAGATAACTTCTAATAGAAATAGTAATGTTTAAAGTTTCTCTGATTTCCCAAAGGTGAAATATTACATCTCCAACTATAGTTTCCGATAAAAAATTATCGTTCAAATATTGATTTGCTACATGACATAAAAGAACATAATGATAATCATAGATGTATTTATAAGCATCTTCGTTGCCATTTTTCAGTTGTTCTACAATCAGTTTCTCTGTGTTTTCCATTTTATTTCTTTTGAAAAAGGAATAAAGTTAACGGGAACAAATTTAAAAATTAATTCTGAGTAACTTTATAAAAGAGCAAAAAAACAAATCCGTTAATCTTATTATCACACCTTAAATGGTCACAATAAAGACTAACGGATTTCCCTATTCTAGTTTTAAAACTATATCCAACACCTCAGATAAAACGAATCTGAATCATCACTCCATAAAGATTAAAATCGAAAAGAACCTTATCAGTATCCTTCTTTAGAAAACGCTTTTTCCCATCTTGCCTAATCTCCGAAACTCTGTTTCCCACAGATTTCAATACCATAGTCAGTGGTTCTGTAAATAATTGTGCATTCATATCCAAATGAGGAGTTATGTTATAGCCGTTTTCTAGCACATTCAAGCGATTTTTTTCTCGTTCTTTTGTTATAAGCAACTACCTCTCTAAATGTACCCACCCATATTTCATTTTCCATAGCCTTTACCTATTCCCACAATATTTCAGGATTTTGAAAAGCATCATATCCCTGCGATATTCCATGTATCATTGCCAACTCCCCATCTACCGGAGCTTACCAAGCTTTCCACCCATTTATCTAAAGACGCAGGAGTCGATTTCAACTTATCTCCCCCGATGTGATATTGTTCAGTACATGTACCTACCCCTGTTCCTATCAAATGTATAACTAATAGCACACACTCTGTCACCCTTATAAGGTGCCACATAAACATCTTGTGTGAACCCGTTATCCCTGATATCAGCCCCTGTCTGTTTCACCAATTCTATTCGAGGCGATGATTCCGGCATAGAAACATGCTCTTCATATACTCCCGGACGGACAAGTATAGATATTGTTTTCTTGCTCCCACCAACTGCCGCATTCACTGCTTCCTGAACTGTAAAGAAATCTCCACTCCCATCTTTCGCCACCACATAATCATAACGTCGCACATATTTTGCCAAAGCCGGCACTTCTTCCATCAAAGCGTCCACAACCAACCCGGCAACTATACGTCCACCATATATATTCAAGTGAGTATTGTCAATTTTCCCTTCCGGACAAAATTCATATTGTCCTGCTGGAATCCACATAAACAATTTTCTTGAATTCTCGACTCCCATACCGGTAACCAAGTCATGGGTCAATTTATTCAAATCAATAAAAGGTACATTCATTTCTCCGGCCACCCGACGGGGAGATTCCAGATATTCCCCATGGGTATCAACCAATACCGGACCTTCTTTTTCATAACTACCCTTTATCTCCGTCACACCTTTAGGAAGGAAATTACGACGAACTATAGAATTGAACAGTACAGGATTTCCTCCCTTAGCACATGTTCCATTCACAAAACGTCTTAAATTATCATCAAAGGTACTTCCGGGCTCTGTATGTAATGTGGCTCTAGGTTTCTCATCATTATGTCCGAATTGAATAAATACATAATCACCTTTATGAATTTTAGAAAGCACTATGTCCCAACGTCCTTCATTGATAAAACTGAGTGAACTTCGTCCATTCATAGCGTGATTATCCACCACAACCTCTTCCGTAAAATATCCGGGAAGCATTTGTCCCCAACCACGCTCTATATTACCATTCTTCAGACTTTTATTCGCCATGGTAGAATCACCAATCATAAAAATAGTAATGGGGTCTTTTCTCTCAGCAATAAAAGCCGATAACAGGAGTAAAGCACATAAAACAAGTAATACTTTTAATTTCATGTTTTTCATATACATTTTATAAGTTAAAAGATTTAGGCAAAAGTAAATAAGAACAAGAAAAGAAACCATAAAAAATGATACAAGAATATAGAAATTTGTTCAAAATCAATAGTTCAATTACTCTTTCAGTAAATAAGAACTAATAAAAAGATGTTCAAACAACATCAATTTGCCACTTGAACATTTTTTCAATTCTTCAAATTCATATCGAAACATCGAAGGTTCTCCCCAATAGACAAACTCTTCCAAAAAGGCAAAATATGAATGTCCAACTGTCAGAATGATGCAGGCAAAGAAAGTAATTGATACATCAATGTATGTGCCATACGTTCTTGACCATTGGTATTAGGATGCAAACGATCATACCCCGAATCATAGAAATAAATAAGTTGTTCTTCAATCATCGGATTCATACCTGTAACCGAATTAAAATCTATTACAGGAATTCCCCACAAATTACCTGCTTCCTTAATGCCCTGTACATAAGCATCCACATATTCTCCGCATTTATTCTGATAGCTTTCATCCGGTTGTACATTCTTTTCGCCGAATTCCGCTAAAGAACGATGCAATGGGGTCAACAAAACAATTTGTTTATCGGGAAACAATTTTTTCAAATGACTCAAACCAATATTAATACGGCCTTTATACGTATCATTCGTCATTATAGGAACACGCCTTTTACGCGTTTCCAGTTTTTTAGTTTCACCACGGGCAGCCATCACCTGCTCTTCTTTCTCTGCAAACCAAGTCCCGACAGGTACACTGCTATTAAAATCATTTGTCCCCATCAAAACCACAATGGCATCAACCTCTTCTCCATGCTCCTTTTTCAATTGTTCTGCCTGACGGGGTACATCATTCCATTGACGTCCACTCACTCCATACACATAAGGAGTGATATCCAACCATTCTTTCAAAAAATCCCAATACTTTTTTATGTTATCTCCATAACAATTGGGATCAGTTATCGAGTCTCCTATATAACCAACCTTTTTTCCATACCATGGATGCCGGATATAACCTTTATTACATGATTCTTTTCCACAAAGAAACGTTTCCTGTCCGTGTAACAGCAACGGACATGCTAATAAAAGAGCAAATACAATAAACTGTCTGTTTTTCATAAGTAACTGTTATTTTTTCAATCAGTAAAGTGACATCAAAGATATAAAATAAGAAATAGAAAAACAGCTATCACATACTTTTATTTTCATTTGCCCTCTTCTATCATTCATAAGACAAAAAGTCCGAAAGGTCATAATAAACAAAACTTTACATTTTTAAATTAATTTGTTAACAAGGTGCGATATATTTATAAAGCATGTTATAAAACGGCGAAATACAGACTAAAAACTTGCTATTATAAACAAAGTCCGTATCTTTGCAATGTGTTTTTCATAGTATTAGATTTAAGGTTAACAAA
>OGXI01000790.1_pt1 | contig 27740 bp, 27 predicted proteins | sample 1576221 | NCBI WGS metagenome assembly OGXI01 (sample SAMEA3541523, study PRJEB24748) | human gut metagenome | biome: human gut; feature: human-associated habitat; material: faeces | place: China | collected 2012
ATATCCGGACGAAGAAGCTGAATCCGGCTGCAGCAAAATAAATCATTGTACGGCGGAGAGCGGTTGTCTCTCCGCCGTTTTACTTGAACTTGAGATCATTTAATAGTATAATCACTACGATCAATAAAATAAGAATATGTGCAAGAATAGATAGGAGGAATCTATTATGGTTACCTGGAACAACTTGGATACCCTTGCTTCTTTCAAGGAGCTTTCCAAAGTGGAACGCGTGAATCTTGTCGAGGCAATGTCCGGAGAGAACGGTGCTGACCGTGTAAAGAATTACAGTGTGCCGATGGCTGGCGGATTTTCTTACAACTACGCAGCCAAGCAGGTCGATGACAAGGTGCTCGCAGCACTTGTAAAGCTGGCTGAGGAAGCACAGCTTGCGGAGAAGTTTGAAGCACTTTACAATGGTGAGGTGATCAACACCGGTGAGAAGCGTCTGGTGCTTCATCACATGACACGAGGACAGCTCGGTGATGCTGTGACGGCAGACGGTGTGGATAAGCGCAGCTTCTATGTAGAGCAGCAGGAGAGAATCGCAGATTTTGCCAATAAGGTACATTCTGGCGAGATCACCAATGCAGCAGGAGAGAAGTTTACAACAGTTGTTCAGATCGGTATCGGTGGTAGTGACCTCGGTCCGCGTGCGATGTATCTGGCACTTGAGAACTGGGCGAAGAAAAACGGCAAGTTCAAGATGGAAGCAAAGTTCATCAGCAACGTAGACCCGGATGATGCTGCAGCAGTGCTGAATTCCACCGATGTGGCACATTCCATTTTCGTACTGGTATCCAAGTCCGGTACAACACTGGAGACTCTGACGAACGAGTCCTTCGTAAAAGATGCGTTAAAGAAAGCGGGACTGGATCCGTCCAGGCATATGATCGCTGTAACGAGCGAGACATCCCCGTTAGCGAAGAGTGATGATTACCTTGCAGCATTCTTTATGGATGACTATATCGGAGGACGTTTCTCCTCCACTTCCGCAGTTGGCGGCGCCGTATTATCCCTGGCATTCGGACCGGATGTGTTCGCACAGTTCCTCGAGGGAGCTGCTGCAGAGGATCAGCTTTCCGCAAACAAAGACGTATTGAAGAATCCGGAGATGCTCGATGCACTGATCGGCGTTTACGAGCGCAACGTACTGGGTTATCCGGCTACGGCAGTGCTTCCGTACTCCCAGGCACTCAGCCGCTTCCCGGCACATTTACAGCAGCTTGACATGGAGTCCAACGGTAAGTCGGTGAACCGTTTCGGTGAGCCGGTAGACTACCCGACAGGACCGGTGATCTTCGGTGAGCCAGGCACGAACGGACAGCATTCGTTCTACCAGCTGCTGCATCAGGGCACAGACATCGTACCGCTTCAGTTTGTCGGCTTTAAGAACAGCCAGATCGGCACAGATGTTGTGATCCAGGACAGCACAAGCCAGCAGAAGCTCTGCGCAAATGTCGCAGCTCAGATCGTGGCATTCGCATGCGGCAAATCCGATGAGAACCGCAACAAGAATTTCGAGGGCGGACGTCCATCCAGCATCATCATTGGTGAGCAGGTAAACCCACAGTCTCTCGGAGCACTTCTGGCACACTTTGAGAACAAGATCATGTTCCAGGGCTTCCTGTGGAATGTGAACAGCTTCGACCAGGAAGGCGTACAGCTCGGAAAGGTTCTGGCAAAGCGCGTGCTTGCACATGAGACCGACGGCGCCCTGAAGGTATTCAGCGATCTGTTAAACATTTAATATAACGAAAAAGAACTGTGTCACGTCCTGCGGCAGATGCGCGGCGTACACAGTTCTTTTTTTGTGCGTTGGGAAGGTTTGGCATATTGGGTGCAGTTCCTGCCAACGTATTCTGTCGCAAAATTTCATTTTTCTAACACGCATGCCCCGGCCATCAGCGATGATTCCTGTCTTTTTGAGGTTCGACAGTGCGCCACGGATGTTCGCGGACACCCGCGGCGCGCAGTCGAACGCCAAAAGAGACAGGAAAATGGATGACCGGGGCATGCATGAAGAAAAATAGAAATTTTGTTCCAAAGAATTCATTGACAGGAACCGCATCCAATATGGCGGCGGACTTCTACAGAAATAAAAAAGAACCGTGTACGCCGGGGCACTGCCGCTGGATGGACACGATTCTTTTTCGTTATAAAAATGTTTTTAAGATCTGGAGCACTCCATTCTCCCAGTAGGGCGCACAGGTATCTTTTGCCGCGGCGATGACTTCCTCTCTGGCGTTGGCGACTGCGTAGCTCCTGCCGGCATTCTGCAGCATCTCGATGTCGTTCAAGTTGTCCCCGAACGTGCAGGTCTCTTCCGGCGAAATGCCGAAATGCTTCTGCACGAACTCGATCGCAGTGCCCTTATTTGCGCCGGGCGGATTGCAGTCCATCCACTCTTTGCCGGCGGCGGCAAGCTGTGCCTTGTCCTTCCATGCCGGGGTGAAGAGCGGCGCACACATTTCCTCGCAGGCGGATTTGTGGTAAACGGTGAATTTGATGATGTCCTGCTCCGGGATGTCAGAAAGGCGCTCAGCCTCCCGGATATCATAGCCGTAGGAATCGCGCAGCCAGTGGAACATGCGGCTTCCGGCATCCTCGGCGAGACAGTAGTCCGGGGTAGCGACAAAACAGTCACAGTGCGGCATCTGTTCCTGCACCATGCGGCACATGCTGCTCCAGATGTCGCGCGGCATCGTGTGAACCATCAGAATCTCCTGCGGGGTGCGCACGACTGTGCCGCCGTCCGTGATGTAGAGCAGCTGATCCTTGATCGGTGCAAACAGCTTCCGCTCACTGATGAACTGTCTGCCGGAGCAGACGGCAAAAATGATTCCTTTCTGGACAAGTTCCTTAATGACAGTCATGTATTCGGGATCGATCTGCATCGTCCCGTCTTTTACCAGTGTCCCGTCGACATCGGTGGCAATCAGTTTTATCATGGGATTCTCCGTTCCGGGGCTGATGTGTGCCCTGTTCTGTAAATGTTTCTGGATACAACAGCTGTATTATAACGTCGGGAAACATATTTTGCAAATATCAACGGTTGTCATCGTTGTGTTTACAGGACATTTTCGGTAAAATATAGGCAAGAAGAAATGATTGCCAACTATGATAGGGATTTTGAAGAGTGTCGTATTTCCTTGTTATTGCCTATGATGTTTTTGCATTTGCAGGTCAAAATGACGACCAATCGATTTTCGTATGTACTCGGATTTTATCGTCGAAATTTATTCTTGATTACAGATGTATTGTTGAATAAGTATTTATGGAATGGTAGAATGGCAGTAATAAATCAGAAATTCATGGAGGCAGAACATCTTGAAAGATAAATACTCAATGTGGAGGATACTATAATGGCAGAGAAAACAAATGCCAACATTGGCTTTGAAAAACAGTTGTGGGATGCAGCCTGCGTTCTTTGGGGACATATCCCGGCAGCAGAATATAGAAAGGTTATCATCGGACTCATTTTTCTGCGTTATATTTCAGCAGCATTCGATAAGCAACACCAGAAGCTAGTAGATGAAGGCGATGGATTTGAGGATGATCGTGATGCTTATGAGATGGACAATGTGTTCTTTGTTCCGGAGGAAGCACGATGGAGCAATATTGCATCCAAAGCACATACACCGGAAATTGGAACAGTCATTGATAATGCAATGAGAGCCATTGAAAGTGAAAATAAAAAACTGAAAAATGTATTGCCAAAAAATTACGCAACTCCTGATTTGGACAAGCGTGTTCTGGGAGATGTGGTTGATATTTTTACAAACAATATCGACATGAGCGATACTATGGCAAGTGAAGACCTGCTCGGTCGTACTTACGAATACTGCATTGCTCAGTTTGCAGAAAAGGAAGGGGTCGGAGGTGGAGAATTTTATACGCCGTCAAGCGTAGTAAAAACTCTGGTTTCTATTCTTCGCCCGTTTGATAATTGTCGTGTATATGATTGCTGTTGCGGTAGTGGCGGTATGTTCGTTCAGAGTGAAAAATTCATCGAGGCACACGGACATAAGCGAGGTTCGATCTCTGTATACGGTCAGGAGGCAAATCCAGATACATGGAAGATGGCAAAGATGAACATGGCTATCCGTGGCATAGATGCAGATCTGGGACCGTACAATGCGGACACCTTTACAAATGATCTGCATCCGACCTTAAAGGCAGACTTCATTCTTGCCAATCCTCCGTTCAACTATCATCCGTGGAATCAGGAAAAGTTGTTGGAAGATAGGCGCTGGAAGTATGGCACACCGCCTGCAGGCAATGCCAACTACGCATGGATTCAACATATGATTCACCATCTTGCTCCGAACGGGAAGATTGGTCTGGTACTTGCAAATGGCGCACTGTCTACACAGAGCAGTGGTGAAGGAAACATCCGAAAGAACATCATCGAAGATGACCTTATCGAAGGCATCATCGCTATGCCGACTCAGCTTTTTTATAGTGTCACGATTCCGGTTACGCTGTGGTTTATCACGAAAGGCAAAAAGCAGTCAGGCAAGACGTTGTTTATTGATGCCCGCAAGATGGGACATATGGTTGACCGAAAGCATCGTGATTTCACAGATGAGGATATTCAGAAACTTGCCGATACTTTTGAAGCGTTCCAGAACGGCACATTGGAGGATGTTCAGGGGTTCTGCAAAGTTGCAACTTTAGAGGATATTGCAAAACAGGATTACATCCTTACTCCGGGGCGTTATGTCGGTATTGAGGAGCAGGAGGATGACGGAGAACCTTTTGAGGAGAAGATGGCACGTCTGACATCGGAACTGTCGGATATGTTTGCAAAGTCCCATGAGCTTGAGGACGAGATCAGAAAGAAACTGGGGGCGATTGGGTATGAGATCTGAGTGGACAGGTAAGAAACTTTCTGATATCGCAGAATTTAATCCTCGCGAATCGTTGCCTAAGGGCACAGTTGCAAAGAAAATCGCAATGGATAAGCTACAGCCATTTTGCCGCGATATTCCTTCATATGAGGTGGAAACATATACAGGAGGAACGAAATTCCGCAATGGGGATACCATCATGGCACGCATAACACCATGTCTTGAAAATGGAAAAACGGCAAAGGTTGATGTTCTAGATTCAGGCGAGATAGGATTTGGGTCAACCGAGTATATCGTATTCCGTGCTAAAGAAAATGTAGATGAGGATTATCTGTATTATCTTGTGTGCAGTGATGAGGTAAGAGAGCCAGCTATTAAATCTATGGTTGGTTCTTCGGGACGCCAACGTGTTCAGACGGATGTGCTACAGAATCTAAATATTGTAGTTCCGTCGTTTGATATTCAGAAGAAAATCGGCGCACTTTTATGCAACATTGACGATAAAATTGCACTGAATAATCAAATAAACAAGAATTTAGAGCAGCAAGCAGAAGCAATTTTTCAATCAATCCTTAGCAACGCTATCACAACCGTTAATCTCGGCGAAATTGCAGATGTGAAAGGCGGTAAGCGATTACCTAAAGGTGTCAACCTTACAGATATACCCAATGCTCATCCATATATTAGAGTACGAGACTTAAATAATGCTCTGTTTGCATCTCTTACTCCTAATTACGCATATGTTGACAAAGAAACACAAAAAAGTATTTCCCGTTACATAGTTTCTACAGGAGATGTTCTGATTTCGATTGTTGGAACAATCGGTTTAACAGCTATTGTAGATTCAACTTTGGATAAGGCTAATCTGACCGAAAATTGCGTCAAAGTAACCAACTTAAAGCATATAACACCAGAATATCTATTGCTATACCTGCGATCTCAATTAGGAAGAGAAGCTATTGCTAAAGGTACAGTGGGCGCTGTACAGCAGAAGTTACCTATTAAAAACATACAAGCTATTCCTATTCCGCTATTAAGTGAAAAGGATAAAAACGCTCTGTTTTGTACACTTGATTCCATTTTTGCAGGAATATCAAATAATGTTATTCAATCTGCCAAGCTTGCTTCTTTACGTGATACCCTGCTTCCAAGGTTGATGTCCGGCGAACTTGATGTCTCTGACATTGACCTTTAAGCCGCTAAATTCTTGTTTAACTTAACAATAGGAGGGAAAGGAATGATGTACTTTAAAGGGATTCCAGTTGAGGAAATAGGTTACTGCAAATGTTCATCTAGGACTTCTATTACATCAGAAATTGATGAATGGGGATATTGGGACGTCTGCTGTAAGTGCGGAAAACCTCTCGAAGATGGTTTTCACTATTATAACCACTATGACGGTGAAGATTATGACGATATAGACCTTTATTAAGAATAGAACTCCCACCAACGGCGGGAGAGATAAGCCAACGGAACTGCCGTTGAGTCGTTCTTTGGAAATAAAGTTGAAGGAGAACGACTCATGAAACAACAGATTATTACCGATGTGGTGCAGCATATGTTGCCACATCTCGACAATATGCAGTTGAAAGAATTGCAGAAAGTGTTGGAACATACCTTGTTTGACTGTGAAATCACAAAGCAGGAAGAAAAGAAAACAACTAATGAGAACCCGAAATTGGTCGATGATTTTGTGGCTGCGAAACGGATAGAGGGATGTTCAGAGAAAACCCTAAAGTATTACCGCACCACGATTGAGACAATGGTGACTTCGATTGATAAAAGCATCCGTCACATACAGACAGAGGATTTACGCTCTTATTTGACGGATTATCAGAGTAAAAACCAATCGAGCCGTGTAACAATTGACAACATTCGCCGCATTTTATCGAGTTTTTTCTCATGGCTGGAGGACGAAGATTATATTCTGAAAAGTCCTGTCCGCCGCATCCATAAGGTGAAAACGGCATCAAATATAAAGGAAACCTACACGGATGAAGAGTTAGAGAAGATGCGTGACAACTGCACAGAGCTGCGTGATCTGGCAATTATCGATATGCTGGCATCAACCGGGATGCGTATTGGGGAAATGGTCTTGTTGAACAAGATGGACATCAATTTCAACGAGCGGGAGTGTGTTGTATTCGGTAAGGGTGATAAGGAACGCATCGTCTACTTTGATGCAAGGGCGAAAATCCATTTGCAGAATTATATCAACAGCCGAACTGATGATAATCCGGCATTGTTTGTTACTTTGCGATCACCGCACAAGCGGATTAAAATTGGCGGTATCGAAACCCGGTTACGGGAAATGGGTAAAGTAATGGAAATAGAAAAAGTTCATCCGCACAAGTTTAGACGAACGCTTGCAACGATGGCGATTGATAAAGGGATGCCGATTGAGCAGCTGCAACAATTATTGGGGCATAAACGTATTGATACAACTTTGCAATATGCAATGGTCAAGCAGAGCAATGTAAAGCAGGCTCATAGGAAATATATAGGTTAGATAGGGAAGGTGAGCATATGGAACTTCGAGGATACCGCTTTGATGAAATCAGCGTTAATTATGATAAGAAGAGAATTCCTCTCTCTGGAACCCAAAGGGAGAAACGGAAAGGTGAATACCGTTATTATGGCGCACAAGGGGTCATTGATTATATAGATGATTATATTTTTGATGGAACTTTTTTACTGATTGCTGAGGATGGTGAAAACTTAAAATCCAAGAAACAAAACATCGCACAGGTAGTAAACGGTCAATTTTGGGTAAATAATCATGCACACATTGTAACGGGCAATGATCTGTGTGATACACATTATTTGTGCTATTTGATAAATAGTATGGATTTGTCAGGATATGTTACAGGTTCAGCGCAACCAAAACTTAGTCAAGCCAATCTGAATGCTGTGACCTTGTTATTACCACGAATGGAAATTCAAAAAAAAATCGTTGATTATCTCAGAAAAATAGATGAAAAAATCGAACTCAATACACAGATAAACAAGAATTTAGCGGCTTAAAACTCTATATTGGAGATGTCAAGCTCGCCGGACATCAGTTGCGGCAATATCGTATCACGAAGAGAAAAAAGATATTGATTTTCCTTATAATTAGAGAAAATCATATCAAAAAACGGCATTGTGATAGCATTAAACTCTCTAATTGCATTTTCATCAGCACAAAACTGTAATCGCTTCAGATCTGCGACTGTTACATGGCCTAGCCCTGTTGTCTGTTTATTACTTGCAATATGTGTGAGCTGTGGTTTTAAATACTTAAGTAAAAAGAAAGTAAAAGCTGGAGCATCATATTTCGATACCACACGAAATGTATGCTGGTTAAGAATCGCTTTTCCGTTACACCATAGAAACGTATCAATTGATGTATCAGGATTTCCTGACCAAGAGAAGAGAATATCTCGATCATCAATATAATACTTAACATCTTTTTCGGCACAACAATATTGTGTAGCATCAGTAATACCATTTTTTAGCTCAGTAATTCTAATGATAGGCAAACCTTTATCTGCATATTCATTTTTTTTGAAAGCCGCCCCATTGATATATTCGGCAAGTTCATATACGGATATGTTTTTCCAAAGGTCCGGTTTTGTTCCATTGAATGGAATATAATCTACAAACCACGATATAAATAAGGTTTCTGCTTGCTGCTCTAAATTCTTGTTTGAAATTTGTTGAAGGGAGAAATCACTATGTTTAGAGATTGGAATTTTTGGTGTACCGTGATGACATCCATTGTAGCTGTCGTTGCGTTAGGTCTATCAGTTTACCAAATACAGCTGAGTAATAAACAGCAACTATTTGATCGCCGATTGAAAGCATATAATTTGGTGAGCAGTTTTATTTCTCTTTGCAAAGAAAATTACATATGGCTTTCAGAAAAAAGAGAAACAAAGCCTCAGCTTGAAAACGATTTTGTTTTTATATGTCTTACCAACAATACATATATGGAAGGTCAAGCAGAGGCTATTGAACATCCGTTGGAACAGTCATTTCAAAAGGAATTTTTGAAAAAACGTGAAGAACTTAGAAGTATGGCAATGGAATTTGAACTCATTTTCAAAGGCGATGTTGCATTACTATACAGTAGTTTCCTAAAAGATTACGAAAGCGCATTAGCCGTAATGTATCAATATCAGATTATTATTGAAAAGATGAAGGAGGAGAATGGTAAACATCCAAGGCCTTTAGAAGAGTTATCTGGAATATTTTCTGAAGAAAAATATAGGAATAACCTTTATAGTGCATTGGATAAGCTTAAAGAATCGTATGATGTTGTAACACAAGAAAAAGTTGGAAAGCAGCTGAGAAAACAGATTGCATTGATATAAGGAGGCGAAAGAATATGGCAGGCTTTTATACCGAAGCAGACTATGAAAATTCCGTCATAGAGCTATTTCAGAACATGGGCTATCGGTATGTCTATGCTCCTGATTTGGAGCGGGACTTTAAAAGCCCTCTGTATGAAGAGGAACTGTATGAAGCATTGCATCGTCTGAATCCGACCATGCCGGAGGATGCGATTGCGGATGCGTTGTATAAGCTGAAAAATTTTGAAAATGCCGAGCTGGTGCAGAAAAACGCCCTTTTTATGGATTATTTGCAGCATGGTGTGGAAGTGCGCTATTTTATCAAAGGTGAAGAGCGTTCCGGTCTTATTTATCTTGTGGATTACAGCAATCCTGGCAACAACTCTTTTATCGTGGCTAATCAGTGGACATTTATTGAGAACAGCAACAAGCGCCCCGATGTTTTGCTGTTTTTGAATGGTATGCCCGTGGTGTTGGTGGAACTGAAATCTCCGTCCCGTGAAGAAACAGATGCATCTGAAGCGTACTCACAGATCCGGAATTATATGCATGAGATTCCGTCCATGTTTATTTACAACTGTATTTGCGTTATGAGTGACCTTATGACATCGAAGGCCGGCACGATTACTTCCGGCGAAGACCGTTTCATGGAATGGAAAACCAAGGACGGCAGTTATGAGAATACACAGTATGCTCAGTTTGATACTTTCTTTGAAGGAATCTTTGAAAAGGAACGTTTTCTGGATATCATAAAAAATTTTATTTGCTTTTCTAATGAAGGAACAAAGCAGTTTAAGATTCTTGCAGGATACCATCAATATTTTGCGGTTAATAAAGCGGTGGCTTCTACCAAGCACGCTACTGAAACGGATGGTAAAGGCGGCGTATTCTGGCATACGCAGGGTAGCGGTAAATCTTTGTCGATGGTTTTCTATGCGCATCGCCTACAGGATGCATTAGACAGCCCAACCATCGTAGTCATTACCGATCGTAATGATCTGGATGACCAGCTGTATGGGCAGTTTGCAAAATGTAAAGATTTTTTGCGTCAGGAGCCAGTTCATGCTGAGAGCCGTGTGCATCTGAAAGAACTGTTGGACGGTAGAAAAGCAAATGGAATCATCTTTACAACCATGCAGAAATTTGAGGAGTCCTTTGACTGCCTTTCTGAACGAAGAAATATTGTGGTCATGGCAGATGAAGCACATCGTGGACAGTATGGCTTGAAGGAAAAGGTCGATGCAAAAACCGGAGAAATCAAAATCGGTTCAGCTCGTATTATCAGAAATGCTCTGCCGAATGCGACTTTCATCGGGTTTACAGGAACACCTATTTCCATGAAAGATCGCAATACTCGTGAAGTATTCGGCGACTATATAGATATTTATGATATGACGCAGGCAGTGGAGGATGGTGCAACCCGCCCGGTATATTATGAAAGTCGAGTTATTAAGCTGAAACTTGATGAACAAACATTAAAGCTCATTGACCAGGAATACGACATTATGGCGAATAATGCTGATCCGGAAGTGATCGACAAGAGCAAGAAAGAACTTGGACAGATGGAAGCTATTCTTGGCAATGATAAGACGATCAATTCTCTTGTGAATGATATTCTCGACCACTATGAAAATTATCGTGCCAGTCTGTTGACGGGTAAAGCAATGATTGTAGCTTATTCCAGGCCGATAGCTATGAAGATATATGAACGTATTTTACAGCTTCGTCCGTCTTGGACAGAAAAGGTTGCTGTTGTTATGACAAGCAGCAACAAAGACCCGGAAGAATGGAATAAGATTATCGGGAACAAACGCCATAAGGATGAACTTGCAAAGCAGTTTAAAGATAACGAGAGTCCACTTAAAATTGTCATTGTTGTAGACATGTGGCTAACGGGATTCGATGTTCCTTCGCTTGCGACCATGTATGTTTATAAGCCGATGCAGGGATACAATCTTATGCAGGCGATTGCGAGAGTAAATCGTGTATTTGGCGATAAAGAAGGTGGTCTGGTTGTTGACTATGTGGGTATTGCATCTGCCTTGAAACAGGCAATGAACGACTATACCGCTCGTGATAAGAAAAATTATGGAGATACAGATGTAGCAAAAGTTGCTTACCCCAAATTTCTCGAAAAGTTATCTATTTGCCGGGATTTATTCTATGGATACGATTATTCTAAATTTATCTGTGGCACAGATTTGGAGCGTTCCAAGGCAATTAGTGGTGCTGTAAACTTTATTGTTGCGGTAGATAAGGAAAAAGACCGGGAAGATTTTCTAAAGGAAGGACTTCTTCTCAGACAGGCATTGTCGTTATGCTCTTCGTTTGTGGAAAAGGATATGCGTGTTGAGGCTGCGTTCTTTGAGTCGGTACGTGTGCTTGTAACACGCTTAATGAATCAGGGCGAGGGAAAGAAAATCTCTCTTCCTGAAATGAATGCCCGGATTAACGAACTTTTGAAAGCCAGTGTACAGAGCGAGGGTGTGATTAACCTGTTTTCTGATGTGGATAAAGAGTTTTCGCTTTTTGATCCGAAGTTCCTTGAGGAAATCTCAAAGATGAAAGAGAAAAATCTAGCAGTGGAATTATTGAAGAAACTAATCTCTGAACAGGTGCAGATTTATCGTCATACCAATATTGTAAAATCACAGAAATTCAGTGAGATCATTCAACGTGCAATGAATGCTTATCTGAACGGTATGTTGACGAATGAGCAAGTGATTGAAGAACTATTAAATCTGGCAAAGCAGATTGCGGCTGCAAACAAAGAGGGAGAACAGCTGGGACTTACAGCTGATGAACTGGCATTCTATGATGCACTTACAAAACCGCAGGCAATTAAAGATTTTTATGAAAATGCAGAGCTTATTGCGATCACAAAAGAATTGGCAGATACACTTCGTAAGAACCGGACAATCGATTGGCAGAAACGCGATTCAGCAAGAGCAAAGATGCGCATCATGATAAAGAGATTGCTCAAGAAGCATCGTTATCCACCGGAAGGCATGGATGATGCAGTGCAGACTGTTATGATGCAGTGCGAGCTGTGGACGGATAACAATGATATGGAATCTGAACAGAAAAATATAAACGTATATACTTATTCGTCCAAACCGGGATTAAGCAGAGTTGCGGAAAAACCTGCGCCTTACGGAAACAGATAAAATGAAATAGGACTGATTTATTGTAAGGGCGATAGGACAACAAGTAAAACCAACACGTTGCAAAATGTGTGGCAATCAATTACAATTTTATCTGGGTCATCTTAGGATGACATACACGAAAGAAACAGGGCATTTCCGGAAAAGCGGGGAATGACTTGATAAGGAGAGAAACATGGCGGTTGGATTATGTCACAGCGACAAAAAGGCGGTCTGCAGAAATCTGCAGTACAGTGAGAATGTAAATATGCCGGACAGCCCCGGATGGAAATGGGTGCAGACGGTACAGACGGAAACGGCGGATCGTTATCTGATCCGGCTCAAAAGCAGGGAGGAAGGAAGAGCGCACAAGACGTACCGCGTGGAAGTGAAGGAAGATGCGGTGAATGCGAAAAGTGCGCCCAATGTGGAGCAGATTGTGCTTCTGCTGCTGTTGCTTCCGCTGTTGGGGATTATTTTCGCGGGACTCCGCTACAGCTTAACCTCGTTAAATCCGCAGGACGATCTGCAGCTGGTGCTGATACTTACCGTGATTGCCGCGATACTTGGGCTTAGAATCTGGCTGATACAGCGGAAGGCGGATAAAACGCTCCGCTATTTTCTCATGACGCGGATCATCAACGTGCCGGGAAATAGGAACGGGGCATATGCGGGTGCCGCGCAGCGCACAGCAAACCAGACCTGGGGACGGACGGCATATGCAGAAGATGCGGCATATGCCGGGGACGCAGCATACGCAGGAGAAGACATTGCCGGTTCGGTGGAGATGGAAGAACCGGAAGAGCGGGTCTGGGTGGCGGAGTGGCACTTGTCGGAGGCGTACCGGCGTTACAGCCGCCTGCAGGCAATCCCACTTGCGGCACTTGCACTGGGGGGAATCATATTTTTGTACGCGATTGCGTACCGGTTTAACACGTCCCATGACACTGCACGCACGATGCTTCTGATGGGAGAGGCGGGGCTTTATATGACATTGCTCGCCCTTTTGAGCAAGGTGATGGAGTACCGCTATCTGAAGAAAGCAAAAGCGCAGGCAAAGCGTTATCACGCTAAAATTGCCCGTGTCATAACAACCGGGAAAAACGGCGCGACCAAATATTATCTGTATGAGTTCATGGATGAACTGGGGCGAAAGTGCGAGGCGCGTGCCATGTATCCAGTGCGGCAGGCAAATGTGGGAAATGTGCAGGATATGGTTGGCGGAAAAGCAGATATCTGGTTTGATGGTGCGCATCTTCCATATGCATTTTCAGAAAAAGACGGAGTGCCGGATATCCAGATGAAGCTTCGGAATTTGATTGCGGGTACTGCGGCGGCAGTGGTTGTGGTCGCTCTCATGTTTGTGTATGCAGGAACCCACTATGTGGCTTACAACCAGGATGCCGACAGTCTGCTGATCTCTTATGATTCCCAAAAGGCGGAGTCGGATCTGACGTTTGAGGACGTGAAGGACGACCCGACTGTGCGCTGGATCATAGACGCCTACGCGATCTATGTACCGTTTGAGAACGGAGAATATGGCGAACTGGGCGGTCATTCCAGAGAAGACTGGGATCAGGAGCAGGTGAAGGAATATCTGTCTGACTGGTGGGGCATTACGAGCCGGGCAACGGCGACCCGCACGATCAGCCAGATGCTGAAAAAAGGAACCAGAGCGTCCTACCGTCATGCGTTTGAAACTTACCTGAAAAAAGGGTATCTGTCGATGGATGAGAATGGTTATGTCGATATTATAAGCATCAGTGAGATCCCGGAGGATGAGCAGTGCCGGACATGGGTATGCTATGATGCGTATGGACATCTGGACACGCGCGGTGTGGATGCCTGGGATTATGTCCGTATTATGCGCATCACGGGACTGTGCTATCAGTGCGGCTACATCAGCCTCGAGGAGTGCCTCGACCAGTGTCTGCCGATTGCGCAGAGACTGCAGAAGGAATATGGAAGCTTTGAGGAGATTTTTGAAAGCTACATCTATGGATATCAATTCTGGAAAAATGACAGCGATGACGACAGGATCTATTTTTACCGGAGGGCGGCGGGAGAAGCCGTCGAAAATATTCAGTCGGAGTACAATACAGAACTGGTAAAAGACTGGGAGTAGGAGAGAAGGATGGAACAGGAGACACAGACACCGCACAAGCGGCGGGTGCGTTACAAGGGAAAATATCCGAAGAAGTTTGAGGAAAAATATAAGGAACTGCAGCCGGAGAAGTATCAGGATACGATCGAGCATGTGATCCGGAAGGGAAATACGCCGGCGGGAATGCATATTTCGATCATGGTACAAGAAATACTGGATTTTTTACAGATTAAACCGGGTGAGCATGGATTTGATGCGACGCTCGGCTACGGCGGGCACACGCGTGCCATGCTGGAATGTCTGAGGGGACAGGGACATATCTGGGCGACCGATGTGGATCCGGAGGAGTCTGCCAAGACGAAAAAGCGCCTGGAGGATCTGGGATTCGGGGAGGAGCTTTTGACGGTGCGCCTTCAGAACTTCTGCACGATCGATGAGATCGCCAAAGAGGTCGGCGGCTTTGACTTCATTCTGGCAGATCTTGGCGTGTCGTCCATGCAGATCGACAATCCGAAGCGCGGCTTCTCGTTTAAGGTGGATGGACCGCTGGATCTCAGGCTCAATCAGGAGACGGGGATCAGCGCGGCGGAGCGGCTGGATACGATCACGCGGGAGGAACTTGCCGGGATGCTCTATGAGAACTCCGACGAGCCGTACTGTGAGGAGCTGGCAAAAGCGATCACGGACGAGATCCGCAGGGGCAGCCGCATCGACACGACGACAAAGCTGCGCAGGGTGATCGAGGATACGCTGGATTTTCTGCCGGAGAAGGAGAAAAAGGACACAATCAAAAAGACCTGCCAACGCACATTCCAGGCACTGCGCATCGATGTGAACCAGGAGTTTGAGGTGCTGTATGAATTCATGGAAAAGCTTCCGGGAGCATTAAGACCGGGCGGGCGCGTGGCAATTCTCACCTTTCACTCGGGAGAGGACAAGCTTGTGAAGCAGGCGCTCAAAGAGGGATATAAGAGTGGGATTTACAGCGACTATGCGAAGGACGTCATCCGTCCGTCGGCGCAGGAGTGCGCTGCAAACGGAAGGGCGCGTTCCACCAAAATGCGCTGGGCAGTCAGGGCATAAGAAAAAGGACATCATCGGAGCAATAAATCCGGTGTTGTCCTTTTTTGGTACTTAAAAAGTACAAGTGCCATACAGGCGAAAGTTGTATTGTAACTGTGATAGAAAGTAGACAAACATTGTGGCGGAAGTGGAAATAAGGTACAAAACCGCCGGATAAAACAGTGGAAATATGGCGCGATATATGGTAAAACGCACAATAGATACAAAATAACTGCAAAAAAGTATGACAAAATACACACAAAACAATACAACTTTTAGAAAAAACTTGGTTGTATTTTCTTGAGAAAAAAGCAGGGAGTATCTATAATAAAATCACAAAAGGTTTTTACACAACCCAAATAAAATGTATAGGGAGGAAAAAGCATGAAATTGAAAACAATTTTCAAGAAGGTGACAGCTGCCGCGCTGGCAGCGACCATGGTTGTGGGTATGGCGGCCTGTGGATCGGGTTCCGAGACGACGAGTAGTTCAAACTCGGCAGCGTCTTCATCCGGTACGGAGGCAGCGGCAACACCGGCAGTGACAGACAACTCCAAGATTAAGATCGGAGTTTCCATCTGGTCATCCACCGACGTTCTCGGTTCCCAGTGTAAGTTGATTCTTGATGCAGCGGCTGATGCTCTTGGGGTGGAGGTTCAGTACGTGGATCAGGGGCACGTATCCGAGAAGGTTACAGCATCTGTGGAGCAGCTGGTAGCAGCAGGATGCCAGGGTATTATCATCTGTAACTCATCCGATACAGAGATGACATCCGCAATTAAGACATGTAACGACAACGGCGTATATCTGGCACAGTTCTTCCGTATTATCAGCGAGACGAACAGCGCAGACATTTATCAGGCAGCAAAAGATTCTGCTTATTACATCGGAGCAGTACATGAGGATGAGCCGGCAAACGGTGAAGCTCTTGTAAACATCCTTCTTGATAAGGGTGACCGCAACATCGGTCTGATCGGCTGGGAGCAGGGAGATGCAACCTGGCTTGGAAGATGGGAAGGCTACAAAGCAGGCGTTGACAAGTGGAACGAGGCACATCCGGATGATCCGGCACAGCTTTCTGAGCCGCAGTACGCAGGTACAACTTCCGAAGGTGGTTCCAAGGCAGCAGAGGCTCTTATGGCAGCAGATCCGAACCTGGATGCACTCATTCCGGCAGGCGGCGGCGGTGATCCTCTTCAGGGTGCAATCGCAGCAGTAGAGCGTGCAGGCAAGACCCAGGATATCGATATCGTATCTACAGATTTCCTTCCGGATCTTGGAGACAGACTGGAGAACGGCTCCATGGCTGGTGAGTCTGGCGGACATTACTGTGATCCGTTAATTGCATTCATGATGGTTTACAACGCAATAAAGGGCAACTACACAGGATTTGCAGGCAACTTCGAGGACGTTTCCTTCCCGTACCTGTATGTATCCTCTGCAGAAGACTATCAGGCATATGAGAAGTATTTCGTAGACCAGCTTCCGTACACATCCGATGAGCTTGTTGAGATGTCCAATCTTGACTTAAGCGCTCTGAAAGAAGCAGCAAAGAATATTTCTATTGAAGATGCAGCATCACGTGCAGGGAATTAGTTCCAAAGACTGAGCGTTACTTCAAAAGGTCGGTGTCGCGTGGCGATACCGGCCTTTTGTATGAAAGGATGGCTCACACAGCGTGACATCCGTTGATTCGAGTAAGAAAAAGAGGTAGATAATATGGGTTCAAAAAAGCTGTCGGGAAGCGCAAAGGGCTATCTGATTCTTCTGTCGCTGGTTGTGGTTTCCTGGGTAATCTTTAAAATACTGACACCGCATAATTTTGGCTCGCCGGCCAATATGCTCAACTACTTTCAGGCCAGCCTGATTGCAACTGTGGGTGCGGTCGGATTCTATTTCGTCATGGTTATGGGAATGTTCGACTTCTCCATTGGTGCCAACATCATGCTTTCTGCAATCGTGGGATGCGTGTTTGCCACCCGGTTTAACATGGGGTACCTCGGACTGATCTTGGGCTGTGTGCTCACCGGCACGATCGTCGGTCTGTTAAACGGTCTGTTTTATGTAAAATTGAGAATTCCGTCGATGATTGTTACAACGGGTCTCGCATTGATTTATGAGTCACTTGCGAACTATATCGCAGGCGGCGTGGAGCAGACGCTCCCGTCAAATCTGCGCGCATTCGGTCAGATGCCGTGGGATATTATCCTGGCGATTGTTGCGTGCATTGTAGCATATATCTTTTTGAATTATACGAAAATCGGAACTTACACCTATGCAATCGGAAGCAACGAGTTCGTTGCCAAGAACATGGGTATCAATGTCAATAAATACAAGGTGCTTGCATTTGTGTTAAGCGGCGCGTTCCTGGGAGTTATGGCGATCTTAACCATCAGCTACGGTTCCTCCATGGTGGCGGTAACCGGTATGGCGTCCATGAGTCGTAACTTCGTACCGACGATGGGATGCTTCTTCGGACTGGCGTTCAAGAAATACGGTATGCCGCTGCAGGCGATTGTGATCGGTGAGTTCGTCATCAACATCATTTTCTTCGGATTCATCGCACTTGGCGCCCCGACCGCGATTCAGGACGTCATCACAGGTCTGGCACTGCTTATCATCATCACCGTGACCACCAAAGTCACAAAAGGTGAAATTGTCAAGTAATCGAGGAGGAGAATGCAATGAGTGAAGTCAGATTACAGGTAAAAAATCTTTGCAAGTCCTTCGGTATTACGAAGGCAGTACAGAATGTTTCCTTCAACGTCAACAAAGGAGAGGTTCACGCGCTGATCGGGGAGAACGGTTCCGGAAAATCAACGCTGACCAACATGCTGACCGGTATTTACAGTATCGGAAGCGGAACCTTTATCCTCGACGGAAAAGAGATTCATCCGAAGAATCAGGTGGAAGCGAACAATGAGGGCGTTTCCATCATCGTACAGGAACTGGGAACCCTGTCCGGACTTACAGTCGCGGAAAATATTTTCCTGGGACACGAGGAGCAGTTCGTACATTTCGGAATCAAAAATACCAATGCCATGAACCGCAAGGCAACGGAATTACTTAAGAAATACGGATTTGACCGGATCAAGGCATCCGACATCATTGATGATTATAACTTTGAGGACCGCAAGCTGGTAGAGATCGTAAAAGCGACATACTTCGATCCGAAGATTGTTGTCGTGGACGAGACGACGACCGCACTCTCCCAGGAGGGACGCGAGGAGCTCTACAAGCACATGGACCGTATCCGCAACAGCGGCAACTCCGTAATTTTCATTTCACATGACCTTCCGGAGGTTCTGGAGAAATCCGATACCATCACGATCCTGCGCGACGGCGTCTACATCGATACCGTAAAGAGCGCGGATGTGACCGAGGATGATCTCAAGCGCCTGATGGTCGGACGTGAGGTAACCGGTGATTATTACCGTGCCGATTACGGCGAGAAAGTCTCGGATGAGGTTGTGCTTTCCGTGAAAAACGTGACGGTGCCGGGCATCATCAGCGATATCAGCTTTGATCTTCACAAAGGTGAGATGCTTGGTTTCGGCGGATTGTCCGAGTCCGGTATGCACGAGGTCGGAAAAGCGATTTTCGGCGCATCCTACGACAGAGAGGGCACGGTGACGCTGGCGGACGGAACACAGATCAACGATATTCCGACAGCAATCAAGCACAGCATTGCCTACACGTCCAAGGATCGTGACAACGAGTCCGTGGTCATGAATCAGAGCATCGGCGACAATATCTGCCTGCCGTCCCTGGATGAACTGTCGAACAAGGCACATTTCATCAGCGATAAGAAAAAAAAGAAATTTGCAAACAAATATGCCAAGCAGATGTCGGTAAAGATGGTCAATACGGATCAGTTCGTGTCGGATCTCTCCGGCGGTAACAAGCAGAAGGTGGTACTGGCGCGCTGGATCGGTAAGGATTCGGACATCATCGTCTTAGACAGCCCGACGCGAGGCATTGATATCAAGGTAAAGCAGGACATCTACCAGCTCATGAACCAGATGAGAAAAGAGGGCAAATCCATCATCATGATCTCGGAGGAGCTGATGGAGCTGATCGGTATGTGCGACCGTATCATTATTATGAAAGATGGCAAGATCAACGGCGAACTGGAGCGTAATCAGGATCTTAATGAGAACAGTCTGATTACGATGATGGTATAAGGAGGCAGTCATGGAGAATCAAGCAAAGACGAACACAGAACAAAAAGAGCAGCAGCTCAAAAAATTATCCAAGATGTCGTTGATTCGTTCACTTCTGCCGGTGGTGGGACTGGTCGTGATCTTCCTTCTGTTCAATGTATTAACAGATTTTAGAATGGTTGGAAATCTGTCACTGGTACTTTCCCAGGTATATGTGACGATGATAGCGGCAACAGGCGTTTTCTTTATTATGACAATGGGCGGTCTCGATTTCTCACAGGGATCGATTTTGGGAATTGCATCCATCGTTGTGTGTATGCTTTCCAAGATCAGCATTCCGTTAGCAATCGTGGGAGGAATCGCGGCAGGCGCGGCGATCGGAGCATTGAACGGTTACTTTTATGTATACCGCAAGATCAAATCGTTTATCGTTACGATCTGTACCATGTTCTTATTCCGTGGATTTATCAAATATCTGACCACCAATGCACCCGTGGCAGGTTCCGCAAAGCTCATTAACTACGACAGCACAGCGCTTAAAATGACGCTCACGATTGCTGTTGTGGTAATCGGATTCATCGTATTCCGCTTCACGAAGTTCGGAACCTATTTAAAGGCGATCGGTGCAGGAGAGAAAGCGGCAATGTTTTCCGGTATCCGCACGGACCGTATGAAGTTTCTGATCTACGTTCTGGCGGGAGCGATCACAGGATTTGCGGCATTTATCAACGTCATCAAAGTCGGATCGGTAACATCTTCCGGCGGTAACCAGTTGGAGACACAGATCCTCATTGCACTGGTACTCGGCGGTATGCCGATCTCCGGCGGAGCAAAAGTCCGGTTTGAGAATATCATCGTAGGGTCACTGCTCTACATCGTGCTCAGCAGCGGACTGACCATGATGGGATTCACGACACAGATGATGCAGTTGATTCAGGGTGTCGTATTCCTGATATTCGTGGCAGTATTCGCGGATCGCCAGTCACTGCAGGTAATCAAGTAACACCGCAGGGGCTTGGAGAGACAATCGGACAGCAGAGTTGCAGCAGGAAGCGGGGGAACAGAAATGTCAAAAAAAATCGGTGAGCAGAGTCTGTTAAAATATGAGAAATTGTACAACTGGGGCAGAACTTTAATCACGAGCGGCGTGATTCAGAACGAGGACAAATTTCCGTCGGAGAACATTCTGCAGAAAAAGTTCGGGTATTCCAGACAGACGGTGCGCACTGCGCTAAATCAGCTTGAAGCAGAGGGTCTGATCAAGAGAGTCAAGGGGAGCGGCACATATGTATCGTATGAAGGCAACTTGAGAAACGGAGAGAGACCGCGCATCGGCTTGATTTTAAGCTATTTTTCTGACTATCTGTTCCCCCGCGTTTATGATGGAATCGATTCTGTTATGAAGGAAGCCGGATATGACATCGATGTAGCCGTCACAAAGAACCGGCTGAACGATGAGGCGATTTATCTGGAAGGTCTGCTCAACGGCAATGTGGCAGGATTTATTATTGAAGGAACACGCTCCTTTTTCCCGAATCCGAATATCCGTCTCTACGAGGAGATCCGGAAGAGGAACATTCCGACGCTGTTTATTCACAATCATTATTCCAATCAGCGTTTTGACAGTGTGGAGATGTCGGACGCCCGCGCCGCCTACAAGCTGACCGAAATTCTGATTCAGAACGGACACCGCAGGATCGCGGGAATTTTCAAGTATGATGATATGCAGGGAATCGAGCGCTATAAAGGGTTTGTGGAATGTCTGTCGGATTACGGAGTAAAGTTTGACGACGACTGGATCCGCTGGTACTCCACGAAGGATATGGAGGAGAAACTCAGCAAAAAGGGACTTCTCCGGATGTACCGCCGCACGAAAGACTGCACGGCGATGATTGTATACAACGATGAGGTTGCCGGCTATTACATGGAGTTTCTTGAGGAACGTGGACTGCACGTGCCGGAAGATGTATCGCTGGTGTCCTTTGACGATGAGGAGCTGCAGCAGGATGCGAGGGTCAAGGTGCTGTCGGTGGTTCACCCGAAGTACAATCTAGGCAGGATTACCGGGAAAAATCTGCTGCGCATGATGGATGATCCAGACTGGCAGAACAAGAATTATTCCTACCGTTTTCCGGTCAGCATCAACGACGGGAATTCAGTAAAAGATATCCGGTGAAAAATATCATATCCGCTGACATGCGAAAACGGTCGGCGGTATGTTTGAAAAGAAATGTTTCGGTGCACACTATGCATTGATGTTACATCTGTTTTGTGATATGCTGTCTCTTATGACAAAAAGGCGGTATATCACAATTTCTATTTTAGAGAGGGAGAAGCGATTATGTGTACAGCAGCAACCTATCGGACGAAGGATTTCTATTTTGGAAGAACACTGGATTATGAATTTTCCTACGGTGAGGAGATCGTCATCACACCGCGGAATTATGAATTTAACTTCCGGCATATGGGACCGGCAGAGGAGCATTATGCCATCATCGGCATGGCGCATGTGGCGGGGGACTATCCGCTGTATTACGATGCTATCAACGAGAAGGGAATTGGCATGGCAGGACTGAACTTCGTTGGAAATGCCGTCTACGCAGAGGTGACTGAGGGAAAAGAGAATGTGGCTTCATTTGAGTTCATCCCGTGGGTGCTCCGCCAATGCGCGACGATGGATGAGGTGCGGGCGCTCCTTGCAAAAATAAATCTGGTCGGAACCCCGTTCGCCGAGCAGTTCCCGGCGTCACAGCTGCACTGGATCATCGCAGACGAAAATGAGGCAATCACGGTGGAGTCGGTGGCGGATGGTCTGCACGTCTACGAGAATCCGGTGGGCGTTCTTACGAACAATCCACCGTTTGCACAGCAGATGTTTATGCTCAACAACTATATTGGGCTTTCCCCGAAGCAGCCGGAGAATTCTTTCGCAAAAGATGTTCCGCTTAGCACCTACAGCCGCGGAATGGGTGCGCTGGGACTTCCGGGAGATCTCTCTTCCGCGTCCCGTTTTGCGCGCGTGGCGTTCACGAGGATGAATGCGGTTTCCGGCGATTCGGAGACGGAGAGTGTCAGTCAGTTTTTCCATATTTTAGGATCGGTGGATCAGCAGAGAGGCTGCTGCGAAGTGGCGGAAGGAAAATACGAGATTACGATTTATACGTCCTGCTGTAATGCGACCAGAGGAATCTACTATTACACGACCTATGACAATCACCGGATCATGGGCGTGGACATGCATGCGGAAGATCTCGACGGAACAACGCTCACCTGCTATCCGATGATCGAGGAAGGTCAGGTGAGCTGGCAGAACGGACAGAATTAAGACTGCGGTGAGAAAAATGCGACGGCGATGGCGCCGGGACCGACATGGGTTCCGATCGTCGCACCGAGGGAGCAGACCGGGAGCTGGTCCGTGTGTCCGCTCCAGAGTGCTTCGCTGTCTTTGATATATTTTTGCAGCATCTCATCGCTGAGTCCGGTGTAACCGAGGCAGAAGGGTCGGGTAAAATCAATTCCGTCTGCCTTTTCTATTTCCTTCATGAGAAAATTATTCCCGTTTTTGGAGCCACGCGCCTTGCCGAGCATGATGATCTCACCTTCCGATACGGCAACGACCGGCTTGATCGCCATGGCGCCGCCGAGAAATGCGGTGGCAGCGGAGATGCGGCCGCCTTTTTTCAAATATTCCAGCGTATCTAGGACACCGAGAGTGTGGATCTGCTCCTTGGAGGCTTCTAAGATTCCGACAATTTCTTTGGCTGATAATCCCTGATCTTTTAACAGAAGCGCATACTTGACCAGAATGCCCTCGCCGATGGTGGCGTTATAGCTGTCGATGACAAAAACTTTTCCTGCAAAATCTTCTGCCGCGATCGTGGCACTCTGGTAAGTGCCGGAGAGACGGCTAGAGATCGTGATTGCAATGACGGTCTCCCCGTCCGCCACCGACCTGGCATATGTCTCTTCAAAAGCGGCGGGGGATACCAGACTGGTCGTGGGCAGAGTGTCGCTCTCAATCAGCTTTTCGTAGAATTCGTGATGACTGATTGTGACGCCGTCGAGGTATTCCGTATCGCCGAAGCGTATCGCAAGCGGCAGAATAGTGAGGTCTTCTCTGGTAGAAGCAGAGAGATCGGATGCTGAGTCTGTGATAATTCTGATTTTTTCCATAAGATTCTCCATATATTTTTATTTTTGCTGACCCTGTTCGGTCAGATAGTCAGACAGGTTTTCACTGATGATTGCAAGAGTGCCATAGAAATCCCGGCGTCTTTCCTCCGTCAGCCCGCGCCCGCCGTAGGAGAGCGCTTCTTTGATGCGTGTCTGGATGCCGCTTACAACGGAGCGCCCCTGAACGGTAAGCATGTAGCGCGAGCGGTAGGACCGCTTGTGATCTGCCGGCTGCTCGCAGACGACGAGCTGCCGGTCGCTAAGCTGTGAGAGACAGCGGGAGACGGCAGCTTTGTCTTCCTTACAGAGTTCTGTGAGCTGCGTTGCGGTCAGCCCCTCCGGGTGTTGTCCAAGGTAATAGAGACACATGGTGTGACTGGCCTTCAGCCCGAACTGCTTCATTTCCAGCTCTTTGATTTTCTGTAAGTACCGGTTCAACTCCAGGATGGAGAGTGAAAAGGTTTCAAAACGATGATCCATGGGCGCTCCTTTGTGAGATGTTGATAAATCAATATCTCGGATTATAGCGCAAAGATGTTGATAAGTCAACATCTTTGCGTGAAGATATAAATGGGATAGTTGCGGAAGGATAACAGAAATGTAAAGAGTGAATATGAAAAAAATATGATATAATGTACGCGAAGGCAAAAGTGAGCATGGCACAGAGACGGTTGCGCATGCTTGCATGCGGCAGACGGATACGCGCCATGTGAACGCGCCCGCGAGCACGGGAAACCAAAGGCTTACCGTGCTTTTGCCGGAGCGTAATGCGCATACGATATAATGTTACACGAAGCGTGAAAGGAGCACATATACAGATCAGATATGCAGGGACACAGGACATTCCGGGAATAGATAATCTTTTATCACAGGTTTTGACCGTTCATCATAATGGACGACCGGATTTATTCAAGGCAAACGCCAGAAAATATAATGAAGACGAATTAAAGGAAATCTTAGAGGATCGCACACGCCCGGTTTTTGTCGCGGATAATGGAGCGGGCAATACCTTAGGTTATGCATTCTGCGTTTTTCAGCAGCACATCAACGACGATATTTTGACGGACATCAAGAGCCTATGCAAAGACCTCCGGCTGTTACAATGTCACGCTCAATGTGTGGGCATGCAATGAAAACGCGCGGAAGTTTTATGAAAAGTGTGGGCTGATGCTGCAGAAGATCGGCATGGAAAAGATACTGTAATCCGGGAGACAGGAGGAAAATATGGGATTTTTTATAGCGATGTTTTTATGTAATCTATTGATGCCTTCTATTATGGTGATAGCGGGTTACTGTATGTACAAAAATCCTCCCAAAGAGATAAACGGGCTGATCGGCTACAGAACTGCCATGTCCGAAAAGAATAAGGATACCTGGGCGTTTGCGCATGACTATTGCGGGAAGTTATGGATCAAATCAGGCATCATATTGCTGGTGCCGACGGTTCTCGTTCAAATTCCGTTTGCAAAATCGGATGAAGATGTAGTAGGGACAGTAACGCTTGTCATCGAAGCGGTTCAAGTTTTGGCTCTGATTGGTTCTGTTATTCTTGTGGAAAAAGCGTTGAAGCGCACGTTTGACGAAAATGGCAACAAACGCAGATAGAGTAAGAGACACAGCTGAAAGAAGAGGGGGATATATGAAAGCAGATGAAGTTATAAGCCGGGTTGTGGATCTCTGTAGAGAGTATGACGCAAAAAAAGTGATTTTATATGGATCGCGGGCAAAAGGAACAGCCGGGGAACGCAGTGACATAGATATTGCGGTGTCCGGCGTGGCTGAGTTTGATGAGCTGCTTGAAAAAGTCGAAGAACTGCCAACATTGTACAGTGTTGATTTATTAAATATGGATACCTGCAGGAATGATTTATTGATGGAGGATATAAAACAATATGGACGCGAAATTTGACAGACGTTTTCAATCATTTTGCAACTCACTGGATGCTTTGGCGGAGGCCAGGGAAAGAGATCTTACGGATTCCTTTGTATTAAGTGGAACGAGTGCAAGATTTAGTATTACTTTTGATTTATCGTGGAAAGTAATGAAAGACATCTTAGTACAATATTATGCAATAACAGGGTTCGTTACCGGTTCTCCAAGGGATGTTCTGCGTGAAGCATTTAAGGCAAACTTGATTTCGGATGATGCATGGATGGACATGCTCAAAGTAAGAAATGAACTCGCGCATGATTACGATAGTGAGATTGTGAAAACACATTGTAACACAATTGTGAAAGAGTATATTGATCTGTTTTATGAGTTTAAGGGCGTGGTAAATGCGTTGGAAATGTAAAAACTTGCAGGAGATTCTAAGTCATTGAACTATATTGATTCCCAGCTGGACTATATTGTGCCAATATTATGAGAGGGTAATTAGAATATGTACATATTTTTGCTAATCTTAATTTATATCGCTTTTATCAGCCTTGGCTTACCGGATTCACTTCTGGGATCCGGCTGGCCGGTGATGCATACCGAACTCGGCGTGCCGGTGTCCTATATGGGGATTGTATCTATGGTTATCTCCGGCGGAACAATTATCTCAAGTCTTCTTTCTGATAAGCTGACCAGAAAATTCGGCACGAGAATCGTAACCGTTGCCAGTGTTTTTCTTACGGTCATTGCGTTGTTCGGCTTTTCTTTTTCCAGCCGGTTCTGGATGTTAATTGTTTTTGCTGTTCCCTACGGGCTGGGAGCGGGAGCCATTGACGCAGCGCTTAACAACTATATCGCGCTTCATTATAAAGCAAAGCATATGAGCTGGCTGCATTGCTTCTGGGGCGTCGGTACCATCGTCAGTCCGTTCATTATGAGCTATGCATTGACAAACAGGACATGGAACAGCGGTTATCGCATGGTGGGGCTGATACAGCTTGGCATTGCACTGCTTCTGCTTGTTACCCTGCCGGTATGGAAGGTGAATCAGAGCACGTCCCGGGAGGGCGGAAAAAGTGTAGGTCTGGCCGGTGCGCTTAAGATCAAAGGGGTTCCGTTTCTTTTGCTTGGATTTTTCGCTTACTGTGCCGCCGAAGCTACGACTATGCAGTGGGCAAGTACCTATTTTGTTGAGGTAAAAGGGATTGCCGCAGACCGTGCGGCCGGTTTTGCCGCGCTGTTCTATATAGGTATTACTGCCGGAAGATTCATCAGTGGAATCATTACCGATCGGCTTGGCGACCGAAAAATGATTTTGCTGGGAACAGGGATTCTTGTCTGCGGGATTTTTATTCTGTGCCTTCCGGTGGAGTCTTATACGGTCGCGTTTGCAGCTTTTCTTGTGATAGGTCTGGGGTGTGCGCCTATTTACCCGTGTATTATCCATTCCACACCATATAATTTCGGGGCGGAGAATTCAGGAGCGATTATTGGAATCCAGATGGCAAGCGCTTATGTCGGTTCGACGTTTATTCCGCCGCTGTTCGGACTCATCGGCAATGCGGTATCTTTTTCCATCCTGCCGGTCTATCTGCTGGGGTTTGTTGTCCTGATGATTACGGTGGTGGAGACAACATTCCGCATCACCCGCAAGGAAAAAGTTGTAAAAATGTAACAGATGTGTATGATAGAAAACAGAGAGTCATACACAACCAATTTAAGGAGGAAGAAAATGGCAAAGGATCAGAGATTTGAAAAGATTTATTCACAGGGAACGATGACGACCACGGAAATCTGGGTGGACAAGGAAACTGGCGTGAATTATGTGTTTCACGCAAGCGGATATGCGGGAGGAATGACGCCGCTTCTGGATCGCGAGGGAAAGCCGGTCGTTTCGCCGGTGATAAATGGATAAAAAAAGAACTGCCGCAATAAGCATACCGTGTTTTGCGTTGATAAGTAATATTATCAGAAATAGACACTTAAAAGTTCCAGATAAACATGCGGCGGCAAATTCTGACCGCAAAATCCGGTA
>OGXI01000793.1_pt1 | contig 27708 bp, 36 predicted proteins | sample 1576221 | NCBI WGS metagenome assembly OGXI01 (sample SAMEA3541523, study PRJEB24748) | human gut metagenome | biome: human gut; feature: human-associated habitat; material: faeces | place: China | collected 2012
TGCCGGACGGCTTTTTGCGTAATGTGATAGATCAAATATTATTTTTTCTGGTTTGTAGGCTCCGAAAAGCCTTGTATTTACAGTGTTCCTAATAGGAAGTAATCATATGAAATTTGAAAATCGCAAATAGTATGTCTTTCCTGCTTCTAACACAGGTGTCTAAAGATACATCTTTCCATCTACTGTTGAATAATAACTAAACCAACTTATTTTCTTTTTCTTCGCATTCAGGCAATCCTGTTAAACTTGTAGCTATGCTCAAAAATCCTGCCAAAACTGTAGCTGAAATTACAACTTTCCAGTTTACTTCTGACATAACTGCTGCTGTTCCCACTGTTGCAACAAAGGTCTGGGCTATGGTTCTGATTGCTCGCATTATTGCCGCTTTAATCCATATTTTTGTATTTTTACACATAAAACTAATCTCCGATTTAATCTTCTACTATATATATATACGTAAAAAAACTTATATGGTTCAAAAGAAAAAATGTGAATCCGTGAAAAAAAGAAATCGGAAACGCAAACGCATCTCCAATTTCTGTATATTTATTATTCTTGTAATTCTAGCCCTGCAATCCATTAGACTGTCTTATCATATCTTCAACAACAATATCGTAAATCTCGCCTATGCTGTTGCAATATTCCAAAACCTTCCAAGGTTCATTTGTATGAAAATGTATTTTAATCAAATCTTCATCACCAACTGCTATTAAACAGTTTCCTTCAAAATGCTCTGTAATGTAATCTGATATTTCATCTTCATCCAAATCTTCATCTCTTCTATCTATAAGAAGCTGTGTATCGTAACGATATGCAAACTGATCTTCTTCCACATCAATACTGTTAATTTCTGACATTATTAATCTCCCTTCCATAATCAAATATTCAAATAATACTAAGTAAACTGCTATGCCGAACCTAATTAACTTAGTTTTTATATATATTCTAATCAAGTTAGGCATATGAAACTAGTTAATATAATACAACTTTCACTAACTATGTCAAGATTATTTAATTTAAAAATCTCGTTAAAAATTTACCAATCATTTTGATATTATTTTAAATTAGTTTTCTATTAACTTTTATTTTTTATTTCAATTTAAACTTTACATAAACCGGATCATGGTCTGAATAAGTATAGCCTGTGTTAATATTATCATATTTTACACATTCTATATTGTCTGAAATAATAAAACCATCCAGCGTAACTGTATAAGTTACTCCCGGCTTATATTCCATATCTGCATTTCTTGCACTATTCCAAAGATTATCTTTTTTCTCATCAGATAACTGATCTATGCAGAAAGAAAAATTACTTGGAAGTTTCTTTCTTGGAAAAGGATAAGCCCATGATTCCCTGTTTTCTGAATCATCTTCAGAGGCTTTCAAATCATGGTTAAAATCCCCGCCACACAAAACATAATTGCCTGCCTTGTACTCTTTTTCCATATCAGAAACCAACATATTAATCTGTCCCTCACGTATTTCATCACTGTTTCCGTAAGCAGACATATGAAGTTCAAAAATAACTAATTCCTTTCCATTGTCTACAGGAACCCTTGAAATACTATAGCATCTGTCCAAATCAAAAAACTTGCTAAAAGATGTTGAAACCGGAAAACTTCTTCTTAAAGAATCCGTAATGCTATATTTTGAAAACAACGCAAGTCCTGACTTACTGCTTCCGTGAGGCTGGGTAAACGGATAAAACAAAAATGCTGAATCATAATTTTGTGCAAACACACAATCATAATCTTTCATAACATTTTTTAATAATGAATACTCATTTACATGATAACTTCTGGTAGAGTTTAAATCCACTTCCTCGATTAAGGCAAAATCAGGATTATATGACTTAACCAGCTCACCTGCGCCGTTAACAGTTGAGATAACACTTTTCTTGCTCTTTGCCCATGATGACTTACCGCCATCCATAAAGAAACTGAAATCCGGTGTGTACGCACCAAAACCAATGTTATAAGTAAGTGCTGAATATTCCTTTCCTGTAGAAAGTTTTTCGCTAGCTTTAGACTGCTCAATACGGCTTTCAACCTTTAATTTCTTATTGTCTTCAATGCGATGATAACTTGCATATAAGTAAATAATATATCCAATTAATACAACCACAATTACTGCTATGGCAATGCCAACTATCTTTAAAATTCTCTTCACTACTTTATTCATTTTTTGTACCTGCTTTTTCTTATTTAATTAGAGTGTCAAAACTCCTATGGCTTTATTAAAAACATTTGTCCAAAATATCCGGATCCAAACCTTTTCTTCCTGTTACCATTCCAATTCCAAAATACAAAATTCCACCTACAAGAAGTCCCCAAACAACTGCGTTAAGTCCTGCAATATTAATAAAATATGTTGCAAAAATATAAGTTGCAATTGCGCCTACGCTGCTACAAACTGCCGCCTGCTTTGTTCCTTTTTTCCAGAACAAACCGCCAACAAGTGGCCAGAAGAAAGTACATTCCAAACCACCAAATGCAAACATATTAAGTACGAAAATAATATCAGGTGGATTAATTGTAAGAACCATAACTACTATACCTAATATAATTGTAATAACTGTACTTATCGACTTAACATTTTTCTCGTATGACTTATTTTTTTCAGGATCATCTTTTACAACATAATTCTTCCATAAATCCTTTACAATTGCGGCTGTGGCAAGAATCAAAAGCGAGTCAGCCGTAGACATTACTGCAGCCATTGGAGCTGCAAGGAAAATTGCCGCAACTCCTGTTGGCATAATTTTTTGAACAATATATGGAATAAAATAATCTGATGTTGGAAGGTTATCCACATCAACAAATGCTCCTGCCCAAGTTCCTGCAAGATGCATGCCAACAATTACAAAGCTACATGTTAATACACCAATCCACATTGCCTGATGCATACTCTTCGTATTCTTAAATCCCATGGCACGAACTGCAGTCTGTGGAAGTCCCAATGTTCCAAAACCTACCAAAATCCAGAAACTAAGCAATCCTCCCGGTGTGTATTTTGAAAAAATATCATTATAAACATTAGGCAAATTATTGGCAAGTCCTGCATCAATTGATGCCAAACCTCCACCTGCTTTAAGGACAAAAAATATAAATAAAAATGTTCCCACACACATTACAATTCCCTGAATTGTATCTGTAATTACTACAGCACTAAATCCGCCAACAGCTGTGTACAATACAACAACGGTTCCAAAAATCAAAAGCGAAGTTACGTGGTCCAATCCTGTTATTGAAGCAATAAGTGTGGCTCCACCTGTAAACTGGCTTATCATCTGCGCAATAAAGAAAGCAATAAGACCAACACTTGTAATAATTACAAGAGCTGAACTTTTGTATCTTGCCTTAAAATACCCAACTACAGTTACTGCTCCTGTTCTTCTTGAAACCAGCGCCAACTTATTTCCTAACACTCCAAGTATCAAAAAAGTAACCGGCACCTGAATTGCTGCAATCCAAGCCTGAGCATAGCCATATGTAAGTCCTGCTGCGCCCGGTCCTGAAATAAAAGAACTTGCTGAAGTATAAGTTGCCATAATAGTCATGGCAAGAACTATACCATTCATATTTCTTCCACCAATAAAATACTTCTTCTCCTCAGAAGTATTCAAACTCTTTTCTGCCTTTCTGCTATAAACAAAACTTACTACCACATTAAATAATAAATATCCTAGAAAAACTGATAAAATTATAATCTGATTACTGTTCATCTTCGCATTCCTCCTCATCATAAGAGAAATCTACAAACACAAATTTTAACAACCAGAACACCCCAATAATTGCCAAAATTATTGTGCCAAACACAGAAACCACGAACCATAAAGGCATATGGAATAAAGTGCCTCCTTTAGAATTCAGTAAAAATGCTGTAAGCACATGCCACAAAAAGCATACGACCACAACTAACATTGTAGCTTTAATCTCTTTAAGACACTGCTTATGCTTCTCTTCCTTTGTTAATTTTTTCATTATAAACTCCCTTTTAATACTTTTTATAATATTATTTTGCAATTCATCTACTTGAATCTTGCAATCCATAATAAAAAAAATCATTATGTTTTCTAACATACATTCTCAAATTATACCATTTATACGTTTTAAATGCTATTATTTGAATTATTATTACTACTGTAAGCCTTTTTGTAAAGGAATTTCTGTAACAATCCACTTTTTCCTAAGAAAAATGTATTATCTTTCATTTTCTTTACTTAGAAGATTTTTATTTTCGAAATAATCAATTTTCATAGAATGTTTTACTTCTTCAAGTGTATTTGCTGCTACTGTTTTAGCTTTCATACTTCCTTGATACAATATATCATAAACATCCGGAAGACGTTGTTCCCACATTTTACGACGCTCTCTTATTATTTCTAATTCTTTCTGCATTACATTATTTAGGAATTTTTTTACTGTTACATCTCCTAATCCACCTCGCTCATAATGAGCTTTTAATTCATCTAAATTCTTATAATCTGGCATAAACTCTTTAAAATGTTCCGGATTACAAAACGCCTCCAGATACGTAAATACCGGATTACCTTTTGTGTGTCCCGGATCTTCTTTTCGAATATGTGTAGGATCTGTATACATAGACATAATTTTAGATTTTATAACATCCGGTTCATCAGAAAGATAAATACAGTTTCCCAATGATTTACTCATTTTTGCTTTTCCATCTGTTCCTGGTAAACGAAAACACGCCTGATTCTCCAGAAGAATGATATCAGGTTCTGTCAATGTTTCACCATATGTATCATTAAATTTACGTACAATCTCTCTCGCCTGTTCTAACATTGGCATCTGATCTTCACCTGCTGGGACTGCTGTTGCATGAAATGCTGTAATATCTGCAGCCTGACTAATTGGATAGCAAAAAAAAACCACTGGTATACTTGCTTCAAAATTTCTCTGTTTTATCTCACTCTCTCTTTTAATGAGCCTACATAATGTCCCACATGAAGCCGTCCAGTAGGACGATCTCCTGTTAAAATAATCTGTTTCATTTCAAAATCTCCTTTAGTTAAATTCTTTTTCCAGGCATGATTGCCACTCATTGTTCCATTGTACGTTATCAGAAATAAGAAAAGCTGTCAGTCCATGCAATAAAGCCCATAATCTTATTAACCTAGTAAGTGACTCCTCAAACGATATTCCAATTTCTTCTGCCAATCGCCCATACTGCTCACGAAAAACATTATATGGAGGATAATTTTCCTCCTTTTTTTCCATTGTAAATTCTATTTTTATATATGTATTGCGATATATAAAACTATAATATGTCGGGTGTTCAATATAAAAATTAATATAAGCGTATGAAAGTGTCCTAATATTCTCCAATACATTCCTCTTTTTCTCAGCTTCTTTTGACTTTAAATATAAGGTAAATTCTTCAGTAACATATTTCTGACATTCATAAATATATAAGTGAATGTTACCATTGTCAACATTTGTCTATCTCAATTTATAAACTTGCGTCATCCCATTCTTGACATAGAGCCTTATATAAGTCCTCTTTCTTACTTTTAGATGAATTTTGACGACACTTATGACGACACTTTTACAAAAAATCCTTCATAAGCACGAAAAAAAGACATCCCCGAAATCTTCGGGAATGCTTATATTTTTGTATTTTCAACTTTTTCCAGTACCATTTTAGTACCATTTAAAGTAAGTACTTAGCTTTCATATATCCAACTACACCATTATACTCAACTTTTGCATATCCTTTTTTAACATACATTACATTGACTTTGGTTTTGTTTGGAAGTTTTTTCTTTAGGACTTTTGTTCTTGTTTTGTTCCAGATGTTCAATCCTTTCTTTGTTCCAAAAACTTCCTTAGTCCAAGTCTTTTTGAACTTTTTAAACGTTCCGTAAGTACTTTTCAACTTAGCCGGAGTATCGCCCCACTTTCCAAGATAGAAATGTGGAGTATCTACAGGGCTAACCCAGTCACCACCCCAGGCAAGCCCTACTTTCTTTGACTTGGCAATTTTTGCCACTTTTCTAATTGTTGCCTCGTCATACAAAAGTTTCTTGTCATTTATCGCAATATCAAAAGCAATGCCCCACTGGTGCTGACTGGAATAATCGCTTCCCTTTGCATTGGTTACAATGTTGCCTTTCTTGGTTCTTCCCTAAGCATAAAGTTCATCCTGCTGTGCCTTGCTTCTAAATCCCTGTGTAATAATAAGATATATTCTTTTCTTTGCACACTGCTTTAAAAGTAAAGTTAACTTATAATTAAGCCAAGGGTGTAACTTAGTTCTGTCAATTCTAATATCATGTGTTTTGTTCATTATTCTTCCTCACTTTCCACTTCCGGCAATCCTGCAACACTTGTTAACATACTAACCACTCCTGCTGTTGCAGAAATTCCAATTATTGAAACCCAATCAAGCTCTGTGATTAAATTTCCAACAGTAATTAATGATACTGCTGTCTGTGCCATTGTTTTTACAGCTCTGACACCTGCTGCCTTAATCCATTTCTTTGTCTTGTCACTCATTCGTTTACTCCTTTCCCTGCTTCATTGGCAGTTCCTTTACTCTCTTATAAATCTCTGTTCCTGTTCCATTTCCGCCCAGTGCGTGATATGCCTTGTATAAATGTTCAAAATCATCCAAAGCCTCAACTGATATATGCTCCTGAGCTATGTACTGTTTTCCCAGCGTGTATATCTTGTTATGCAAAATTGCAATAACTCCGTCCTTAATTAATTTATATGATGAATTTTTTAATTTGACATAATTAACTGCACTAACAAAAATTGCACCAATTAATGAAGGAATCCCACACAAAGATAAAATCTGATAAGGTGTCATGTATATCTCCTTTCTTATTCCTCCGTTGTTTCTTCTGATTCGTTATAAAGTTTATAGTCTACATAGATTGTAATTGTATGATCGTGATAATATTCTGAATAACAATATAATTCTTTTTCTGATGAAATGTCATATTCCTCATCTATAGTTATATATCCAAAATTGTCAACATTGAAAAGATATGAGCCCTGATTTGAAATTAACTTTTTATCAGTTGGCACTGTATACATTTTTCCCAATTTTATATATTTAAAACTCGCCACATTAATTGAAACTTGTCTTAAATTACCAAGGCATAATATTCCCTCGTGTTCTATTCCGAGAGTTCTACACATATCAGAATATTTTATAGTCATATTTTCAAATTTACCTTGCGAAGTCTTATTAATAGCATTTATCTGGCTTAAAGCTGTGTTGTTAATGGCACTAATCTGACTTGTAGCTGTGTTGTTAATATCTTCAAGCTTTGCATTCGTAACACTAGCTATGTCTTCCATCTTTGCAGTTGTAAGTGTTGCTATGCCACTGCTTTTTGCTTCTGTCAAAGAACTTATTTCTTTTTGTGAGCTTATGGTTAATGAATCAATTGAATTTTTTGATTCTGTGGTGGCATTATTTATTTCTGCTATGCTGTCTACTCTCTTCTGGTCAAACTCAGCTATTTTATTGACGACATACTTTAGATGTTCCTGCTCTATTATGTATATCTCTGCTATCGCACTTCCCAAGCATATTACTTCTGCCGTGCTGGCATTGTTTGTAAAAATTCTAATGTATTTAACATCATATTCTGTTGTTCCATATTTACTCAAATCTATGATTTCATCAATGCTTCCTGAATAAAATTCCTTATTAATCGTTTGCTGATACTCGTTCTGGAATTCAATTCTAGCGTTGGATGATGATGCCTTTACCCTCACATATGGTGCATTAACTTCAATTGGTAGTGTTGCATTACTTGTTTTTACAGTCTGTTCATTATGATGAAACAGTGACATTGCCACATTCTTTGCATTTTCAACATTACTTACTACTTCATTTACAGTACTATCAATCTGCTCTATTGCTGAATCCTTTGTCTCTTTTGGCAAGTTCCTTGATTGAATTTGCGTCTGTAAGCATTAATTCACATCCCCTTGCAACAAGTTCCTACCTTGCCACGTCTTCCGTAACATCTTCTCCAAGAGTCTTCTTAAGTGAATTTATTTCATCTGCAATCAGTTCATCTATGTTTATGCCTGTTGATTTTGTTAAGGCATCAAACAAAATGAATGTAAGCAAGGCTAATGCCGGAAGACTTGTAATGACTGAATCGGCGTATTTTAGTTCAACAGCTCAAAAGGAATGCTTTAAGGAGTTGGATGTTGAAAGATATGAGATTGTAGCCACATTGGACGGTCATACAACAGACATCTGTCAGGAAATGGATGGAAAAGTATTCAAGATGAGTGAATATGAAGAGGGTGTAACAGCTCCGCCATTCCACGTTAACTGTAGAAGTTGTACAGCACCTTATTTTGATGATGAGTTTACAAAAGACGAACAAAGAATTGCAAGAGATGAAGATGGTAATAACTACTATGTTCCTGCAGATATGACCTATTCTGAATGGAAAAAATCATTTGTTGATGGTCAGACAGATGATTTGAAAGAAACTAAGACAGATGATACAATATCATTAAAGAATAAAATTTCTGAACAGGATAACAGGATTGATGAATTGAAAAATCAATTTAGTGATGCTACAGATGGTTATTCTTATGATGAATGGTTTTCTGAATTTTCTTCAATCGAAGAAGGTTATGGTGATGCATCTGATGGTGATGCAACGTTTACCAAACTTAAAAATCTTGATGAAGAAATTAGGAATGCTGAAAAGCAACGTTCAGATTTATTACTGCAAAAGGAATCGCGTGGTCAGTTAGACACTGGTTCTCCAGGAAAAGTACCTAATGATAAACTTGATGAATATAATGCAAAAGCCTTTGAACAAATTAAGGTTGATACAGGATATTCAGAAGAACAGGCAACAGAATTTCATAGTGCTTTGAAAGAATACTTTGGCGGTGATTATGCTTCAATTCTTGCAGGTGAAGGTTCAACTGTTAAAACTATACGTGACGGACTTGACAGAATGCCGGTATATGATGGTACGGTTTACCGTGGTTTGTGCTTTTCTGAAAGTTCAGATTATGATATTTCAGAATTTACACGTTTGAAACCGGGTGATAAAATACCATCAAAGGGTATAATATCCAGTTGGTCAAGTGATAAAAGAGTTGCAGAAGCATTTGGCGCAGCATCTACACAAGCCGTCGAATCCAGTACAGTCATTCTTGAATGTTTAGAAAATAAAACTGGTGTTGGTGTTCAGCACATTTCAAGTTATGGTAGTAGAGAAGCGGAAGTATTGTGTGGTTCAAAATATGAAGTGCTTGAAATTGTTACAGAAAGCAAGTATGACTATGTTTCAAGACGAAAAGATTTATTATATTTCTCGGATGATCTAACCGAATGGGAAGACGAATTAAAAAAACAAGTGGTGTGTGTAATTAAGGTAAAATAGGTATAGGCTTATGTTAGAACATAATAAATACAATGATAGATTAGTTCGTGAACATAGAGAACTTTTAAAAAAGGCAAGAGAAACCGCTGATGAAAAAGAAAAAGCACGTATTCTTAGATTAGCGGAACAGAAGCACAATGAAATGCTTGTCGCAGAATTTGATGATAAAAATTTCAAAAGATTTAATCAGTAAGAAGCACCTGAAAGGGGTGCTTTTTCAGTGTGTTAAAACATCAGACTTGCTGAAAGAACAGCAAAAATAAACTGAAAGGACAAATATGTACAAAGAAGAAATACTGGAGCAGATTACAAGATGTAAGGATATGCAGAATAAATGCAGAATAGATGATATTGATTCATTTATCAGGCTTAGCAACAGAATAGAAGAATTAATAGGTAAAATTGATAAAGCTGAAAAACAGTCAGTTGCACTGGTGCAACATGCTGAAAAAAGACCTGAAATGTTTTGAAAATTTAATAACGTTAATCAGAGAGCTTAGAAATAGACTCTCTTTTTATATGCCTTTTTCTGTAGGCACTAAAGAACAGAAATACCTTGCCGAAGGTATATCGGTGGAATCCAATCACCAGTAGAACTGGAATAAAACATCTATGGAGGTAGTAAAAATGGAATGGTTAAAGGAATTGCTTGAAAAAGCACAGATTACAGATGGAAAGCTTAATGTTGATGAAGTAATGGAAGCTGCAAAGAAAGAGTTTCCAAAACACGCTGTACCAAAGAACGTGTTTAATGACAAATGCGAGGAATTGAAGACAGCTAATGCAACAATCACAACATTAAAGAAGGAGAATGGAGACAATGAGGAACTCCAGAATAAGATTAAGGTATAAAGTTATGCTTAAGTATGTACATAAAATATTAAATAAAAATGTACAAGTGTTATGATATGTGAGTTTAGGAGGAACTCATAATGATAATTAAAAATGAAATCATAACAGACTTAAAAATCATAAGTGTTAATGATTTATATAAACTGAAACCGTTTATGGAAGGAACATCATTGAAAATTAATAAAAGTCTGAATAAAGAAGGTGTAACAGTCAGATATGAAACAGGTATGGGAAAACAGGCTCAACTTGATTGGAAAGAAGCCATACCTTTTATACTGGATACAGGCGAAGTTGTTGAAGTAAACATGTTTGTATTGGACTCAATAATGTCACAAAAGAAAAAGGACTTAGGAAAAAACTCCTAAGTCCCTTTATTTATAGGCTATTCGCCATTATACCGTATTATTCAATAATGATTATTATTTTATATTATGCCTTTATTTATCGCAATCCCTTATTTTAAAGGGTTTGAAATTCTACAAAAACATATTTTTACCTTTGTTTTCTGCGTCTGTTTCATATGTTGGTACGGAAGTGGTACGCCTAAAAGTTTGCTATTTCCTGCAACAGTCTTTCACGTTCCAATCGCTTTAGCGCTATGCGTTCCGTTGAGCTGGTCCACGTCCTGTTGAACGTTCCCACACCGTTACCCTTTAAGGCTTCGCCCCTTATGTTGTCAATATATGGGCGTAACTGTTTGACTGTTCGGGCGTCCTCTCTCATTTTTCTAAACGCTTCGATTTTTCGCTGTGTTACTTGCTGGTAGCTTACTTCTAAGTCTTCCGCAATGTCCTTGTACTGCTCCTGGTTCTTGTAGTGCCTTATAATTACCTCGGCGTGTTTCTCTGGCAAACGTTCGACACACTCCCATATATCTCTTTTTAGTTCTTCTTTTTCCATTGCGTCTAAAACAGTACTTTCCACGTTTTGGCTTTTGTCCGCCTGCGTGTCTAACAATGCTATGCCCTCTTGGATTTCCTTGTCGGTGCTTATGTTTACCCTGCTTTTCTGTAGTTTTACCAATTCCTGAACCTTTTCAATGCTAACGCCCATTTTATGAGCTATGCGTGTATCTGTCGGAATTTCGCCCAGTTCTTCAAGTTCTGTAATGGTTCTATTGTATTTATTGATTAAATCATTGGTATTAATACCGACACCACTATAAGAATACACATACCTTTTTAGGTGTTCATGCAGATACCAACCAAACCAGGTTAAAAACTTCCCTTTGTTTTCGTCATAGCTTTTAATAGCCTTAAGCATTGCGAAATAACTTTCCTGCATTAAGTCCTCCACTTCCTCACACGGAAAGAAACGTTTTATATATTTATATAAAAATCCCCTATTCTTTATATACAACAGTTCAAGCCTTGCGGTGTCCTCCGGGTGTTCTTTCAGATATACGGCTAGTTGCTCATTACTCATAAGGCGTCAACTCCTTTTCTGATTTTCTCCATAATCCATGTAAATAACTTTCAGTAATACCCAACTGCTCCGCTATGGCTCTTTTAGTCATTCCCTTAATATAAAAAAGGTAATACATAACCCTATAACGTTCGTTAGATATGCTCTTGATGTAGTCCGCTATCTGCTGGCGTTCCTGCTCCCATTTCTCAATGCGCTTATAACTCTGTTGCAGGTACTCTGTTGTGTCGGCGAACACTTCCCAGCTTTTGAGCTGTTCAATGAATTTATATTCATCTGCTATGAAGTGACAAAGTAACCTGTATCTTTTCAACTTATCCATATAAAACACCTCTTTCTATTACAGAAACACCCCCGAGATTGCTCCCGAGGGCGTCCAATACATATATTTTTTAAGGGGTAAAAAAATAATGAAAAATCATTTTTTACCTAATGGTAAACCTTTGTTATTTCTTGCCTGCTGTTTCGTCAACAGTATCAACAGTATCAACATTAACAGCCTGATAGTAAACGCCTTTCGCCTTATTATCGAGTACAAACGCATCATATACCACACGACCCTCTACAAGTTCGCCATTAATTCCCGGCGGATCCTGATGTACTCTATAATCGGCTAATTTTAAAGGCGCCGTTGTTGCTGAATAATGAGAAATCATAAAGCCAAAGCCTGCGGGTAATCGCTTGGCTGGTACCTTAACAACTATTAAACCATCAAGGTTTGCAATTACGCCTTTTATTCTCATATCTGCCCCAATATCTGTATTTAAAACAATGTCAGGGGATTTCTTCATAAGTCTGTAAACTGCGGGCGTGACGGTCAAAACTCTGTTTTCTTCCGGCACTTCTGCGTTGTCAAGGCTTTCTGTTCCCTTTGTGATTTCGTCATAAATATTTGACGCTGTTAATGTTACAAGTGCGGGTGTAGTTCCTGCACTCTTGCACATTTCTCCATATACATAAGCGTCAATCTCCGGCACAACAACTTCACGTATCTGTCTAGCTAATGCACTGGCACCGCTTAGCGCCTGCCCTGTTTCGTCACTATCCATCTTATCAACCGCAAAAGTAAATGAACGGTCTTTTGACAAAATCATGTGTTGCGTTGTTGCTGCAAGGTCTTTTACTTCACCGTAACGGCTCCAGTTGGCTTTCTGGCTTTCCTCGTAACCGTTCCTTGCGTAGTCGTTCATTTCTGCGGTAGTAATTTTATATACTTTTACTGATTTCGCCCCTGTAAAGTCATAATCTTTGTTTGTGAGTAAATCCAGTTTACTTTCTTTTGTAAAGATTTCGTCTACATACGGCGAATATTTCTGTACTAATTCAATAGCCATAATTTAGCTTCTTTCTCCTCTCTATAGTCCGAAAGCCTGCTTTAGTCTATCGTCTTCCGTTTCTCCAACATCTGGAAGTGGTCCGGGTGTTGGTCCTACTATGTAAGGGATCGGCTTGCTACCTTTTCCCCTGATAGCTCCCATATTTTCAAGTTTTCCAATGTTCTCGGTAAACTTATCAATGTCGGAAGTGTCAAGAATGTCAAGCAAGTCTTTCTGTAATCCTTTTTCTTGTAACATTTCGGCACATTTTAAACGATTCTCGCGCTTGTTGAGTTCTTCAACCCTTGCGGTCAAATCTTCGTTATTGCCTGTGTTTTTTCGCTCTCTTGCAAGACGTTCCTGTACAATTCTGTCGACCTCGTCTTGTGTGAAAGTCTTGTTTGTGTTATCGTCCCCGCTTTTCGCCTGTGGGTTCGGCTCTGTTCCCTGATTTTTTGGCTCTGTGCCTGCTGGTTCAGTTCCAGCAATGCCATTATTTGTAATATCTAATGCCATTTAGTAACCTCCTTGTTTTACGTCTTGGGTAAGACTTTTTTTAGAATGTTTAAATATGAAATTGAGAACTACACCAGAACCACGAAAGAAAGCGGAGCATAAGGATTAAGGACGTGGGGGAAAAGAAAAACACAAACTCCCACAAAAAAAGACGCAGAAAAAAGCCTTTTTAATTAAAAACTTTTTCCCACGTCAAAAAATAACTTTCTAACTTACACCCCAGTGCTGTTTGGGTGCGGTACTGATATAATTCTCTAAGAAATATTATACCAAACTTATACCAGTACAACAAGTATGCAATTATATTATTTTTGTGTGCATACAACACTAAAAAGTGTGCATACTTTTTTTGCATTTTGTACGCGTACTTTTTTATACTGCGTGTACGTCTTCCAGCTCTATGTAAGCCTTCTTATACTCGCCCTTTTGAATTTTCGGGACTTTTACCCGCTTAACCATAGGCGCAAGCCTTGTAGTTACCTTATGCAACTCATAATCGTTTTTGTAAGATACCTTTATTTTTACCACTCTATTCGCCCCCTTTTGCCAAATAGTATATATAATCTATTAGGGTAATAATATCCCTTATATGCAAGTTATTCTTGATATACCAATATAAATAGGGTTCATCAATGATAGCTTTTATCATTCTGTCAATCTCATACCTTGATATGATTTTTTCGCGTTCCTCTGCAATTTCGGGGTGCTGGTGGTTCATTAATTGCTTTATGCGTTTTAACTCCTCTTTGTCCTCATTTTTTGCCATAAAATTGTATTCCTCACCGCTTCCTTTATAACGTTTTCTTAGTTCTCTTATTTTGTCCTCTATCTGCATTTTTTGCGCCTTTCTTTCTGTAAATTTCTTAACATTTCTTAACATTTTTCGTTTTTCATACTCTCCCCCGGTCTCGGGTTAATGGTTTATTTGTATCACTCTTGGAGCTGGTTAATTGATTATATTGTATATAATCGCCTGCACAACTTCGGGTATGCTTCTATTCTCCTTTATCCAGTTAATACATATTCTTTCTAATTCTCTTGGTGTCAGGCTTAAAAGTTCTTTTGTCAGTTCCACAAATGGCTCGCCTGCTCCTCTGATTTCAAGGTTAGGTTTATCAAGTTCCTTGTTTTTTTCATTGCCATAAAATAACAATGTGCCGTTATCGTTCAAATATATATATTTACTTTTACTGATTTCTTTCATCTGCTGCACTCCTTTCTACTTTGCGCTAAATTCTGCTATATAGCCTAATAATTCGTTATGTCGTTCTATGTTGACATTCAATCGCTCTAGTTCGTTTCCGCTTCTCTCCAACTCTTCCATCAGGTTAATATGTCCGCTATAGTCACAGCCTGAATATTGTAAAATTTCTGTGTTTACATCACACCAAAATGCACACTTCTCTTTTATGCAATTACCTTTTATCATTGGGCAAAATTTTGTATTTTCGTTATTGTTCATTTATCAACCTTTCTGTGGTATAATCCACTATGTAACATAAGTAACGTGTAATTTTAATTATTATTTATATATAATAAATTGGGTAAATATATATTTTTTATATTCATAATATTATTAATTTACGTGTTACTTACGTTACATTTTATTAAATTCTTTTGAAAATGGGTTTTCTTTGTCATTCAATGGTTTAAAACTCGTGTTACTGTCACGTGACGGTGTAACACATAAATTAATAAAGTACCTCGGTATTTTATCCGTTCCTGATATTCTGTGTTGTTCTACCTTATACCCTTTAGTTTTTAAATTACTATGAAACTTTCTAGCTGATATTGTTGATATATCGTTCTCGTCACAATATTTACAATATAGCTGGTAAGCTTCTTTTGTTTCTGATCTTGCTCCTTGTACCTTTTTACAACAATCATCTAACCAACTTTGCACGCTGTCGCTGTCGTGGTGGTATTCAGCAACCCTTTGTATACTATTAGGGCTGTCAATGATTTTTATCATTGTTGTATATAGATGATTTAACCGCCTAACGCATAAAGCAATAAATGCTGGTATGCTGTTCCTTAGTCCCTGCTGTAAGTTTTCTATATGTTTGCCTTTCTTGGGTATATTTAACATAAGTAAACGCCTATACCATGCGTTAGATTGTTCATCTAGGGAAATTGGCATTTCATTAGTGCTAAAAGCTAAACGAACATACATATACCTTACGTAAAAATTAGCGCCGTGTTTTATTTCACATTGTAAACCGTCTTGACCTGTTAGTTTTTTCATAGTGTCAACGGCTTTTAGTGGCTCTTTTGGTAAATCCGCACATATATTAATTAATTTACCAACCAATAAAGGACCAGAAAACTTATTTTCGTTTATATCCCTAATAGATAACCCTTGCATATTTTCCTCACCTATTACATCAATAAGCAAATTAAGCAATGTACTTTTTCCAGTTCCAGGTGCTCCAATCAATACAAGAAACTTTTGTAGTGATGTGTCCCTTGTCATACAGTAACCACAATAAGTGTAAAACATATCTCTATCGGCTTTATCGGGTATAATATCCCTTATAAACACATCAGCAACAGTATTTTTATACTCTGCGTCAGGTTCGTAATTGTGCGGTATTTGGTTAATACTGTAATAGTCGGGACTATGTTCTATTAATTGCATTGTTTGGGTGTCTAACATTCCATTTTTGAAATTAATCCAATAAATAGAGTACTTGTTCACTTCGTCATAAGTAAAATTTATGTTAGGTATATCAATTAATAGCTTATATATTTCTTGTATAATATTATAAGTTTTATCTTTTTCTAATAACATTGGTTTAATTAATGACTTTGTGATTTTTCCGCCATTATCCAACCTATACACGCCGTTATCGTATATATACGGTCGGGAACTAATAACAATAATATGGTGCGTTTCGGCAACGTAATGCGCTATTTTATCGTGTAGCGGTTTTGTTGGGTTTCCCTTGTCATTGTAAGTGTAATATTCATTTTTAATTGCTTCTATTACTGTCTTAGGCTTTTTCTTTGGTTTATTGTAACCATGAAACCATTCAGCAACCGCCTTTTGCTCTTCCTCTTCTGCTGCATAAAACTCTTGTATATATTCCTCGAACTTGTTGGGGAAATCAGTAACACCACGCTCTTTGTAGGCTTCTTTTACTTTGTCTAAGAACTCAAAATCAAATTCTAAGCCATTGAATGCAACGCCGTGTATCTGCTTGAAAGCTCCAACAGTCAAAATATCTTCGAGGTTTTCAACCGTTTTTATCTGCTCCAGTAGTTTTTCTTTATTAGTCACTCGCTACCACCTCATTAACTGCCATTCTTTCCAATAAATAAGCCTTTGGGGTTTTACCTCTGACGGTTATATAACCTTTTTTTGCAAGTTCCTCATTGCACTTCTTAATAATTCTGTAGGCCATACTTTCAGACACTCCCATAAGCTCCACCACTTCCGGTGCAGAAATCAAATAATTTTTCATTGTTACAATCTCCTTTCTTAATCTTCCAATAGTTCTGTTACGTCTACGTTTAGTATTCTTGCAATCTTACCAATAGTCACAGCTTTTGCAGTTTTAGTAGTGGTGATACGGTTGTAAGTTCCTTTTGGTATGCCTGCTTTTATAATATCGTTAGTAGACATACAAGCTCTTGCCTTTGCAAGCTCTAATTTTTTAATACTAATTTTCATTAATTGTTTTTCTCCTTTCTTATAGCTTAAAGCTATTTTATAGCTTATAGCTATCATAATATATGCGTTTGTACTTGTCAATAGCTTAAAGTGATTATTTTTTATTTGTTTTTGATTGACTTTATAGCTTAAAGTGTATATTATTGAATATATCAATATTGATGAGGTAAATATAATGTCAGAAGAATTAAGAAAGTTATTTTCTATTAATTTACAAGAATGTTTAAAAAATAGCGGTTTGACAATGTTGGAGCTTGCAAAAAAAATAAAAGTATCTCAGGCTACTATTTCCGATTGGTGCAATGGGAAAAAAGCTCCTAGATTTGATAAAATCGAGCAACTAGCTAACTTTTTTAATGTTCCAGCAACTTATTTTTTTAATAATGTGATTGATGAAGATGATTATAAACACATAAAAAATTCTAGATTATATGAAATTGAACATTATATAGATAGCAAAAATAACAAAAGTAAAACAAACAACTTAGATACTTTTTTCAGCAAAAAAACTATTGATTTATTTAAAAGTATAGGTATTGACGCTATGGATTTATCAGACGAGGAACTAAACGAAGTTAAAAACTTTGTAGAATTTGTAAAGAATAAAAGAAAATAGCACAAAAAAAAGTCCCAGTACTCGCAATACTGGAACTTTAAAATTAAATAATACACAGATACGGTTGTCTGCTGAGTAAATACCAATAAATATTATAACAGATAACCTTTTCTTTGTATACCCAAATTTAGGTAACTTTTAAACAATTTCTACTTTAGTAGATTATACCCAAAAGACAGAAAGTGAGGTTATTTTTTTATGTCAGTAAACAAAATGAGCAATGGCAAGTGGTACTGTAGTTTTTACTACACCGACTGGCAAGGCAACAGAAAAAGGAAAAAGAAAGAGGGATTTGTTACCCAAAGGGAAGCTAAAGCATATGAAAGCGATTTTTTGAATAAAATGTCGCTTAACTGCTCCATGACGTTTTCTAATTTGGTAAAGCTGTACTTGGAAGACTGCGAAACAAGGCTAAAACCTACTACACTAGTAGCCAAAACCTACGTTATAAATGATAAAATCGTCCCATATTTTAACGATATACCAATATCGGATATATCAACAGCAATGATAAGAAAATGGCAAAATGAAATAATAAATAGCGGGATAGCACCAACAACCCAACACAATGTAAATGGTATCTTGTCCGCAATCCTTAATTTTGCAGTAAAATATTATAATTTGCCTTTTAACCCGGTTTCAAGGGTGGGAAGTATTGGAAAAGTTAAAGGGGAAAGTATAGACTTTTGGACGCTGGAAGAATACAAGCAATTTATAGCCTGCGTTGATGAACCAATGTTCAAAGCTCTGTTTGAATTATTCTTTTTTACCGGCTTAAGGTGTGGGGAACTGCTCGCCCTGACTTACAACGATATAGACACAGAAAACGGCATTTTGTCCGTAAATAAGAACTTGGCAACTGTAAAGGGTAAAACTATCATACAAACACCAAAGACGGCAAAGAGTAGGCGAAAAATAGCACTACCGCGTTTCTTGGTGGAACACCTGCAAGAATACGTTACACATTTATATCAGTATAAGCCTAATACCCGCTTATTTCTGACTACAAAATACACTATTGACGATAAAATGAAAAAAGCCTGCAAGTTATCAGGCGTCAAGAAAATAAGAATACACGACCTGCGACACTCCCACGCTTCATTGCTTATCAATTTAAACTTTTCCCCAACTCTGATAGCTGACAGACTAGGACACGAAAACGTAACAACAACCCTGAACATATACGGTCATTTATACCCCAGCAAACAAGCGGAAGTTGTGGAAAAATTGGAAAAACTACAATAAAACCGGTACGTTTTTGGTACGCAGACAAAAAGAAAAGACACTAAATAGCCTTTATTTAGTGCCTTTTTTATATATTCAGTATTAATTATTCGATAATTGTAGCAACCTTACCTGAACCTACTGTTCTACCACCTTCACGGATAGCGAATCCAAGACCCTGTTCCATAGCGATTGGGTGAATAAGTTCAACTGTGATTTCTACGTTATCACCAGGCATACACATTTCTACACCATCTGGTAATTCACAAACACCTGTTACGTCAGTTGTTCTGAAGTAGAACTGTGGTCTGTAGTTGTTGAAGAAAGGAGTATGACGTCCACCTTCATCCTTTGTTAATACGTAAACCTGAGCAGTAAATTTCTTATGGCATGTTACTGAACCTGGTTTAGCAAGAACCTGACCTCTTTCGATCTGGTCTCTGTTGATACCTCTTAAAAGAGCACCGATGTTATCACCAGCCTGAGCTTCATCAAGAAGCTTTCTGAACATTTCAATACCTGTGATAACTGTCTTCTGTGTTTCTTCCTTAACACCGACGATTTCAACTTCATCGTTTAAGTGAAGTGTTCCTCTTTCTACTCTACCTGTAGCAACTGTACCACGACCTGTGATTGTGAATACGTCTTCTACTGGCATTAAGAAAGGCTTATCTGTATCTCTTTCTGGATCTGGGAAGTAATCATCAACTGTATCCATTAATTCCATAATCTTATCGCCCCATTCTGATGATGGATCTTCAAGAGCTTTAAGAGCTGAACCTTTGATGATTGGAGTTCCGTCGAAACCATATTCTTCAAGGATTTCTGTAACGTCCATTTCTACTAATTCAAGTAATTCTTCATCATCAACCATATCACATTTGTTCATGAATACAACGATTTTTGGAACACCTACCTGACGTGAAAGTAAGATATGTTCCTTTGTCTGAGCCATAACACCATCAGTAGCAGCAACTACAAGGATAGCACCGTCCATCTGAGCAGCACCTGTGATCATGTTCTTTACATAGTCAGCATGGCCTGGGCAGTCAACGTGAGCGTAATGTCTCTTCTTTGTTTCATATTCAACGTGAGCTGTAGAGATTGTGATACCTCTTTCTCTTTCTTCTGGAGCCTTGTCGATATTTTCGAAATCTGTAGCTTCATTACCTTCAACTCTTTCAGCAAGTACTTTAGTAATAGCTGCTGTTAAAGTTGTTTTACCATGATCGACATGTCCGATTGTACCAATATTACAATGTGGTTTTGTTCTTTCAAACTTAGCTTTTGCCATTTTGATAATCCTCCTAAAAATAATAAAATTAAAATTTCAGACCTTGTGGTCTTTTACATAGGCTTATCTCCCATTATATTTTATAATGGGAAGATTTTCAAGCCTTTATATTAAATTAATGGTTAAATCCATATATTATTTTGCTCTTGCAGATGCAATCTTATCCTGAACAGACTTTGGAGCTGCCTGGTACTTTTCAAAGAACATTGAATAGTTACCACGTCCCTGAGTAGCTGAACGAAGTTCTGTTGAGTAACCGAACATTTCTGACAATGGAACGAATGCTTCAACAATCTTTCCACCACCGATATCGTCCATACCTTCGATCTGTCCACGCTTTGAATTTAAGCTTCCGATAACATCACCCATGTATTCTTCAGGCATTGTTACTTCAACCTTCATAATAGGCTCAAGTAATACTGGATCTGCCTTAGCCATAGCATCCTTAAATGCCATAGAACCAGCGATGTGGAAAGCCATTTCTGATGAATCGACTTCATGGTAAGATCCATCATATACTGTAGCATGTACACCAAGTACAGGGAATCCGGCAATAATACCTGACTGTGCAGCTTCTTCGATACCTTCACCAACAGCTGGGATATATTCCTTAGGAATGTTACCACCAACTACTGTAGATTCAAACTTAAACTGTTCTTCGCCGTTTGGATCCATAGGCTCAAATTTAACTTTACAGTGACCATACTGTCCACGACCACCTGACTGCTTAGCATATTTGCTATCAACATCAACAGCCTTAGTAAATGTTTCTTTATATGCAACCTGAGGTGCACCAACGTTAGCTTCTACCTTAAATTCACGAAGAAGTCTGTCTACGATTACATCTAAGTGAAGCTCACCCATACCAGCGATGATTGTCTGACCTGTTTCTGTGTCTGTATGAGCACGGAATGTAGGATCTTCTTCAGCTAACTTAGCTAAAGCTTCACCCATCTTACCCTGGTCATTCTTTGTCTTAGGCTCAATAGCGAGCTCAATAACTGGTTCTGGGAATTCCATTGATTCAAGAATTACAGGATGCTGTTCATCACAGATTGTATCACCTGTTGTAGTAATTTTGAAACCTACAGCAGCAGCGATATCTCCTGAATATACTTTATCAATTTCAGTACGCTTGTTGGCATGCATCTGTACGATACGGCCTACACGTTCTTTCTTATTCTTTGTAGCATTTAAAACATATGAACCTGAGTTCATTGTACCTGAGTAAACTCTGAAGAATGCTAACTTACCTACAAATGGGTCAGTCATAATCTTGAAAGCTAATGCTGCAAAAGGTTCATCATCTGAAGAATGGCGAACTACTTCGTTGCCATCTTCATCAGTACCTGTAATGTCAGGGATATCTGTTGGTGCTGGCATATATTCGATAACACCATCTAACATCTTCTGAACACCTTTGTTCTTATAAGCAGAACCACAGAATACAGGAACAGCTTCACAAGCGATTGTTCCTTTTCTAAGAGCAGCCTTCATATCATCGATAGAAGGTTCTTCTCCTTCAAGGTACTGCATCATAAGGTCATCATCTAATTCACAAATCTTTTCAACAAGGTTTTCATGCCATTCATTAGCAAGATCCTTTAAGTCATCAGGAATAGCTGTGATTTCGATGTCTTCACCCTTATCATCTTTATAATAATATGCTTCCATTTCAAACAAATCGATTAATCCGATGAAATCATCTTCCTTACCGATTGGGATCTGTACAGGAATAGCATTCTTTCCTAAACGATCAATAATTGTCTGAACTGAATAAAAGAAATCTGCACCCATTTTATCCATCTTGTTGATGAATGCCATACGAGGTACATTGTATGTGTCAGCCTGACGCCATACGTTTTCTGACTGTGGTTCAACACCAGCCTTAGCATCAAATACACCAACAGCACCATCTAATACACGAAGTGAACGTTCTACTTCTACTGTGAAGTCAACGTGTCCCGGTGTATCGATAATGTTGATACGATGTTCTAACGCACCAGCCTTTGGCTTATGATGATCTTCTAATGTCCAGTGACAAGTTGTAGCGGCAGAAGTAATTGTAATACCTCTTTCCTGTTCCTGTTCCATCCAGTCCATTGTAGAAGCTCCATCATGAGTTTCACCAATTTTATAGTTTACACCAGTATAATATAAGATACGTTCTGTTAAAGTAGTCTTACCGGCATCGATATGAGCCATAATACCAATGTTTCTTGTTCTCTCTAGTGGATATTCTCTTCCAGCCAAGGTTTTTTCCTCCTTAATTTAATATCTTATTAAAGAATTACCTTCTTGTAATTCTTCACTGCCATACGGTCACAGTTACAAACTGCATAACAGCCTGTTCTGTGACAATTGCAGTTTTATATTAGAAACGATAATGAGCAAAAGCCTTATTAGCTTCAGCCATCTTGTGCATATCTTCACGCTTCTTAACAGATGAGCCTGTGTTGTTTGCTGCATCCATAATTTCGTTAGCTAATCTTTCTTCCATTGTCTTTTCACTTCTCTGACGTGAATACAATGTGATCCAACGAAGTCCTAAAGCCTGTCTTCTTTCAGGTCTTACTTCGATAGGTACCTGATATGTTGCACCACCAATACGTCTAGCCTTAACTTCAAGAGCTGGCATAACGTTATTCATAGCTTCTTCGAATACTTCAATAGCATCCTTGCCTGTCTGGTTAGCAATCTTATCAAATGCTCCGTAAACAATCTTCTGAGCTACACCTTTCTTACCATCTAACATAATGTTGTTGATAAGCTTTGTAACTACTACGCTGTTATACATTGGATCAGCTAATACTTCTCTTTTCTGAGTATGTCCTTTACGTGGCATGTTACTTCCCTCCTTAATCAATTTTGACAGAATTTCCATTTTTATACTTTTATTTAGAAATTCCGTTTTGCATGTAACCGCATATAGTGGATACATGCGATTAGATCTTAGGTACTCACTTAAGTTGTGTCCTTGCTCACGGCTTTAGACTGTCTATATCTCTAGCATAATTCTAATAACCGTCACAAATTCATTCAACCCGTGATTGGCTTAATTAAGCCATCCTGCTACTATTTACCTGCTTTAGGTCTCTTAGCACCATACTTAGAACGTGCCTGGCGTCTATTTGCAACACCTGCAGTATCAAGAGTACCTCTAATGATATGATATCTTGTACCTGGTAAGTCTTTTACTCTACCACCACGGATAAGAACAACGCTATGTTCCTGAAGGTTATGTCCTTCACCTGGGATGTAGCTTGTTACTTCGATACCATTAGAAAGACGAACTCTGGCAATCTTTCTAAGAGCTGAGTTAGGCTTCTTAGGTGTAGCTGTCTTAACTGCTGTACAAACACCACGCTTCTGTGGAGAAGCTGTATCATTCATCTTCTTGTTAAGTGAGTTGTAACTCTTTAACAATGCTGGTGCAGTAGACTTCTTAACTGCTGACTGACGTCCTTTTCTTACTAACTGGTTAAATGTAGGCATTCCGTTTTCACCTCCTGTTATTAGAATTATGTGTTAATCACATATTTATTTTACGCATAGGCATATTACAACCTATAAACGTACTGTTCCATTATATGAGAGCATTTTCCAAAAGTCAACACCTTTTTTGATTACTTTTAAAAAAAGCCTTCTTCACACTTTCGCCTGTATAACTGTGTGGAGAAGACTTTTTGTACACTCTGATATTAATTTTATTTTAAGCCTGTTTTAAGTTCATCATTATCTCAACCTTAAACAAATCGCCATCTAAATAAATATTCATCTGACCATTTTGTTTTTCGACGATGGATTTTGCAATTGATAATCCAAGACCACTGCCTTCAGTAGTTCTTGACTTATCGCCTCTTACAAATCTTTCCGTTAATTCCTTGGCATTAAAGTTTAACGGAGATGCTGAAATGTTTCTTATAAATATAATAACCTTGTCATTTTGTCTTGTTATATCCACATAAACTCTTGTGTTATCCATTGCATATTTATAAATATTTCCGTATAAATTTTCAAACACTCTCCATGTTTTTCTTCCGTCTGCCATTACATATAATGGTTCTTCCTGTATTGTTTTCATTACAGTAAGATGTTTTTCTTCGAATTTTTCTTCATACTCTCCAAGACTTTGGTTCACTAATTGAACTATGTCTATCTGCTGCATTTCAAAATTAATTGCCCCTGCATTTAACTTAGATGCCTCCACCAAATCTTCTGTAAGATTTTTAAGCCTTATGGATTTTCTGTCAATTACCTCCAAATATTTTTCTGCATTATCACTTTTAAGTCCTTCTGTTTTTAACAACCCTACATAATTAATAATAGAAGTAAGTGGTGTTTTCAGGTCGTGGGAAACATTAGTAATAAGTTCAGTTTTAGTTCTCTCATTTTTAACACTTTCTGCCACAGCCTTGCTCAATCCGTCGCCAATATTATTTATTGATTCTTTCAAACTTCTGTTTAATTTGAATTTATACTCATCTTCAATCTTATAATCCAAATTACCTTCTGATATTTTCTTTGTTCCTTCTGTAATTGAATCATATTCTTTAAAGAAAATAAGTACAAATGCACAAACTGCAACTATTAAAATTATTATCATTAAAGTTGGAACAAACAATGTATATTCATTATAAGCTCCCAATATCGCCATACTGCACCAGATAAAACTGGCTATTCCAAAAGCAATAACAAGAATTGATGTTTTTACATTTAACAGTAAATATTTAATTATTTTTTTGATTCCATAAAAAATCTTTCCTATTAAAGTTGTCTTCCAAAATGTTTTGCATTTTATTCTTCTGACAAAACTTTCACTTAACAAAACTGTTAATTCCACAGCAACAAGTGATGCTATGCCTGTGCCTACCAGAAGAATCTTGAACAAAGTTTTCTCCTCATACTTCCAATTGTAATATACATTCTGTGACAACGGAATAATTGCAATGAAGCAAGCAATAAATGCCACAAACACTTCTACATCCCACCACAATTTATCTGACTTGTTTAATAAAGGCTTATCACCTTTCTCCTTATGGCCCGCCTGAACCATTAGTAACAAATATAATACAAATGCCACCAAAACATATATGCCACACATTAATACAATTACTGATAAACTTTTCTTAGTACCTGAAAGATTAGATGGTGCCTTTTCATAATTAGCATGCAATTTATTTAAATATCCACTATCTGTCTTATCTACAGCAAAAGAACATTCAATAAGAGCTTTTGGATAATCTTTTACATCATCATAATAATTTACCCATAATTCTTCAGCTCTATCACTTAAATATATTGACGTTTCATATCCTCCCTGGCCACTGGCATTTTCAAACATATCTTCAATATACATATTAAAATTTTCCATTATGCCTTTATTTTCCAGTGGATTTATTGCCCCATTTTCAATAATACAATAATCTCTATATTTATTGTTATCGGACAAATTATTACTTGTAGTGATTTTATGTGAATTTTCACCGTCAGTATACATTATCTCATAATTCAGTCCATCTCTTGCTGAATTAATTTCAGGAATATTAGATTTATCATAAATCATACTTTTTACAGCATCAAAATCTTGTATATCTTCATATTCAGCTATATATTTCACTGCTTTCTTATAATATTTATATTGATTATTCTGCTCATCCGTCATAAAAATTTCATCATCATTTTTCGTGCTTTCTAAATCATATAGCTTATTATAGAACTCATTTTTTTTATCTTCATCTTTATAAAGTTTTTTTATGTCTTTTGCTGTTAAATTTCCATACTCACTACTTTCAACAAGAACTTTTTTATTATCAGAAAAATTCTTTATATACAAATATTGTGCTACAATATCCTGCAACGAATCAGTTACAAGTGTCTCATACTGGTCCTGGTATTCCCACCTATACTCATTTTTAGCTTTTACATTAGCATATTTAGTCCAACCATAGGCTGCTGTTCCAAAGCAGGCTGCTGCAAGCACTAATATTAAAGTATGTAAAAATATTCTTTGCTTTTTCATATCGCATTTCCTTTCTACTGCTTCTCGATTTTGTATCCAACTCCCCACACTACTTTTAAGTATCTTGGTTCTTTTGGATTAATTTCGATTTTTTCTCGGATATGTCTAATATGTACAGCCACTGTATTGTCTGCCGCAACAGCTTCCTCATTCCAAACAGCCTCATAAATCTGGTCGATTGTAAAAACTCTTCCCGGGTTCTTAACTAAGAAAAGTAAAATATTATACTCAAAAGGTGTAAGTTTCACTATTTCTCCGTCAACTTTTACTTCTTTACACTCGTCGTCGATTTCAAGACCGCCTACGCTATAAACATTACTTTTAGGCTCTGCAATTGTGCCAAGTCTTGTGTAACGTCTAATCTGAGACTTAACTCTTGCAATTAATTCCAATGGATTAAATGGCTTTGTGATATAATCATCCGCTCCCACATCAAGTCCTATAATCTTGTCTGAATCTTCTGATTTTGCTGACAAAATAATAATTGGAATAATGCTTTTTTCTCTTATTTTCAAAGTAGCTCTTATACCGTCAAGTCTTGGCATCATAACATCAATAAGAAGTAACTGAATATCTTCCTTCTTCAAAATTTCCATTGCTTCCATTCCGTCATAAGCCTTAATAATGTTATAACCTTCCTTTGACAAATAAATATCAATAGCCTCCACTATATCTTTGTCGTCATCACAAACTAAAATATTGTACATATTACCCTCCATCTAAATATGACACTGCGTTTTTCACACATCTTCATCATATGCCTATATATTAATGTTAAAATTTTAAAAACAACTTACAACAATTCTTAAGAAATTCTTAATGTGCCTTCCAAGAACTTTAAATTACTGTTTTTTCCCGAAAACGGCTGACAGGTGGCAGTCTTTTACTTCACATCTTGAACATTTGTTTATAGAAAAAATAGGTCTATTTTTCTATACAAATGAATCAAGCTGCTCAAGTAAAAAACTTTGCCACCTGTCAGCCGTTTTCTTACAATTCGCAGTTATTTACAGTTCTTGGGAATGGGATTACGTCACGAATATTTCCCATACCTGTTAAATACATTATCATTCTTTCAAATCCTAATCCAAAACCGGCATGTCTTGCTGTTCCATATTTTCTAAGGTCAAGATAGAACTGGTAGTCTTTTTCGTTAAGTCCTAATTCTTCCATTCTCTTAGTTAATACTTCATAATTTTCTTCTCTCTGACTTCCACCTATGATTTCACCGATTCCCGGAACTAAACAGTCCATTGCAGCAACTGTTTTTCCATCTTTGTTTAGCTTCATATAGAATGCTTTGATTTCCTTCGGATAATCTGTTACGAATACAGGGCGTTTAAAAATCTGCTCTGTAAGGTAAC
>OGXI01000796.1_pt1 | contig 27677 bp, 22 predicted proteins | sample 1576221 | NCBI WGS metagenome assembly OGXI01 (sample SAMEA3541523, study PRJEB24748) | human gut metagenome | biome: human gut; feature: human-associated habitat; material: faeces | place: China | collected 2012
GGGTATGTCCGATGGGGTGGGTTTTGGAATGAATGCCCGTGCAGCCCTGATTACGCGTGGTCTGGCCGAGATTACCCGGCTTGGAGTCGCTCTTGGGGGAAGGCCTGAAACCTTTATGGGGCTGACGGGAATGGGGGATCTCATTTTGACCTGTACTGGCGATTTGTCACGCAATCGTCGTGTCGGTCTTGAAATGGCAAAAGGCAAGACGCTTGAAACGGTCATTGCCGAGCTGGGGCACGTTGCCGAAGGCGTCCGTTGTGCCCAGACTGTCCGGATGCTGGCGGCCAAGGCCGGTGTGGAAATGCCGATTACGAATGCGGTTGTAGGTGTTTTGTTCGACAAGGTATCGATCAAAAGTACGGTATCCCAGCTGCTTGCCCGTCATGTTCGCGATGAAGCGGATACTCTTTATCTGAAAGAACCGTAAAACGGCGGTTCTTTCAGTGTCTTTTTATCAGTCCGCTTCATTTGACGGATGCAGAAGAACCAGATTCCACAGTTTTTTGACTTCGTTGACCTGATCGGTGACTTCATCGGGTTCAACCTTGGCCTGATCGGCTCCCTGCATGCGTATTTCGTGTTGCCGCTTTCTGAACTGCCGGTAAATGGCGGATACTTTTTCGCCTGCCTCTTCAGGAATCAGATTGAGTTTTTCACTCATCTTCAATAACGCGATATTGCCGAAATTGTCTGTCAGTTCGGGATATTCGCGTGAATATTCAAGCACGAGGTATTGAACGATGAATTCAATGTCGATCATCCCTCCTGCATCATGTTTCAGATCGAAAAGGGTCGACCGGTTAGGGTGGCTCTCGTGAATTTTTTCACGCATTTTCAAAATTTCCTGCCTGAGCCATTGCCGGTCCCGTGGCTGGCGCAGTATCCGGTCACGCAATGCCTCAAACCGCTTGCCGATATTTTCGTCTCCTGCACAGAATCGGGCACGGGTCAACGCCTGATGTTCCCATGCCCATGCCGATTCTGCCTGATAACGTTCGAAAGAATCGATGGAAGAGACCATCAGGCCGCTGGCACCGTCGGGGCGCAAGGCAATGTCGATATCGAACAGGATGCCTGCCGATGTCGAACTGGTCATCCATGTAATGAAGCGCTGTGCCAGTCGTGCGTATAGCATCGGAGCGTCGGGATGGTCGTCGTCGTACAAAAAGATCAAATCCAGATCGGAAGCATATCCCAGTTCCTTTCCACCCAGCTTGCCGTAAGCGATGACAGCAAAACGGGGGATATCCCTGTGGCGTTTTGGCATCGCAAGCCATACTTCCTTCAAGGCGGTTTCAACGATGATGTCCGCCAGCCTGGACAAATGATCGGCCAGTCTCTCGACTGTCAATCCACCCGCCAGATCCTGTGCCAGAAAACGGAACAGCTGGGCATGATGGGCTTCGCGCAGGGTATCCATCATCAGTTCGGTGTCTCCCCGTTGCAATTCGAGTTGCTGTTCCAGTTCGGCCGTGAAAGAAGGCCAGTCGGGTGGCGCCAGCAGTGTTCTGGCATCAAGCAATTCATCCAGCAGGATCGGATGGCGTGTCAGATAGCGGGCAGCCCATTCGCTGGCATCGAGCATGCGTATCAACCGTTGTGTCGCTGCCGGAAATTCAGTCAGAAGCGATAGATATGCCGTACGGCGGGAAATCGATTCAAGGAAGTCGAGAAGCCGGCCCAGTGTGACGACTGGCGCATGGCTGCTTTTCAGCAGTTCCGGCAGTGTGGTGTTGATAAAGGTAACCAGTCTGGTTCGGGTACTGTCTGAAAGGGATTGAATACGATTGGTTTTCCAGAATGACAAAAGTCGTCTTGCCGCATTGTCGGCTTCAGCGAAACCGAACGATTCCAGTTTTGTCTGGATAGAATGAATCTGTTCATCTTCCGACTGGGAAGAAAGCAGCGGTTGCGGAATAACCGGTTTCGAGTTGTCTTCCTTCGAGGATTTGTCACTGAATATTTCATCGAACTGTGACGATACAAAGCTTCTGTGCTTTTTCAGCTCATCAAGCAGTTCTGAAGTGGTTTCCATTCCCATCGAGTTGGCAATCAGGAGAAGCTCGTTTTCATTGGCAGGCAGGGAATGGGTTTGGGCATCGTCGAGATACTGGATACGGTGTTCCAGATTACGAAGGAAAGTGTATGAATCGAGCAGGGCATTCGCAATGTCGTCATCAAGCTGTCTTTTTTCGACCAGAATATGAAGGATGTTCCGGGTTGATTTGTCTTGCAAGGCAGGTTCTCTTCCACCCCGGATAAGCTGGAACATCTGGGCCAGAAATTCAATTTCCCGTATGCCACCGCGTCCCAGTTTGACGTTGTTGCTGCGTTCGGGGTGAAGCTTTTCCTGCCGGATGACGTCTGCACGAATCTGCTGGTGCAGGTTCCGGATGGCATCGATGACACTGAAATCCAGATACCGGCGATAAATGAATGGATGCACGATTTCCTGCAGCGCCCGGATATCATCCGGATTGCCGGTTATCGGACGTGCCTTGATCCAGGCGTATCTTTCCCATTCTCGTCCCTGAACGATCAGATATTGCTCGACCATATTGGTGCTGGCTACAAGAGGGCCGGACTCTCCGTTGGGTCTCAAGGCCATATCGACGCGGAAAGTGAAGCCGTCTTCGGTAATTTCCGAGAGAGCCTTGATGAACCGTTTGCCCAGCCGGGTAAAAAATTCCTGATTGGAAAGCGGACGTTGTCCCGGTTCAGTCGTTTTTGTTTCCCCGTTTTCGGGATAAACGAAGATGAGGTCGATATCTGACGAAACGTTCAGTTCTCCCCCCCCAAGTTTCCCCATTCCGAGAATAATCATTTCCTGAGGTGTGCCAGAATGGGCTCCGATCGGTGTACCGTGAGCGGCTGTCAATTCTTCGGAAAGTGTTTTCAGATGGGTACGGATGGCGAATTCGGCAAATCGCGTCATCGTTTCGACGACTTCCGATAAATCGGCTTTTCCGGACAGGTCGCGTTCAATGATGGCGCATATCAGCAGGTTTCTCAGGCGCCGCATCGCTCTCGGCAAAGGATAGCCATCGTCCATTTCGCGCTTTAACAGGGCTTCAAGATTCAGCCGGTTCAATGGTTGAGTAATGAGCGACTGGATTTTCGCTGTCCGTTTTTCACGGCTGGCATTCATCCAGTGCATGTAAAAATGGGACGCCTGTTCTGCAGGAATGAGGGATGGCTTCATATTTTGTAACATCGGGTAAATATCGTTTCATGAAGGTATCGCAATCAATATTCTTCATGATTGATTAAATAATCGGTATGCCGTTGTGGTATTTTACGTTTATTAACGCTAATTCTTCTATCTAATGCAGCCTGATCGGCAAGAAAATCAGAATAAACACGAATCCCGGAGCGCATGGTGGTCACGTTCCGCGGATGCTTTTGCCGATTTCGCTTATCGCTACCAGACGATCATCAAGGTGGCGCTGGTCGTATTTTTCATTTTTTATTTTGCTTTCGCAGCGATTTTTCTCGGCCTGCGCTATGTCGTTTTGCCTCATGTCAATGAATATAAGACAGAAATAGAAAAGCTGGCGAGCGAATCGATCGGAAAGAACGTCCGGTTTTCGAAAATCACTGCTTCCTGGTATGGCTTGCAACCGAAAGTCGACCTTGAAAACGTGACGCTTTCAGACGATCGTGGCAAGGAATATGTCAGGCTGAAAAATGTTTCAGCGGTTGTTTCATGGTGGTCTGTGCCACTGATGGATTTGAGACTGGCTTCTCTTGTCGTCGACAAACCGGATATCAATATTTCCAGAGACAGGGACGGCAGGTTTTACGTTGCCGGTATTCTTGTCGATCCGGAAAAGCAAACTGAAAGTGGCGTCGCCGACTGGATTTTAAAGCAGCATGAAATCATTGTCAGGGATGGAGCCATTCACTGGAAAGACGATTTCAGGCATGCCGCCGAATTGAATCTGGACCAGTTCAACTTCGCTATGAAAAACCGTGGCCGAAAGCATCGATTCCGGCTCACTGCCGTTCCGGATGCGCATATTGCCGATTCCATCGATATCCGGGGCAATTTGTCTCACCCCCGGTTTGAAAAGAAAGTATCCGATGTTTCAAAATGGAAAGGCGATCTGTATGTTGCCTTGCCCAACCTCAACGCCGACCAATGGAAAAAATACGTCGATCTTCCGGTCGAACTGGACGGGGGAACGGGTTCCATACAGGTATGGGCCGGTGTAGATAAATCCCGATTGACGGAAATTTCTGCAGAGCTTGATCTGAAAAACCTGAAACTCAGGTTGCGAAAAGATCTTCCTGTACTCGATCTGGCTTTTGCGACAGGCCGGTTCGATATGAAAAGGCTGGTGAATGCCGGGGCAGAGGATGACTTGCAGGCGCATCCGTTCTATTCCTACGGAGTCGACAAATTGTCCCTGAAAACGGTTTTGGGCAAGGTTTTGAATGATGCCAGTTTTACGGCCAGTTATTTGTCTCCCGAGGGAGATAATCAGCTGGCAAAGACAAAGGTCGATGTCAAAAGACTGAATCTGGGCGAGCTGGGAAATTTTCTTCCCTATCTGCCGCTTGATAAAGAATTGAGCCAGCAGATCAGGCGATATGAACTTGGCGGCCAGTTGTCCAATTTCAGTCTGAGCTGGGAAAACGCACAGGATGAATTGAAGGCTTATTCCGTGAATGGAAATTTCAGCCAATTGACCTTGCGTGAAACGGCAGACGGTTATCAATCGAGCAAGCCCGGTCTTTTGCCGTCCAATATCGGATTTCAAAATCTGACCGGTTCCGCTTCCGTGAATGAATACGGCGGTAACCTGGAACTCGATTCACCGAAGTCAACCCTGATTTTACCGGTTTACAGCCGTGCGGTGCCTCAGCAATTCGATGAGCTGAAAATGGATGTGCAATGGCAACGTTCGCTGAAAAATGTCCTGACCGTCAAAATGAAAGATATCGCTTTCAGGCAAGCCGATGTGAAGGTCAAGGTGTCGGGACAATACACGAAAGAACTGGCCAATAAAGAGGATTTATACGGTTCGGTTGATGCGACAGCCAGAATCGAAAATCTGGATATCGACAAGGTAAAGCACTACATTCCCCTACAAACGCCAAAAACCCTTAAAGAATGGTTATCCGGTGGTCTGAAAGGCGGCAAGGTCAGTGAAGGGGTGATTCAGATTAAAGGTAATCTGGCCGATTTTCCTTATTCCGTCGAAAAAAAGAAGAACACTGGCGTTTTCAAGGTCAATGCAAAAATCGTGGACGGTGTGCTGAATTACGCTCCTGACATGGTTAACAGGAATACGCGTAAACCGGCATGGCCCATTATTGAAAAAATACAGGGTGAATTTCGTATGGATGGCAGCCTGCTTTCCATTCATGCCGACAAGGCTTCAACCAATAATGTCGGGTTGAAAGATGTCGATGTGGTCATTCCGAATGTATTGGCCGACAATCCCGTTTTGAATGTCGATGGAAAAGCAAACGGGACACTCCAGAATTTTGTCGGTTTTGTAAATGCGACGCCGGTTATCGACTGGATTGGTCATCTGACCGATGAAACGACTGCAACGGGTAATGCCGATTTGCTGCTTGAAATGCAATTGCCTCTCGAAAAGATGGAAAAGTCCGTCGTCAAGGGCACTCTGAAGTTCGGTGGAAACGATATTGTCCTGTTCAGGGAGCTTCCGACAATTGCCAAAACACAGGGGCAGCTGTATTTTTCGGAAAAGGGATTTGCGCTTGAAAAAATCAGTGCCAATTTCCTGCATGAACCCGCTTCGATAAGCGGTGGAACCCAGCCGAATGGACGTTTCCTCGTCCGTGCGGAGGGAACATTGAGTTCGCGGGGGCTTCAGCAGGTTTATTCCGGGGGTATCATGAAACAGCTTGTCGGCAAACTGTCCGGCAGCACGCCATTTTTGGTCAATATTACCGACAATGAATTGAAAGTCAATTCCAGCCTGAAGGGGCTTAAAATCGATCTGCCTGCCCCATTGGGCAAACAGGCAGCCAGTACGGTTCCCCTGAAGTTCCAGATGGATAACCGGCCTGCGGTCAATGGCATCTCGCGCGATGTCATCGATATTGCCTATGGCGAAAATATCGCTGCCCGATATCTGCGCCAGAAGACAAGACAGGGTAGCTGGCAGGTCGTCGAGGGCGGTCTTGCCATAAACAGGCCGGTACGTACGCGACCCGGCGTGACCCTTGATCTCAGCATGCACAATCTGGATTTCAACGAATGGGCCAATGTACTGAGTTCCCTGTCTTCGGAAGCTGCCAGAGGGAGGGCAAATGATGCGGCTTCTGGCGGAGGCCTGGAACAATATATCGATCCGGATCATTTTTCGATTGTCGCGGATGAATTGATGTCGATGGATACCTGGCTGACGAATGTCAGTCTGAATGGTTCCCGGTCGAAAAACTCGATCGAGGCGTCTATCCGGTCCGATCAGATGAACGGGCAGATCAAGTGGATTGACAGCAATATCCGTCAGGTGGAAGGGAAGCTCATTGCGCGACTTTCGTCCATGAACATTTTGCCTTCCTCGGTCAAGAAAGCCTCCGATATGTCTGGCAGGGAAAATGTCCGTCGTATTCCGGCACTCGATATTATCGCTGACGATCTGGTCCTTTATGGAAAACATCTCGGCAGGACAGAAATCATTGCCAACAATGTCAATTTTCAGGGAGGACGGGAATGGCGGATCAACAAACTGAAAATCACCAATCCCGATGCCATTCTCGATGCATCGGGAAGCTGGATTTCCTCAACAGGCAATAAGCAGCAGACGAAACTGAACTATGTCCTGAATATCAGGGATGCCGGAAAATTGCTGGACCGCTTCGGTTACAAGGGATTGATCCGTCGTGGAAAAGGCGAAATGAAAGGCGAGGTGAGCTGGGATGGCTTGCCGTTCGCGCTGGATATCCCGTCCATGTACGGCAAACTCTCACTCAAGATCGGAGCGGGACAATTCCTGAAAGCGGATGCCGGGGCGGCACGGCTCTTGAGTGTTATCAGTCTGCAATCATTGCCCAGAAGGCTGACCCTTGATTTCAGGGATGTTTTTTCCAAGGGTTTTGCGTTTGACGATATCAGCGCGACTGCACAGATTGCGAAAGGCATCATGAAAACGGACAATATGAAGATGATGGGCCCCAATGCAACTGTGCTGATGGATGGCAGCGTTGACATTGCAAAAGAAACCCAGAACCTGCATGTTGCAGTGATCCCCGATTTCAATGCTGCCGCCGTTTCGCTGGCTTACGGGTTTATCAATCCTGCCATTGGAATTGGCACGTTCCTTGCTCAATTATTCCTGCAAAAGCCTTTGATGAAAGAGCTGACGCATGAATATCAAATTACCGGTTCATGGACGAATCCTGAAATCAGCGAGATAAAACGCTAATCAATCAGGGATTCCTTGTCCGCTTTCGTGAAAACCTGTCGATAGAATAAGGAGTTGAAGATGACTAAAGTAGCCGCCGTTCAAATGGTCTCCACCCCTGTCGTGAGTGAAAATATCGAAACGGCACGGCGGTTGATCGGCGAAGCGGCACAAACCGGTGCACAACTGGTGCTTTTGCCTGAATACTGGCCCAGTATCGGCTTAAACGATGCCGAGCGCATCCATCATGCCGAACCGTTTGGTTCGGGTCCCATTCAGGACTTTATGGCAGAGATGAGCCGGAAATACGGCATATGGCTGATCGGTGGGACCTTGTCCCTTGTTTCACAGCAACCGGGAAAAGTACTGAATAGCTCGCTGGTTTATACCCCCGAAGGTGAAAACATTGCGCGATACGACAAGATTCACCTGTTCGGTTTTGCGACGGAACGCGAGTCGTATGATGAGTCCGCTTCGATTTGCGGTGGGGATGATGTTGTGACGTTCGATGCGCCATTTGGGAAAGTCGGCCTGTCGGTTTGTTACGATTTGCGCTTTCCGGAACTGTACCGCGCTTTCGGGGAGTGTACATTGATTGTCGTGCCGGCAGCGTTTACGTATACAACGGGCAAGGTTCACTGGGAAGTGTTGCTTCGTGCACGGGCCATCGAAAATCAGGCCTACGTTCTGGCAGCAGCTCAGGGAGGCCGTCATATTACCGGTCGCCGGACATGGGGACATACCATGCTGATCGATCCGTGGGGTGAGGTCAAGGCTGTCTTGCCAGAAGGCGAAGGTGTTATTGCCGGTGAACTGGACGTCGATCTGCTTGCATCGATTCGTGAGAAATTGCCTGCCCTGAAACATCGCAAACTCTGATATTTATCCCGCTTGCCTGAACCCCTCCGATTTCAGACATGCCTGCAGAAGTGTTGGCATGACGCAATCTCATGAATGGTTTTATCGCTTATATTGACTTCATTCCACGTCAAATTGGAGCATCGGATGCACCTTTTTGGACAATACACTACAATCAGGGTCTGAACCGATAACGAGGATTTTCTTCATGCCTTCGCAAACGACCGAAAAAGACAGTCTTGATCTGGCCAAATCTATTCTTCTCGAACCATTCGGGCTGGATGAGCCTGCCCTGATCAGGGCAATGGGAACTATTTTCAACCATCAGGTCGATTATGCCGACCTGTATTTCCAGTTTACGAAAAATGAAAGCTGGAGTCTTGAAGAGGGCATTGTCAAAACGGGAAGTTTTTCCATCGATCAGGGTGTCGGCGTTCGGGCTGTCGCAGGGGACAAGACGGCTTTTTCCTATTCTGACGATATATCCGGCAGGGCACTGGAAGACGCTGCCAAGGCGACCCGTACCATCGGGCGTCAGGGAGAAGGGAAGGTCAAACTGGCTTCGGTGATAAAACCGGTCGAAAATCATTCCCTTTACATCCCCAATGATCCGTTGCAAACAATCAGCGCGGCAGAAAAGGTCGCTCTTCTTGAAAAAGTGGAAAAACTTGCCAGAGCCGCCGACCCGCGTATCGTTCAGGTCATGGCTGGTCTGGCCGGTGAATTCGACGTTGTTCTCGTCGCGCGCAGCGATGGTGTTCTGGCTGCCGATGTCAGACCGTTGATCCGCCTGTCGGTAACGGTGATTGCCGAACAGAACGGCCGTCGTGAAATGGGAACCAGTGGCGGCGGTGGCCGTTACGGCTATGCCTATTTTACGGATGAGCTCATCAGCCATTATGTCAACGAAGCGACCCGTTCGGCACTGGTCAATCTGGAAGCGAAACCGGCTCCGGCAGGTCCGATGACGGTTGTGCTCGGTTCCGGATGGCCTGGCGTATTGTTGCATGAAGCGATCGGACATGGTCTGGAAGGCGACTTCAACCGCAAGGGATCGAGCGCTTTTTCCGGACGGCTTGGCGAAAAGGTCGCGGCCGATGGCATTACGGTGGTCGATGACGGTTCCATCCGGAACCGGCGGGGATCGCTGAATATGGACGATGAAGGCAATCCGACACAAAGGACGGTTTTGATTGAAAACGGTATTTTGAAGGGGTATTTGCAGGATACTCTGAATGCCCGTTTGATGAATATGGCCGTGACCGGCAATGCACGTCGTGAGTCGTTTGCCCATCTGCCGATGCCCCGTATGACCAATACCTTCATGCTCGCGGGAGACAGGAATCCCGAAGAGATCATCGCGTCGGTCAAAAATGGTTTGTATGCCGCCAATTTCGGGGGCGGTCAGGTCGATATTACCAACGGCAAGTTCGTTTTTTCGGCCAGTGAAGCGTATGTGATAGAAAATGGCAAACTCGCCTATCCGGTCAAGGGAGCCACTCTGGTCGGCAACGGCCCTGACATTTTGAAACGCGTTACAATGGTCGGTAACGATATGCAACTGGATTCCGGCGTCGGCGTTTGCGGTAAAGAAGGCCAAAGCGTTCCGGTCGGAGTCGGCCAGCCGACACTTCGTATCGAAGATGTCACAGTTGGCGGAACGGTTTGAAGACAAAAAAAAGAAAATTTTGTCAGACTTGAAAACTTGGTATAGAATAAATAAATAGATCAACGAAACTGCTTGCCACATAAAAATGTTTAACTTCGTTTATTTCTGGTTTTTTTACTTTAGCTATTCCAGCCCATTGGCGGAGGAGAAGCGGCAAGCGCTCGTATAAAGAGAACAAACCACATTCTAAAAACCGCCAGGATCTGGCGGTTTTTTTGTTTTATCAAAACTGGAAAGATCATGGACACTACTGACGATTTGAGAATTCTTGCTATGAAAGAACTGACACCACCCGCTCACTTAATCCGTGAATTTCCTTGCGAGGAAAAGGCGGCCGAAACGGTTTCGGGTTGCAGAAAAGCGATTCAGCGCGTTTTGCACAATCAGGACGATCGGCTTGTCGTTATTATCGGACCCTGCTCCATTCACGATCCGAAAGCAGCCATGGAATACGCTCACCGTCTGGCTGAAGAAAAAGAACGTTACGGCGATGAACTGGTTGTCGTCATGCGCGTCTACTTCGAAAAACCGCGTACGACAATCGGATGGAAAGGCTTGATCAACGATCCTTTCATGGATCACAGCTACCGTATCAACGAAGGTCTTCACATTGCCCGGGAGTTGCTCCGTGACGTCAATGAACTGGGTCTTCCTGCCGCAACGGAATACCTCGATATGATCAGCCCGCAATACGTTGCCGACATGATCAGCTGGGGTGCGATCGGCGCCAGAACCACGGAATCGCAGGTTCACCGTGAATTGTCTTCGGGTCTTTCGTGCCCGGTTGGTTTCAAGAACGGAACCGACGGCAATATCAAGATCGCCATCGATGCCATCAAGGCAGCTTCACATCCGCACCATTTCCTTTCCGTCACAAAAGGTGGCCATACCGCCATTTTCGAAACGGAAGGCAATCAGGATTGCCACATCATTTTACGTGGTGGTTACAAGCCGAATTACGATGCGGCCAGTGTGAACGAAGCAGCCAGGGCAGTTGAAGCGGCAGGGCTGGCACCGAAAATCATGATCGACGCTTCTCATGGCAATAGTTCCAAGAAAGCGGAAAATCAGGTGCCGGTTTCTCTGGAAGTCGGTGAAAATATCGCCAAAGGCGATGACCGTATCATCGGCCTGATGATCGAATCGAATCTTGTTGGTGGCCGTCAGGATCATGAAGTCGGCAAGAAACTGGTATACGGCCAATCCGTAACGGATGCCTGTATCGGTTGGGAAGACAGCAGCAAATTGCTGGGTCAACTGGCTGAAACCGTTAAACGTCGCAGGGATGTATTGAAAAAATGAAGAAAATAATCAAAGCCGCCTGAATGCAAAAGGCGGCTTTTTTTAATCGCGGAAATTGTTGAAGTCCAGTGGCAGGTCGGCCACTTCCTTGCGGAGCATGGCCATCGTCGATTGCAGGTCATCCCGTTTGGCTCCGGCAACGCGAACCGCATCGCCCTGAATGCTGGCCTGGACTTTCAGTTTGCTGTCCTTGACCAGTTTGACGATTTTTTTGGCACTGTCACCCTGAATGCCATTTTTGATGGTAACGACCTGTTTGACCTTGTCGCCACTGATTTTTTCGATTTTGCCTTCGTCCATGAAGCGGATATCGACCTTGCGTTTGGTCATTTTATTGTTCAGGACATCCTTGACCTGACCCAGCTGGAATTCGGAATCGGCAAAAACAGTCAACTCATGTTCTTTTTGATCAACACGGGCATCACTGCCCCTGAAATCGAAACGGGTGCCGATTTCCTTGTTGGCCTGATCGACGGCGTTGTGGACTTCAACCATGTTGGCTTCGGAAACTACATCAAAAGATGGCATAGCGATCCTTTCGTTTATTTTCTCGACAGAAGACGTCAATAGTCATTAAGATAGTAAAGTCTATTGTATCGGACAAAATACTGAACGGCTACCTTCTGCGTCCTGACCCCGTTACCCATTTACGAAACTCATGAACTCCATGCCTTCCCTGCAACACGATTTTTCACTTCGTTCCTTCAATACTTTCGGCATCGATGCAAATGCGTCGTCTTATCTGGAGATAACGTCTTCCGATGATCTGTTTCAGGTTTTCAACAATCCGGAACTGATGTCGCAGCCGCGGCTGGTGATCGGTGGGGGCAGCAATCTGCTTTTGACGGACCATTTTTCAGGACTTGTCCTGCGTATGGCAATGAAGGGAATGAACGTCGAGCGGGAAGATGCCGATGCGGTTTATGTCCGCGCGGCAGCCGGTGAAAAATGGCATGATCTCGTGAGCTGGACACTGGAACAGGGATATGGTGGTCTGGAAAATCTTTCATGGATTCCCGGAACGGTCGGGGCGGCGCCTGTACAGAATATCGGTGCCTACGGTTCCGAATTGAAGGATTGTTTCCATTCTCTGAAGGCGTTCGATTTCAGGGGTGGAAAAGTCGTCGAACTCAGCAAGTCCGATTGCCAGTTCGCCTATCGGCACAGTATTTTCAAGACTGATTTCAAGGACCGGTTCATCATTCTCGATGTCTGTTTCGCGTTGCCGAAGGCATGGAAACCCAATGTGGCGTATGCCGAGGTGGATAAAGAACTCGCTGCCCGAAAAATGGCCAATCCCACAGCAGCTGACATCAGCAGAGTGATTATCGATATCCGGCAACGCAAATTGCCCGATCCGGCAGTCACTGGAAACGCAGGCAGTTTCTTCAAAAATCCGACAGTTGAAGCGGAAAAACTGCTGGAACTGAAAAAAGACTATCCTGCCATGCCGTCCTATGAACAGCCTGACGGCACTTACCGGCTGGCGGCTGGCTGGTTGATCGACCAGTGCGGCTGGAAGGGCAAACACTATGGCAATGCAGGGGTTTGCGAAACACAGGCGCTGGTGCTGGTCAATCGGGGGAATGCCTCCGGCAAGGAAATTGCCGAACTCTCCGAGGCGATAAAAAAAGACGTTTTCGACACATTCGGGATCAGGCTGGAACCGGAACCGGTTTTCGTCTGATCATTGATTCTTTTTGACGAAGTCGGCCAGCTCGCCAGCTGTCAGTGTGGTGTTATCGACGATTCCTTTTTCCGTGATCAGCGCGGTAACCAGTTCTGCCGGTGTGACGTCGAATGCGGGATTACGGATCGAAACGCCTTCCGGCGCCCAGTGGCAATCCCTGAAACCTTTTATTTCATCGACAGGACGTTCCTCGATGGGTATTTCTTCGCCTGTCGCCAGAGACAGATCGATAGTGGAAAGCGGACAGGCGACGTAAAAAGGAATATTGTGCCGTTTTGCGAGTACGGCGACCATATAGGTGCCGATTTTATTGGCGACGTCGCCATTGGCAGCCACCCTGTCGGTTCCGACGACGACAGCATCGATTTCGCCCCGGCTCATCAGATGGCCGGACATGTTGTCCGTGATGAGTGTCACCGGTATGTTTTCCTGAACCATTTCCCACGCCGTCAGACGTGCACCTTGCAAAAAAGGCCGTGTTTCATCGGCGAAAACGGAAATGCGCTTGCCCGCTTCGACAGCGGAACGGAAAACGCCGAGAGCGGTGCCATGGCCTGCCGTTGCGAGAGCTCCGGCATTGCAGTGGGTCAGAACACGTGAACCATCCGGCAAGAGAGACGCGCCGTATTCGCCCATTGCCCGGTTGATCCGGATATCTTCTTCAAGAATTTCGTGCGCCGTGCCAAGGAAAATATCGGCCAGTTCCGGCTGGTTTTTAGCCTGATGGGTTTCCCACAGTTTTCTCATCCTGTCCAACGCCCAGAAGAGATTGACGGCAGTCGGTCGACTGGCCGCCAGAGCCTTGAAACCTTCTTCAAGAGAGGTGGAGAAAACGTTTGACGCTTCATTTTTTCGCAGAATCGCTTCAAGCGCGACTCCATAAGCGGCCGCAACACCGATGGCGGGAGCACCTCTGACAACCATGTCACGAATGGCCTTGGCGACACTTTGCGCAGAATCGCACGCGATGTATTCGATGCGATGTGGCAGGATACGCTGATCGATCATTTCGATAGCGCTGCCGTTCCAGCGCAGGGTTTCAACATGATTGCCCATCTGGTTTACTCCCCGTCGAAAGCGCAAAGGGCGAAAGTGGAACAGCCCAGTTTCTCCAGCAGTTTGTCACCTTTCAGTTCGGGCAGATTGACGAGAAAAGCGCATTCCACCACTTCGCCGCCACATTTCCGGATCAGCTTGATGGCCGCCTCCGCCGTTCCGCCTGTTGCAATAAGGTCGTCTACCAGCAGAATCCGGTCGCCCGGCATGATGGCGTCGGTATGGACCTCAATGGTACTCGTTCCATACTCGAGATCATAACTTTCTTCCAGTGTTTCGCAGGGCAGTTTGCCTTTTTTGCGGATGAGAACCAGCCCGGCATCCAGACAGTAGGCAAGAGGTGCCCCCAGAAGAAACCCTCGGGATTCAATCACGGCGATGCGGTCGATTTTCAGGTCTTTATATTGTTCAACGAGTTGATTGACAGCGGCTTTCAACCCTTCCGGATTATGCAACAGTGTTGTGATATCACGGAACTGGACGCCTTTTTTGGGATAGTCGGGAATGGTGCGGATGTAATCGGTCAATGACATTTTTCGGTTCTCTGGCTGGTGGTTTATTTTTTGAAATAATCGCGGAATTTTTCGTGAACGGCACTCATCTGTTTTTCGGACAGAATTTTCAGATGGCCGGTTTGCAGTATGCGCCAGTATTGTTCACATAAGGATTCCACTTCGATGGCGATTGCCATCGCATGTTCGAGGTTATGACCCAGTGCGAGCATGCCGTGATGGGCAAGCAGGCAGGCATACCGGTTTTCAAGGCAATCCAGTGCACTGTCCGAGAGTTCCTGTGAGCCGAACAGGGCATATGGTGCGCAGGGGATCGTGTTGCCGCCGGTTACGGCAATCATGTAATGAAAGGGCGGGACTTCAAGCTGCAAGCACGCCAGTGTAGTCGCGAACGGTGAGTGAGTGTGCATTATGGCATGAATTTCCGGACGAGAATCGTAAATGTCCCGGTGCATCCGCCATTCACTGCTGGGTTTGCCACCTTCGACGGTTTCACCCGACATGTTCATGAGACAGATGGACTCCGGTGTCATTTTTTCGGGATCGATGCCGCTTGGCGTGACCAGAAAACTGTCTGAACCCTTGAACGTCGTTTCGCATCGTGCACTGATGTTGCCGCAGGAACCGCGATTCATGCCAATGGATACGAGGCGTTGACTGGCTTCGACAATTTGCGATGCCTTTTCTTTATCCGTGCCTGAAAGCGAGACAGATCGGGTTGCCATCACGGTTTTCCGTTTTTGAAAACGCGACCGGCCACTGCACTGAGCTTCAAGACGATTTCGGGGTCTCTGGAAGCAGGTGGCGTGATGATGGCATTATCCAGCGCGAAGCGACATGAACAGGCTGGCGCCGATGAATCGGAATGAATACGGGGTATGATGTTCTTCAGAAGGGTTTGTGCATTGGCTGCATTTTCAGACAGGGTTTTGATAATTTGTTGCGTCGTGACATGATCATGTTCGGGATGCCAGCAGTCATAGTCCGTGACCATCGCAATGCTCGTGTAGCACATCTCCGCTTCACGGGCCAGTTTGGCTTCGGGAATATTGGTCATCCCGATAACGTCGCAGTTCAGGCTCCGGTACATTTCCGATTCGGCACAAGTCGAAAACTGGGGGCCTTCCATCGCCAGATACGTTCCGCCCAAGACGGTGTCGATACCGATTTCCTGTGCGGTCTGATGAATGAGATCCGAAAGGCGGGAGCAAGTCGGATGAGCCATCGCCACGTGAGCGACACAACCGCGTCCGAAGAACGACCGTTCACGGGATATCGTCCGGTCGATGTATTGATCGACGATGACGAAGGTGCCGGGTCTGAGGTTTTCTTTCAGTGAACCGACTGCACTGACGGAAATGATGTCGGTCACGCCCACTCTTTTCAAAACGTCGATGTTGGCGCGGTAATTGATGTCGGTGGGGGACAATATGTGACCGCGCCCATGCCGTGGCAGGAAAACCAGTTGCTGTCCGTTGAGCTGTCCGAACAATAATTCGTCGGAAGGAGCACCGAAAGGGGATGCTATTGCTTCCCAGTGTTTGTCCGCAAGCCCTTCAAGCTGGTAGATGCCGCTGCCGCCAATGATGCCGATCATGTGTATTCCTGCTGGTTGTCATTTTCAGACGTCATTATTGAATGACAGAAATGATTATGCAAGCTTTCAGGAATGCATGCCGGGATGGCAAGAGGATAATTTCCCGTAAAAAAAGCGGCTTTAATCCCAGTCAGGATAAAAACCGCTTTTACAGGATGCCGGAACGTTTCTTATTTCTGGCGAGCTTTTGCTGCAATGCGCAGGCGCAGAGCATTCAGTTTGATGAAGCCAGCCGCGTCTTTCTGGTCGTATGCACCGGCATCGTCTTCAAAAGTCGCGATGGTCGAGTCGAACAGGGAATCGGACTTGGAATCACGGCCGACAACGATGACGTTGCCCTTGTACAGTTTCAGGCGGACAGTACCGTTGACGTGTTCCTGTGTATGGTCGATCAGTTTTTGCAGGGCGACACGTTCAGGAGCCCACCAGTAACCGTTATAGATCATCGAGGCGTAACGTGGCATCAGGTCGTCTTTCAGATGGGCGACTTCACGATCCAGCGTCAGGGATTCGATGGCTCTGTGAGCGGTCAGGATGATGGTGCCTCCCGGGGTTTCGTAGCAGCCACGGGACTTCATGCCGACGTAACGGTTTTCGACCAGATCCAGACGGCCGATACCATGTTTTCCGCCAAGGCGGTTCAGTTCGGTCAAAACGCTTGCTGCCGACATGCGTTTGCCGTTGATGGCAACGATATCGCCTTTTTCGAATTCAACGTCAATGTATTCTGGCTGATCCGGTGCTTCTTCAGGGCTGACTGTCCAGCGCCACATGGAGGTTTCCGGTTCGGCGTTGGGATCTTCCAGATGTCTGCCTTCGTAGCTGATGTGCAGCAGGTTGGCATCCATCGAATAAGGTGCGCCGCCCTGTTTGTGTTTCATGTCGATTTCGATCCCGGCGTCTTCTGCGTATTTCAGCAGTTTTTCACGGGACAGAAGATCCCATTCACGCCATGGGGCGATGATCTTGATGTTCGGCATCAGGGCGTATGCGCCCAGTTCGAAACGGACCTGATCGTTACCCTTGCCGGTTGCGCCATGAGCGATCGCGTCTGCACCGGTTTCACGGGCGATTTCGATCAGTCTTTTTGCGATCAGCGGACGGGCGATACTGGTGCCCAGCAGATATTCACCTTCATAAATCGTATTGGCCCTGAACATCGGGAACACGAAGTCGCGAACGAATTCCTCACGCAGGTCGTCAATGAAAATGTTTTCAGGTTTGATACCGAATTTAAGGGCTTTCTGACGGGCCGGGTCGAGTTCTTCGCCCTGTCCGAGATCGGCTGTGAAGGTGACCACTTCACATTGGTATGTGTCTTGCAGCCATTTCAGGATGACCGAGGTATCCAGACCGCCAGAATAGGCCAGGACAACTTTTTTAATGTCGCTCATAGAGTGTCTTTCGATTGTTTCAGTTTGAAAGGAATCCGGAATTTGAATCTGGAATATCGTTCAGATATAGCAAACTCTCATTTTATGCCGTTTCAGGTAAAACGGGAACATGTCAGTGTGGAAAACGCCAGACAAGGAAACACCCTGTCACGCAATGCATGACAGGGAAAGGATTTATTCTTCTACCTTGCCTTTGACGAGATATTCAAGCAGGGCTTTCTGGACGTGCAGCCTGTTTTCCGCTTCGTCCCACACAACGGATTGTGGGCCGTCGATGACTTCGGCAGTGACTTCCTCGCCACGATGGGCAGGCAGGCAGTGCATGAACAGGGCATCCGGTGCGGCGTGACGCATTTTTTCAGCATCGACGTTCCAGTTGGCGAACGCTTTCTTGCGTACTGCGTTTTCTTCCTCGAAGCCCATACTGGTCCATACGTCGGTCGTAACCAGATGGGCGCCTTCGCATGCATCTGCGGGGTTGTCGAACTGGGTAAAGTGGCTGTGATCCGGTGAAACCAGTTTGAAGTCGATGTCGTATCCCCTGGGAGTCGAGACGTTGACGTGGAAGCCGAAAACTTCCGCCGCCTGCAGCCAGGAATACAGCATGTTATTGGCGTCACCGATCCATGTGACGGTTTTGCCTTTGATGGAACCCCGATGTTCGATAAAGGTGAAAACGTCGGCAAGTACCTGGCATGGATGGTGCTCGTTCGTCAAACCGTTGATGACCGGCACGCGTGAATAGGCCGCAAAGCGTTCGATGATTTCATGGCCGAAAGTACGGACCATGATGACGTCGGACATGCGGGACATGACCTGTGCCGCATCTTCAATCGGTTCTCCCCTGCCCAACTGGCTGTCGCGTGTGTTGAGGTAAATGGCTGTACCGCCGAGCTGATGCATACCTGCTTCAAAAGAGAGGCGTGTCCTGGTGGAACTTTTCTCGAAAACCATGACAAGCGTACGGTCGAGAAGAGGGTGGTATGGCTCGTAATTCTTGAACTTGCGCTTGATAACGTGCGCGCGTTTGATCAGGTGTTCGTATTCAGCCAGAGTTAAATCGGAAAATTGAAGATAGTGTTTGATGGTCATATACGACTATGGCAGCTAAAAAGTGTGCTGCGTGAACGTTTTTAATGTTTGATTATAGTTGATTTTTCGAAATTTTAAAAAAAACGGGGTTTTTGCTCATTTTTTCTGGCATTTTCAGTCTGAAAATGCACGGTTTTCAAAAAAGTCCATTCATGGCAAAAGCTTTCAGAACACTTTCTGTTCCGATTCATGCACGAGCTGTTTGTACAGTTCGTGGCGCATAGGTGATATGTCGCCTTTTGCCACAGCTTCAAGAACGGCACATCCCGGCTCGGTCAGATGATGGCAATTGTAGAAACGGCAGTGTCCGAGACAGGGTCTGAACTCCGGAAAAGCCCGCTCGAGCATCCCTTCAGTCAGGTGATACAAGCCGAATTCCTGAAAGCCCGGAGAGTCGATGACGGCGGTATTGTCATCGATCTGGTACATCCGGGTGAACGTAGTGGTATGTTTCCCCGAGTTCAGCACAGTGGAAATTTCACGTGTGGCAATATCGGCACCCGGTACCAGCAGGTTGACGATGGTGGATTTACCCATTCCGGATTGTCCAATCAGAATGGTCGACCGGTTTTCAATAATCGGCAACAAGATCGAAAGCGTTTCTTCCGGATTCGCTGTCGCCGAAACTTCATGGACGGCATAACCGAGTTTTTTATAGAAACCGGCACGCTGGCGGGCTCTCTCAAGCTGATCGGTGATGTCGATTTTGTTCAGGATGAGATGAACCTCGATTCCGGCTGCTTCAGCCGCCACAAGCGCGCGAGATACAAGGTCGTCGGAAAAGCTGGGTTCCGTGGCAATGACGATGAACAGCTGGTCGACATTGGCCGCCAGCAATTTGGATTTATACTGGTCCGAGCGATATAGCAGGGAATGCCGTTCCGAAATGGATTCGATGACGGCCTGCCCTTTGGCTGTCGGCATGATATTGACGCTGTCTCCGACCGCAACGTCGCTTTTCTTTCCGCGAGTGACACAATGAAGCATTTCACTGCCTGTGCTCGCCAGATAATGACGGCCATGTGCGGCAATAATCCGGGCGTGCATCATATTCTTTGTCATGAGTGTCCCAGTAAATGATTGATTCGCTGGCTGGCTGGCGGATGGGAATCGTAAAATGCCGAATGGAGCGGGTCCGGTGTCAAAGTGGAGGCATTGTCCTGATACATTTTGACGAGAGCGTGAACCAGATCGTCTGCCTGTGTGTACTTTGCCGAAAAGGCATCTGCCTCGAATTCATGTTTGCGTGAACTGATTGCCATCAGGGGGGACAAAAAGAAAGTGAAGATAGGCAGAGTCAGGGCGAAAAGAATAAGCGCCACGGCGTCACTACCGCCAGCCGGTATGGAATCGACGCCCAGTCCGGCATAAAACCAGCTCTGGTTTTTGAGGTAACCGAGAATGGCAAGAAAAACAAGAGACAGAATGCTTGTGGCGAGCATGCGTTTCATGACGTGTTTCAGGCGGAAATGGCCCAGCTCATGAGCCAGAACGGCTTCTATTTCTTCCGGTGACAGCTTTTCAATCAGGGTATCGAAAAAAACGACCCGTTTGGCGGCGCCGAAACCGGTAAAGTAGGCGTTTCCATGTGCACTCCGCTTCGAACCGTCCATGACGAAGAGGCCTTTGGACTGGAAACCCACGCGTTTCATGAGGTCCTCGATTTTCAGGCGCAACTGTTCATCCTGCAAGGGAGTGAATTTGTTGAAAAGCGGGGCGATGAACGTTGGATACAGAAACAGCATCAGATACTGGAAAATGGTCCAGAGTATCCATGCATACAGCCACCACCATGTACCGGCCTTTCCCATCACGGTTAGCAAAACCCATATCACCGGCAGCCCAATGATGACGCCCAGTATCGCGCTTTTGACGATGTCGCCGACAAACAGGGGTGGCGTCATTTTGTTGAAACCGAATTTTTCTTCAAGAACGAATTGCTGCCAGTAATCGAATGGAAGATCGATGGCGCCGACGATAATACTAGCCAGAGCGATCAATGCAATCTGGTAAATCATGTCGTTGCCGCTTATGCCAAGAACCCAGTCCGACAGCTTTTCCAGTCCTCCGAAAAGGGTGAAGCCGAGCAGGACGGCCGTCTCGACGATCAGGGAAACAAGGGAAAATCGCGTTTTGGCAACCGTATAGGCAGCCGCCTTCTGGTGCGATGCCAGACTGATGCTGCCGACGAATTGTTCCGGCACTTTTTCCTGATGAGCCCTGATGTGGCGTATTTGTCGTATCGACAGCCAGCAACGGACAACAAAGGTCAGAATCAGAAAAAAAATAAATAATTGCGTAAACGCGGATGCTGACATTATGTCCTTGTGAGAAAATGTTCGATTATGTCATTAAGGAATGAAATTATGTCACAAGCTCAGGAATCGCAACCAGCGTCTGCTCAAAATAAAGGCGGTAAAAAATTGCGCAGTGAAATGAATTTGATTTGGGTTGACCTTGAAATGACAGGCCTCGATCCGGAAACCGACCGGATTATCGAAGTGGCTGTCGTTGTAACGGATGCGAATCTGAATGTGCTTGCCGAAGGACCGGTTTATGCCATCCACCAGTCCGATGCAGTTTTGAACGGCATGGATGCCTGGAACAAGGGAACACATGGACGCTCCGGTCTCATCGACCGTGTCAAGGCGTCCAATATCACGGAAGCGATGGCTGAAGATGCATTGATTGATTTCCTGATCGATTACGTTCCCAAGGGAAAATCGCCCATGTGCGGAAACACGATTTGTCAGGATCGGCGATTCATGGCAAAAACGATGCCGAGACTGGAAGCGTTTTTCCATTATCGCAATCTGGATGTGTCGACCCTGAAGGAACTGGCACGCCGCTGGAAGCCGGAACTGATCGATGGTTTCAAAAAACAGCAGAAACATACGGCTCTGGCGGACATTATGGAATCCATCGATGAGCTGAAATATTACCGGGAACACTTTATCAAGGTTTAATCGTTTCGAATACGGCGCTTTTGATTGTGAGAAGAATATGATTTTACAAAGCACGGTTGTCGATGAAGAAGAGTTGCGTGAACTGATCGATCATCAGGAGAGAATACGGGAAGACGAACGCAAGCGCATTGCACGGGAAATTCATGACGAACTGGGCCAGCGTCTGCTGGCCTTGCGGATTGAGGTGACATTGCTGAAGCAGGAGACGTTTGATTCACGTGAAAAGCGTTCGGAGCGGATCGATGAGGTGCTCGGGCAGCTCGATTCGACAGTCAAAAGTGTCCGTAACCTGATCAATAATCTGCGCCCTGCCGTGTTGGATCTGGGACTGGTTGCATCGCTTGATTGGCAGGCGAAAGATTTCACCCGCAGAAACGGAATCGAGTGTGTTTTTGAAACGCACGATGAAAATCTGGAAGTGGACGACGAACGTGCGACGGTTTTGTTCAGGGTGCTTCAGGAAGCGCTGACGAATATCGTCAAGCATGCCAAAGCTAGCAAGGTCAGCGTCAAGCTGGATGGAAATGACGATACTCTGGTTTTGAAAATTTCCGACAATGGCATCGGCATGCCGAAAGTACGGAACCGGAAAATCAAATCCTACGGTCTGGCAGGTATCCGGGAGCGTATAGGCATGCTGAATGGTGAATTCAGAATTGCAACGGGCGATACCGGGACAACCCTGACGTTCAGGATTCCTCTGAAAACGAAGTAAGCCTGTTTACTTTTCCAGCAATGGTGCGAGAAGAGCCATCGTGCGATCGGTCGCGCCATGCTGGTTTTGTGCGAATGCTTGCGCTTTTATTCCCATTTCGCTACGCGAGGTGTCCTGGCTGAACAGTTTGTCCGCTTCAGTCATCATTTCCGATGCCGTCTGGATACGAATGGCAGCACCTGCACTGATAGCGTCTTTCGTAATAGCTTCGAAATTGAACGTATGAGGGCCAATCAGAACCGGTTTGCCCAAAGCGCTGGCCTCGATCAGGTTCTGGCCTCCCAGTTTCAGCAGGCTTCCTCCGATAAACGCGACATCGCAAGCCGCGTAATACATGAACATTTCACCCATTGAATTGCCCAGCAATATCCGGACATCATCCGGAATAATATCGGATGAGAGGTTCTGGAGTTGTGAACGCTTCATCATGCGAATTTTTCTAGCCTGAATCTGGTCGGCGACTTCAGAAAACCGTTGTGGATGACGTGGAACGAGAAGAAGAAGGGCTCTTTTATCGAGATGATCCAGTGCATCGAGAATCAGGTTTTCTTCGCCGTCACGGGTGCTGGCGCACATCAGAACCGGTCTGTTACCGATGCATTTTTTCAGCAGTTTGCCCTTTTCGACGGCTTCATCCGGTGGGGTGATGTCGAATTTGACGCTGCCTGTTACGGCAATATTGCCTGCTCCGAACTGGGAAAGGCGGTCTGCATCCGTTCTGGTCTGGGCGGCAACGACTGAAAAGCCTTGTGCTGCCTCGTTCATGATCGATTCAAGTTTTTTGCCTTTTTTCAGTGACCGCGCCGACAGGCGTGCGTTGACGAGCGCAAGCGGAACATGGTGTTTGACGCATTGTGAAATCAGGTTGGGCCAGATTTCGGTTTCAAGCAATATGCAAAGCGATGGCTGGAAGTGCCGGATGAAGCGACCCATCATCCAGTTTGTATCGTAGGGAAGATAGGCTTGCATGAGCCTTTTTTCCGTTTCGAAAAGAGAACGTCCCGTGGCGCGACCGGTCGGGGTCATGTGCGTCAGGAGGATATCGCAATCCGGATAACGGGAAAGAAGCGCCCGTACCAGTGGTTCGGCCGCCCGCGTTTCACCGACCGATACGGCGTGTACCCAGATTCTCTGTTTTGGGGAAGCGACTGGCGGAAAAAACCCCAGTCGTTCCGGAATATGCTGGCGATAGCCCGGCTCTTTCCGGCCTCTTATGTAAAGCCGGGCAATCGCCAGAGGCAATATCAGCCACCAGATTAACGAATACAAACGTCGCATGAAATGATCGTCAAGTTTAAACGGGCTCTATTATCCCCGAATCTGCCGGGCAAATGTTTCCCCAATAGCTAAAAATTGCATATTTGCACGCTACACCCGAATGTTTTTTACAAAGTACAATATCACTATTGGAAATAATGATTAATATAGCTTTCATTATTGATTCCGGAAATGGACCGATCGTCAGTCGGAATCGTTCAATTCGGTATGTAAGTTTATTAAGGCTGCCATGGAACTTCGCATTGCGACTTACAATATTCATAAAGGGGCGTCGATCGATCATCGGCCCATCATCCAGGAACTGAAAAGATCTATCCGGTCTTTGGGTGCCGATGTCATTTTTCTTCAGGAAGTACAGGGGCGCCATGATTTGCAGGTAAACCGGCAGGCGCTTTTATGGCAGGAACAGGGGCAACATGCCTATCTTGCCGGCGACTCGCTTTACTGTGCCTACGGCAAGAATTCCGTTTATAACTACGGTCATCATGGTAATGCCCTGTTGAGTACCTATCCTATCGTTTCCCAGTTCAATCAGGATGTTTCCGATCATGCGCTCGAATCGCGCGGGATCTTGCACTGCGTTTTGCAAACGCCGGAAACGAAAGTGTATTGTTACGTCATTCATCTCGGCCTTTTCAACGGCAGCCGTATCCGGCAGACGCGTGCCCTGATCCGTACGGTGCAGGCATCCGCTCCCAAGGATGCGCCTGTGATCATTGCGGGTGATTTCAATGACTGGAACAATAAATTGTCAGGTTTTCTGATGCGGACCTTGCAGGTCAAGGAAGTGTTCGATGAACTGGATATGAAACAAAACGGGAAAAGGAGTTATTTTCCCCGATTGACCGGTCAGGTTCCCAAACCGGTGGCAGCCAGAACCTTTCCTGCGCTGTTTCCTTTCTTCAGACTGGATCGTATCTACGTTCGCGGTTTTGAGGTCGATTCCGCCAGCGTGATGCAGGGTTCTCCCTGGACATCGCTGTCTGACCATGCGCCACTGGTCGCTTCCTTGCGGATCAAGTGAGGATGCGTGTCGTCAATTACACCTACGACAATAACCTGACGCTATTGCAAAATGGCGAGGATTTTTTCCCGGCCTTGCTGGACGCAATCGAAAACGCGCATTCCGAGATTTATCTGGAAACGTATATTTTTTATCCTGATGAAGTCGGGCGCAGGGTGATCGATGCATTGAAAAAGGCCGCTGCAAGAGGCGTTCAGGTGCATGTGATCATTGACTGGCTTGGAACAGGCCGCAAATTGTGCCAGTTGCTGAACCGGGAGTTTCAGGCAGCCGGTATCGAGTGCCATGTATTCAACCGGTGGTTTCGCCGGGGATTTGTGCGTTTGCACCGGAAAATCTGCGTTGTCGACCATCTGATTGCCTTTGTCGGCGGCATCAATATCCTGAACGATTACCGCTATGACTATAACAAGAAATCGCTGTTGACTTATCCCCGGCAGGATTTTGCAGTACGGGTCGAAGGTCCGTTGGCGATGCGGATCTATCAGGAAGCCATTCGTCTCTGGGAACAGACCGGAAAACGGACTTTGTGGGAACGCTTCGACCGGTATCGTGCCATTATTCGAACAAGAGAGCGATTCAGGAGGGCGAAGACGGCGCTTGCCGGTTTTATCGTCCGGGACAATTTCCGGAACCGGCGTACCATCCAGCGCGCTTATTTGCGTGCGATGGGGCAGGCACGAAAACGCATTATTCTGGCGACTCCTTACTTCGCACCGGGGCGGCGCTTTCGCAATGCACTGGCTTCGGCGGCTTCGCGAGGAGTCGAGGTCATCCTCCTGATCGGCAGTGGTGAGTTCTGGGTTCAGGATTCGGTTGCGCAGTCTTTTTATCCAAAATTGCTGAAAAGCGGGATCAAGGTTTTTGAGTACAACAAGACCCAGTTTCACGGGAAGGTTGCCGTTATCGATGATAAATGGGCAACGGTCGGCTCAAGCAATTGCGATGGTTTGTCCCTCTTTTTGAATCATGAAGCCAATGTCGTCGTCAGGGATGTCGATTTTGCCAAAACCTTGAGGAAAGACATCGAAGCCGCCCTGTCGGAAGCCGTCGAGATCTGTCCGGAAAGTTTTGCAAACCGTCCATGGTACAAACGTTTCTGGTATGGCACGGCTTTTCTTATTTATCGTTTCATCATGCGAACGATAACCTGGGGCGACTATACCTGAAAGGCTTTTGGCATTGTCGCCATATTCCCTGTAAAATAGACAATGAAGCAAGCCAGACAGCCGCCGGTTTCCAATGCCTTGCAAAGGAAACGGGAGGAAGGTCCGGACACCACAGGACAGGGTGACGGTTAACGGCCGTCCGCTGAAAACCGAGAGGGATAAGGCGAGGAACAGGGCCACAGAGACGAGCGTATTAAGTTACGGTGAAACGCGGCAACCTCCACCTGGTGCAATTCCAAATAGGCACGCTATGAGGCGGTCCGCGGAGCGTGCGGGTAGGAAGCTCGAGTGCAGGAGTAATCCTGTGCCTAGATGAATGGCTGTCATAGTACCGTTTTCGGTACCGTAACAGAATCCGGCCTATCGGCTTGCTTTATTTTTCTTCTTTCTTTTTTCTCCCCTCTGCCTCCTTTCTCATATACATGTTTTTTAACCTCGCGTTTATTGCTGAGTTGCGTTTGCATAACCAAATGCAAAGTATTTGATTTTGTATAAACCCATGTATTTGCGTGAGAGAGTGCTTTCAATATGCCTTGTAAGTGATTCATTTCTTTGGTTATTTATTTTGCATCATTGAGCCTTGCCATCGTCTAAGTCCTTGACTTCATTAAGAAATTCTCAATTTATTAACAAAAAGCTCTTGACCACATATTAAGCATCTAATAAAGTGGGTAAAAGTGTGAAAAAGTGTGTATTTGTGGGATAAATTTCATGCTCCGGTGCTTCGTTTAAAAGCAAATCAGAAAGGATATTAACCGTGTTTCAGGGTGCTTCGTCGATCAGTCTGGATGCAAAGGGAAGGATGGTCATTCCTGCAAGGCATCGTGACGCTCTGTCACTTCAATGTGACGGACGTGTGACATTGACGCGTCATCCACACGGTTGTCTTTTGTTCTTTCCGCGTCCTGTATGGGAGGCCCATCGGGAAAAGATTGCTGCATGGCCGATGTCTGCCCGTGCCTGGCAACGGATTTTTCTGGGAAGTGCTTCGGATGTGGAAATCGATTCTGCAGGAAGAATTCTGATTTCACCGGAGTTGCGTCAGGCAGTGGGGCTGACAAGAGATGTGATGTTGTTGGGGATGGGCAGTCATTTTGAAATCTGGGATGCATCCAGATTGCAGGAAAACGAATCGGAAGCGATTGCGTCAGGAATGCCGGAAGCTTTGCAGGATTTTTCATTTTAAGTGTCAGGGTGGATAAACGTGCCGGAATTGACTCATGATTCGGTATTGCTGAAAGAAGCAGTAGATGCTCTGGCGATAGAAGGCGATCGTGTTAATGGAATTTTTATTGATGGAACGTTTGGCCGGGGAGGGCACAGCAGATTAATTCTTGAGCGTTTGGGGGGGGAAGGGCGACTTATCGCATTCGACAAGGATCCGGAAGCGGTTTCGGTAGCGGGGAAAATAACTGATCCGCGTTTTGAAATAGTGCATAAAAGTTTCGCGGATCTGGGCGAGGTTCTTGAAGAAAAGGGCATCGAGATGATTGACGGAATTTTACTTGATCTCGGTATTTCATCGCCACAGGTAGAAGACGCTGCCCGCGGCTTTTCTTTTCGCCTGGAAGGACCGCTCGATATGCGCATGGACTCCACCAGAGGATTGTCTGCAGCCGAATGGCTGGCAGTTGAAACGGAAGAAAAAATTGCGGAGGTAATTCATCAATATGGGGAAGAACGGTTTGCTTTTCAGATTGCAAAGGCGATTGTTGCTTGCCGGACCATCAAGCCCATTGATAGTACGAAACAACTTGCCGAAATCGTGGCAGGGGCAGTCAAGACTTTTGAAAAGGGCAAAAATCCGGCCACGCGCACATTTCAAGCTATACGGATTTTCATCAACAGAGAGCTTGAGGAATTGGAAATAGGCCTTCAGGCAGCCTGGCAGCATTTGCGGCTGAACGGGCGGCTCCGTATGCTTAATGGCATTGGATAAAAGGTTGTTGATGACTTTCTGCATCTGC
>OGXI01000806.1_pt1 | contig 27515 bp, 26 predicted proteins | sample 1576221 | NCBI WGS metagenome assembly OGXI01 (sample SAMEA3541523, study PRJEB24748) | human gut metagenome | biome: human gut; feature: human-associated habitat; material: faeces | place: China | collected 2012
GAGACTATGGATGGATCATTGATGAAGCTGCCGAGATTGCAGCCCTTGAAGCGAATATCCGCAACGGAGAGACTGTGACGAGAGAGGCGAATTATTCACAGACTGCAGCAAGTCATGACGGAGCAGACTGGGGGAATACTTATGTTGAAGTCGATCTGACAAACCAGTATCTGTATCTTTTTGTAAATGGTGCAATTGTGACACAGGGACCAATTGTTACCGGTAAGCCAAGCAGAGGAGATGCTACACCGCAGGGAGTGTATATTCTGAAATACAAAGAAAAAGATACAACCCTTCGTGGACCAAAGAAGGAAGACGGAAGTTACGAATGGGAATCACCGGTTACTTACTGGATGCCGTTTAACGGTGGAATCGGACTGCACGATGCACCGTGGCAGACGAATTTTGGTGGGGACTGGTACCTGGAACATGGGTCACGCGGATGTGTCAACTTGCAGTATGCTGTTGCAGAGACGGTGTTCAACAATGTAGATTCCGGAACACCGGTTGTATGTCATTACTAAATTTATGAGACAGTTAAATTTTTTATTATGAAAGGGGATTATTGTTTATGGATAACAATAAGAAAAACGGAAACTGGTTAAAAGAACTTTTTGAAGAGCTTAAACTATCACTTGTAATATCTTACTTGGAGCTCTTCGTCACATGTGCTGATGCGAAGGAATATGTCCAGAAAAATAAGGACAACTTGACTCCGGCAGCGTTGAACAAACGCGAGATGAAGAAAGTAAAAGCCGCTCCGTGGCTTAACTTCTTCGGCTCGTTGTTCTTCCTGTTAGCTGTTGGGTCTGTCGTCGCAAGCTTTGTATTACATATGACGCTTTCGCCGCTCGTGTTTGTAGCAGCTGATGTGTTGTTTGCGATACTGGTTGCGCGATGCTCCCGGTATCAGCGAAGAGAAAGGAGGTTTGCAAGAATCCCGACGATTATGAAGATATGCTGTACATTTCCCTGACTGGATTGGGGTTTACACTGGCTATTATTTTCTGTGCGGTCGTCGGGTAGCCGTAAGACAGGAGAAATCCTGTCTTTTTCTTTTGCGAAATTTTGGCATATTGTAAGCAAAACCAAAAAAGAAAGGCGGAAAAATAATGACAAAAAAATTAATCGTAGAGACATGGGATGACGTTAAGCGGCTGGCTCGCATGCTGTGTATACAGCTGCAAATACTGATATGTGACCTGAGACTGTTCCAGCTTAAAGAACAAAGGTTCTTTCTAAACCGCAAAATAGATGTGGCATATGCAAAGCTTACCGGAAATGCTGCGGAGGTTTTCAGGCTGCAGTTGTTCCGGCTGATGATGGCATTGTTTAAAGCGGCGAATTTTGTCTTCGTAGCAATCTGGGTGTCGTTGTTTTTGTGCAGGATTACAAGATATAATATTTATCCGATGCACGGAGAACTGCTGGAATGTACATACAAGACTTTTGTGTTTTTGGTACTTTCCATTCCAGCGATACTGACAACCCCGGAATGCAAGTCTCTGGTAAAAAAGAACGGGCTTTGGCTTACGTCTGCGGTATATATTTTTGCATATACAGCGGAGTTGTTCTTAATACTGGCATTTCTGATGTAAACGGCAAAGCAGGCGAAAGCCTGCTTTTTTGTTTGCTGCTGATTCAGGCATATTGATATTGCTAATTTAAAACACTTTTATATGCCGATTTACTCGGCAAGAAAGAGAGGAATTATATGATGCCTAAAATGAAGCGCCGACTGGCGCGTAAAGCAGCGCTTGAAAAGATTGTGACGGTGGCTTCTTGGCTGCCGCCGGTTATCGTTTCCGGATGTGCGTATTACGTCATCGGAAAATGGCTCCTGGCCGCCATTAAGAGCGGTCTGGCTGTCAGAATTATTTTGACAGTTTCCAAGGTCTATGCGGCTCTTTGGGGCTGCGCTGCGCTTATCCTTGTAATATGCGTAGTGTCAGGTGCCGCTCTTGACCCGTTGAACCGGGTTTGGCGAGAGCTTGAAGACCGCCGAAACCGCTGACCAGGTATTAGCAGGTTGCATTTTGCAGCCTGCTTTTTTTGTGTGCTGAAATTCAGCATATTAAACCTGAAACGTAAAAAGAAATTTAAAAAGAAAGGAATTAAAAAAATGAATAATGAATACGAACACATGGAAGAAAAAACTCAGGAGGGCGTATACTTTCAATGGGATGAATCTCACGAAGACATTGTTGATATGAATGTGGAAGCCGGAATCAAAATTGTTGAGTTTCCTTCAAATATCAGGATGTCAAAAACGGAAAAGGCATTTCCTGATGTTGAAGAGCTGGTAATTGCAAACAATGCCAAAAATATTCTTATACCGAATACTCTTTTTCCGAATGTCAAGAAGATTACTTCTCACAGTTTCTATTTTGTATCTGGAAAATATCTTGTTAAAAAATATCGTGGGAGGATGTATGCAAAACTGCTGAATGTGTTTTGCACGTCTGATGACATTAATTTGAAATGTAATTCCAGTTATGAAAGAGTGTCATTTATTGCTGATTATGCATTCGCTGGAAGTAAAAGCACTGTACTGTTAGGAACCGATTCTATTTCATCATGTGACGAATTTGCATTTAAGGGCTCTACTTTTGAAAATCAGCCTTTTATAAATGGGGTTAAGGAAGTCGGAGGGATTGTTTTTGATATAGATTATGATGCTGACGAAGTAATCCTCCCTGATGATGAAAAAACATTGCGGGCGTATGCGAATAACATAGACTTATCAAAAGTTAAGAAACTTGTTGTTCATAAAGCTTACAGCCTGAATTATTTCATGACATCAAAGGTACCGCCTGTGATTGTTGTTGATTCAAACAATGTTTATATGGATGATATGGTAAAAATAGCGCATAGTTCAAGAGGGGATTCCGTGGTGAAAGATATACAGCTTACAGATAAAGTAAAACGTTTCGTTATACATGACGGGATTGTTTACACTTCTGATATGAAAACTCTTGTTGCCGGGCTCACTTCTAAGAAGGAAGTTGTCATTCCGGAAGGCGTTACAGAGATTCACGCAAATGCGTTCTGTCGCTGCAGTATTGAATCTGTAACAATGCCGGATTCGCTTGAGGTTATTGATACATGTGCATTTCAGGAATGCGAAAAGCTGAGTACAGTCAAGTTTGGTAATGGACTTACAAGAATTTGCGAAAGAGCTTTTTCTTTTTGTAAGAATCTGAAAGAAATTGTTCTCCCGGATAGATTAGAGAGGATGGATTCACATGCATTTTCTAACGCCGGACTTGAATCAGTAACTTTTGGTAGTGGATTGAATAGCTTGTCAAACGGCGTTTTTGCGAATACTCCGATGCAGAAAGTTCATATTCCTAATACCGTAACACGTATTGCACACTTTGTCTTTGGTGAAGATATTAAATCCATCATTGCGGATAATTATATTCAGGACATTGAATCCGTAGCATCTTGTATAAATCGGCGTAACGCAGATGACTTCGTCATTATTTCATGTGATGGAAAAAAGGCATATATTCCTAAAAATGTCAAGCCGTCAATGTTCGATACCCTAAAATCAAGAGCAAGCTTTTTCTGGTCTGATGAAGGAGAGGAAACATGTGGCTTCTGGGATTGCTCTTATTCTGCAAAAGGCCGTGAAGATGAAGCTTTGGCTGAATATCTGGAATTTGGATTCATAGACGCAAAAGAATACTTAAAAAAGAATTCAAAAAGGATTATCACGAGACTTGTTGAGGAAGGTGATGAAGACAAAATCGTTCAGTTCTTAAGCCTGGGACTTGTTTCAAAACCTACACTGAAATCATTGATTCCGAAGGCTGAAGAAAATGAACTGGCAATTGTGTCATCGTATATTTTAAAACAAATTGGAGACAAAAAAACGTCTAACAGGTTTGCTTTGTAAATTATCGATTCGGAATGCTGGCGCGAAGCGCCAGCATTCTTTTTCGCATGGATGGATTTTCGGCATACTAAATAAAAAGAAAAGAGAGGGGCAAAAAAAATGCTTGTAAAAGAATTAGTCTGTAATCGCGATTTCGATGTGGATTGTGACTTCGAGGTGTATGATTGCACAAAAAAAGGCACCGATTGGAACAATGGAGGAATAAAGGTTTTTTCAACCGTAGATGACGGAGAGGTAGAGCCGCCGGATGATGTACTGGAAATGAACGTTTTGTATCTTACTATTTGCCAGAATGGAAATATGATGATAATAGAAGCAGGGAGAGAGCGATGCGTATGAAAAATATTGTATTAACTGTGTCTGATTACATATTGCGATACGCAAAAGAAAAAGGAAAAGGCCTGTCTGTAATGCAGCTGATGGACTATCTGTATTTTGTGCAGGCGCAGGTTCTCGTCGTTAAGAACCGCCCTGCTTTTCCTGAAGCATTAATCGCAAAAGATTGGGGAATTTTTGTCCAGGACGTATGGAACAAGTATAGCTGGTACGGAAATGCCTTTATTCCGGTATCGGATAAACTTAAAAATAGCATACCGGACGCAGACCTGATAGAAGAAGTAGTGGATGCTCTGGATGGAAAAAGCCATACTGCAATATTTGGTATCATACGTCAGCAGGCGCCTTACAAAAACGGCTTGCAGAATATTCTAGGGTGTGAAATTCAGAATAAGGATTTAAGAGACTTTTTTTGTGATAGTACAACATAGCGAAGTTAAGCCAGGAGATATTTTTCTTCTGATTTTTTGTTTGTTTTTTACATTTTGCTTGTTTCGCTTGTATAGCAATTTACATAATGTTATTATCGTCAACTATTTTTCTTATTTCGTATATGATATTTTTCAGCATCTTATATATATACAAAATTAACGAAAAGGAGATTAAATACATGATGCATAATATTGGACCATTTCATGTTAACGGTAATGTATTAACAAAGCACGGAAGAACAGTAGGTGAGCCTGCAATGCTGATAATGAGAACGGAGGATTTTTGTGTCCCGGTAAAAATCGGAAGTAAAGAGTATATCTCTGTATCATATCAGCGCTTCATTAGGACTCGCAAAGACCAGGCGCATCAGGTACATTTTCTGGTATTTGATACAACAAAGCTTTCAATTGACGCGGTTTGTACAGTTTTTAATGCCGCAATGAATAGTGCTGGCGATGGTGTCCTTGAAATGCTTCTTGATGAAAATGTTGCCGGTTTGATGCAGTATGTAGATGCTTTGCAGAAAGCCGGATACTGACAGCTTGCTCAGTGTCTTGCCTTGCTGACAATTTGCCGGCAAAGCTGGACTTTTTACCAGGCTTCGTCAAAAGCGCCTCTCCAGGCGCTTTTTTGTGTACTATGCAAATTACAAAAAATTCTGCATAATATGATAAAATATCTTAAAAGCTGGAGAAAATACAATGTTAAGAAAAATATGCGAAGTGTTCACAAAAGAATACAGAAAAGAAACCGAATACATAGAATTCATGTCAAAAATGATTAATCATTTTCGGCTAAATGATGATGCTGAAAATATCGAAGATAAAGTCGCACGTTTGCAGAAGAAAGGGTTTTAATCAGGCAGAATATATACCTTATTTTCATAACCACAAAAAATCTGCATAATATGATAGACTATTATATTGTTTTCGTTAAGAAAGGAGATTTTTGTTATGGAAAAAATTAATAACGATAAAAAAATAGAAACAAAGAAGCAAGTACCATCAATGAAAGTTAATAAGTTTTACAGCATATGCAGTGCCGTATATATGTTCGCTGCTGTTGTAATAATGTTTGGTACAGGTGTTGGAGGCATTGAATTCCCATCATGGGTAAAACAGGTTGCGTTGATGGTATTTATGGTTCTTGCGCTATGGATTCCAATGGCGATAAAGACAGAAAACCATAAACTCAGAACCTGGCTTTTAGAGCTTGGGTCTTTGACTATGGCCTTTTTGTTAATGCTGTAAACAGAGGCAGACATTTGTCTGCTTCGTTTTTTATTGCTGATTGAAAAAATCATATTAATCTTGGTAAATACTATACCAGAAAAGAAAATAAACAAAAGGTAAGGCCAATTTGGTCTTATTTTTTTGTAAAAAATATAGGAGGTGTCCGAAATGGCATCAGTTGCAAAATTTAAATTAAATGAAGCTCCACGGTTACTGACTCATTGCAGCAGAACACAGAAGACGCCGGGAAGTCATATACATCAGGAAAGAACCTGCCTCAATTTCAATATGGCAGCCGGAAGGCATGAGGGGGTTTCTGATTATGAATTTGTTAAAGATAAAATACATCAGGATGACGTAAGGATGTTAAAGAGGGATGATGTCAAGACTGTGTGCAGCTGGGCGGTCACAATGCCGAGGGAGCTGTGTCATGAAGTCATTGATTCTGACGGAGAGACGTTTTACGTTCCAAATGATGATGAAGAATGCCGTGATTTTTTCAAATATTCATATGATTTTTTCAAAGAAAAACACGGTGAAGAAAATATCATTTCTGCGTACGTGCATATGGACGAGAACGTACCACATATGCATTTTACATTTGTTCCGATAGTAAAAGATAAAAATGGCGGCTTAAAAGTATGTGCAAAAGAAGCGCTTGCTGACTGTTATGGAGCTAAATTTCAGATAGCACTTCAGGATTACGTATCTGAGCGGATGGGTAAAGAGCTGAATATGGTCAAGAAAGATACTGTTGACTATGAAAGAAACGTAAAAGAATTAAAAAAGAAAACCTTAAACGAAAGATGCGCTTATTTGGCAAGACAGATTTCAAGGTCTGAAGAAGAACTTGCGAGAAAGGAAAGAGTGCTGAAGACGCTTGAGAAATCAGAAAAAGCAAAAGAAAATATTGATAATATAAAGACCTCTACCTCAAACGGTTACACGATTATAAGTAACGCCGATTGGCTGCAGGTAAAGCCGTTGATTAAATCAATCGCTGCAATGAAAACAGAGCGTGCTGAACTGATAAAAATGCTGAAAGAATTTGAAAACACGAACACCGTCAAGGAGAATCAAGACCTGCGCTCCCAGGCTGAACAGCTTGCGAAGGAAAACCAGGTGCTGGAAAATGAGCTGGAAAAAGTAAAACAGTTTATGGAAGAGACAGAGGTTGGAAGCGGGCTGACCGTTATGGACTTGTACACGATGAACAGGGAAGCTGAAAAAGAAAAGAAGAGACAGGACAACCGGGATTTTTCCGGATATTATGCTGACCGTGAATAAAGAAAGCATATCAAAATTTTTCGGTGCGTTTTCTCTTTGCAAAAATTCAGCATATTGTAGAAAAATATAAAAAAGAGAGGAAGAGTATTATCACAATGGCGCGTAAAACCGCGGCCAATCTAAATACGCGTCACTTAGATTTGTGTATTTAGTTGTCCGTCGGATGTAAGCGCTGGTTTTATTTTTTCTTGTATCTACCTGTCTTCTCATATTTTCGCTTGTGGTATTCTGCTCTTTGAGATTCTACATATTCCTTGATTTTTTCAATAGTAACGCCGCCTGTTGTTGCAATGAAGTAAGACGGGCTCCATAAAGACACGTCACCAAAAAGATACTGTTTTACATATTTGTCAAACTTCTCATTGAGATGCACTTTCTTTGACGTCTGGGTTTTCAATACCCGTATGATATCTGACGGCCGCTCCTGTGGAGGCATAGAGATTAAAAGATGTATATGGTCAGTATCTGTCTCGGCAGATATGAGTGTGCCTCCATGCTGTTCACATATTTCTCTTGACAGCTCTTTCATAAACTCCCCGATTTCGTTTGAGATGACCGGTTTCCTGTATTTAGTTACAAATACAAGATGGTAAGTCATCAAGTATACAGAATGTGCTTTTTTCTTATATTCCATGAAAAGCCCTCCTCATTTTAAATTTAAGTCAACTTGACTTTATTTTAAATATATGCTATAATATATACATAGTCAAGTATTAATTTGAATTTAAGACATATAAAAAGGAGGTGGACTTATGCGTACATTTAAAATGATAATCGACCCTACAAAAAACAAGAAAGATGCTGCGTTCTGTCAGTATTTTAAGACAAATACCGCAGATTCCAAATGCATGTATAATACTGCCAATTTTTATATTCGTAATACAATGACTGGTTTAAAAAAATCGCCAGAGGAGCGTACACCACTGGAAACTGAAGTGCTGCATTACGTTTTTACTGGCATTCAGAAAGCCAATGAGGTCATTGGACAAAAGAATATGAAGAAGAAATTTGCAGAGCTGAAGCTTGCCGAAGTAGGCGGTATGAATTCTGCAGTCATAGCTTTTTCTATTGTAAGCCAGGAACCATTCCAGTATCCAACTGATAAAAAATGGTTCTTATCATACGAGACGCTTGATGCTATCTTTAAGTTTACAGACAATCCCGTATATAGACGTATGAACAGCCAGGTCAACCAGAACGCAATCCGCAAGGCAGTTGCTGCATGGCAGGGATATTTTGAGTCTTTAAAGGCATACCGGAAGAATCCGGCAAGTTTTACTGGAAGACCAAAGATTCCCGGATACAAACAAGACGAGGAATATATTGCATGGTTTTCAAAGCAGGTAGCGAAGCTGAAAGAAGAAGGCGGCAGATGTTACATCCAGTTCGTAAACAATCCTGACAGATTTGAAATCGGAAAGGCATCTTTGTATTGTGATTTGAAATACGTTAAGACTGAAGTAAAAGCCATGTATGGAAAATACTATATTCTCATCACATTTGATGACAAGATTGCCGAAGTAGAAGCTCCTGAAAATCCGAAGCGAATCCTTGGTCTTGACCTTGGAGTAAACAATTTTCTTGGTGTCGCAAACAATTTCGGTGGTGCCCCGTTTGTGATGAATGGCCGTGCAGTAAAGTCTGCGAATCAGAGGTTTAACAAGAAACGAGCAAAGCTTATATCTTCTGTTACAAAAGGCAGTGACAGCAAATCTTCTGTAAAATACAGTAAACAGCTGAACATTTTAAGCCAGAGGAGAGAGTCATTCCTGTGTGATTACTTCTATAAATGTGCATGGTATATTTGCAGGTATGCAAAAGCTTCAGATGTTGATGTGATAGTGATGGGACATAATGACGGTCAGAAACAGGAAATCGACCTTACAGACAACGTAAATCAGAATTTTGTGTCCATTCCATACACAAAATTTATCACGATTTTAAAGGCGGTTGCCTCAAAATGCGGGATTGCTGTAGTAAGCAGGGAAGAAAGTTATACATCACAGCCGAGCCTTCTTGATATGGACGATATACCAACATATAAGAAAGGCGAGAATAAGAAGTATGCGTTTTCTGGAAAGAGGATTCATCGCGGCCTTTACAGGTCAAAGAACGGGACTATTTTGAACGCGGATATCAACGGAGCCGCAAACATCCTCCGTAAAGAATACCCGAACGCGTTTGACGGTATTAAAGATTTTACATATTTGTGTGTCACTACTATCTCTATTGGTTACAAAGATTTATATAGAAACGCAAAGGCCTACGCTGGCAGACCAAAGCCATATAAATACCATAAATCAGGCAGATACACAGTTGCCAGACATATGGAACGCAGTCATAAAAAATGTGAATACTGCAAGCTCTGGGGAAAAGGAAAGTTTGTCTGGAGACCAGATAAAAATAAACAGAATACACTTCAGGAAAAAGCTGCGTAGATATAAAATAGAAAAAGGTAATCCCCGTAACAGGGGATAGAGGGATAGTGTTAGTCCTGCGAGGCGAATTTGGCCTCGCGAAGAAGCCGCGATTAACCTCTGGTTGCCTGTCGGTCAATCACGAGTACAAAAATATACGACATAATTGATACCGAAAACGGAATTAAGTTTCATGTAAATCGTATGAAGAAAAGACCTTTCTTCAACTCACAGCTATGCTTATCAATAATGAAAATTATGTAGAGCTCATTAAAATGTTAAATATTAATAATTATGATGAAGAACATCTGAGAGAAATTCTAAAACTTGCGCAGAGTGCTTTTGACACAACGGCAGCAACGTATGTTTTGGAAAAATTAAAAGAAATTGAAAAAAATATCAATTATGAAGTGTAAAAAAGAAAGCCAGACAAATCTGGCTTTCTTTTTTGTCGTTTCGTAAATTACGCTGATTCAGACAGAAGCTGAAAATATAGCTGCAGCTTTTTCGCTGCGGCTATATTTTTTTTGCGAAAATTCAGCATATTGTAAATATACAAAAAAGGAGGAAAAAATATTGGAAAATGGTGTTGAGATTATTGGTACGATAATCACTGATGTGGATAGAAATGCTGAAAAAATAGTATTCCCTAAATATGTTGAGGGTACATTATGGAATATGTCCCTTTGCAATATTAAATGTATTGAAGTTGAGGATGTAAGCATCCTTCGGCTGTTTACTGGTCTGCCGGAAAAACTGATTGTAAAAAATACTGACCGGTTTATGGATAACGAAAACTTTTTCGTTCGTCCGGGTATGCAGTATATTGAGATATGTGAAGAAAATGAGTTTTATAAAACAATTGATGGCATTGTTTATACAAAAAACGGAAAAGTTTTGTTGAAATGCCCGAGGAATCATCCTGGAAAAGTGGTAGTACCTGATGGTGTTGAGGTGATTGCAGAGAGCGCTTTTGAAGACACGTCAATTACGGATATTGTTTTTCCGGATTCCTTGAGGGAAATTGAAAGAAGGGCGTTTTTTGACTGCTCTAAATTAAAATCAGTGAATTTTGGACACGGCATTGAAAGTATCGGCGATATGTCGCATGATTTCAAAACCTTTGAATCATGCTTTTCACTGCACGAATTAAGATTTCCTCTACAAATGAAAACAATTGGCCGCGGGGTGTTTAAAAACTGCGGCATAGAAAAGCTTGAGCTGAATGAAGGGCTTGAAGATATCGGAAGTAATGCCTTTCTGTACTGCAAAAATATTAAAGAGGTAACGCTTCCTGATTCGTTGAAGTCCCTTGGGGAAAATAATTTTTTAAATGCAGAAGTTGTACATACAAAGCATATATTAAAAAATCTGGTCAGGGCTGTATCTGATGTAGCATTTAATGATTACAACAATGTATGTACGGTTGCTCTTGATATTGACAACAGGCTGATTTATCTGCCAAAACATTTGGCTGTTGAATACGTGCCGGAGGTGCAGAGCATCATAGAACAGAAAAAAGACTGGTATTATGGAATGTTATTTTCTATGTCATTTGACGTTAATTCAAAAAACGAAACGGCAATTTGCGCCTATATGAACGGAGACCATAACCGGATTCTTGATGAATATGTAAAAAGCCGGGCTGACTGGATTGCGAAGTACCTGGTTGATGTAAATAAAACAGAAAGGCTTATTAAATTTTTAAAGACCGGACTGGTAAGCGAGATAATGGCAAAATATCTGATAGAGGAATATAACAAGAGACCTGTTTTAAGCAGTGATGATGTTATAGCAAAAGCATACCTGCTGCAGTCAATCGGAGAGTCAGAACAGGAAAAAGATAGCGAGAGCGATTTGGAGCTGTAGATTTTCCGTTTGCTGAAATCCGGCATACTGTAAGAAACCAAAAAAAGAAAGGGGAATAATTATGTACAGTCAAACTGAACACGATAAAGCAATATTTTATTTTGATGTCTTACATGATGAATGCTGTGATATTGACATTCAGGAAGAAACTGACTGCCTGGTTCTTGGAAATGAAAAAGAGAAGTGCTTTTATAAGTTATCTGATGTTAATAAAGTGTTTCCACAAGTGAAAACATTATACATTGGGCCTAACGTAATTGATATCGTCATACGGAACGCAATGTTTCCTAACGTTGAAAAAGTAATATCTGACAATCTAATGTTTGCTTCCGGAAATATGCTGGTGAAACACCATATCTTATTGAATGCTTTTTACCAAACGGATGATGCAGTCATAGACCTCAAAGACGTGTTCCTTATTAAAGGTTTTGCCTTCAATGGATGCAGGGCAAAAAAGTTTATTAATACAACGGATATCAAAGTCTGCAGTGAGAAAACTTTTGTCGGCTCGGCTTTGCTGAAAGATAATGCACAGCCAATAATAACAGCCGGAAGTATTCTTGTCAAAATAGCAGAAGACGCTGACGAAATAGAAATTCCGGAATATATAACGATGGTTATGCCGGATATTCGCTTTCGTAATATACGTAAATTGTGTCTTCCGGGCCTGACACATCCAGTTGTCACAACTGTAAGAATGGATGATGCCCCACCTGTAATAGCATTTAAAAATTCTTGTGAATTGCATGATTTCTGCATGACCTTTAAAACCTGCAAGGAGTTTGAGATTATCGGAGAGGGCGCCTATAAGAGTGTTGACGGCATCATATATAGTGCAGATATGTCAATATTGGTCAAGTGCCCTGCCGGAAGAGAAGGTAAAATCGTAATTCCAGATGGTGTTGTTGAAATTGCACCAGGAGCTTTCAGTAACAGCTGCATTCAGGAAGTCGTTTTCCCGGATTCACTGCGAAAGCTCGGGATGTCGGCCTTTGCTTTCTGCAAGAGGCTTGAACGCGTTGATTTTGGGCGCGGGCTTAAAGAGATTGGAGATTATGACAACAACAACTGCTTTCGTGGATGTTCTAAAATTACTTCTCTTGACATTCCTGAACAGGTTACGTTTATTTCGCCATTTGCATTCCAAAAATGTCAGCAGCTTAAAACACTTATCCTGCATGAAGGCATTGAATGTATAGAAGACAGCGCCTTTGCAGACAGTAAAATTGAAACGGTTGAGTTTCCGGCGTCATTAAAATGTATCGGGACGTATGCCTTTTTGGATACAAGCCAGGTAGTATTAAATTCAATCCCGACTGGACTGGTGAGCTCCATTTCTTATAATAATGTCATTAATACTTGCACTACAAAACATTATACAGAACTTATATTTAAGTCCGATGATTTCCATGCATTCTTGCCAAAATCAATCTCCTGGAATCATTTTGAAGAATACGATTCTAACCCGAAAAAGGTAAAAGACGCCGTTCTATGTCGATTGGCGAATGAACCTTCATATGAATATGATACTGCTTTTGCTGAGTACAGATACAACAAAAACCAAAAAATAAAAGAGTATTTAAAAAAGAATTCAAAAGAAATCATCCAATGGCTGATTGGTCTAAGCGATGAAAAAAGATTGATATATTTTTTGCAGTCCGGATTAGTGCCCAGAAATGCCGTAGGGCAAATAGTTAATGAAATCCTGAACAGTAATTTGGAAAACAAGTCAGTAATAGTTGCTTATGCCCTCAATGGGCAAAAAACAGAACAAAAAGAAGAAAATATTGCATTTGCGCTATAGCCTAATCCCGGCAGTTAAACCTGCCTGGACTTTGTTTTTTCGATATGGAAATTCAGCATATTGTTTTTGTAAATCTAAAAAATATTTAAAAAGAAAGGAAGAAAAAAAAGATGGACAAATACATAAAATATGATGCACAGCCTGGTGTTGTACTCTACATTGAAAGTAAAGGTAGTAATAGAGAGTGCTGCTATGACTTAGACATTAAAGATGACGTTACGGAACTGTATCTGATGGTATTTGATTTTTGTCTGGATGACAATAAAAAACAGTTTAAAAATGTCTCTAAAATTGTAATCCTTGATACATGCGGTGATTTGTGTTTACCAAATCAGATGTTTCCAAATGTGAAAGAAGTTATATCTTGTAATAACCATTATACCGTAAAGCAAAATAAACTGCTTCTCAACAATTTTAGCCGCAGTCTTATTAATGTTTTTGGCTGGAATACATCCGATGCGATAGATATGCGCGGAATTGAAGTGATTGAAGACGGAGCATTTTGTGGATGTCAAAGCCGCGTTCTTGAAAACTGTGATACAGATTACATTAAATGTAAAGAGCATGCTTTTGACGGGTCATATTTTTCAGAACAGCCATTTAACAATGGCGTTAAAATGGCCGGCTGTATTGTTATTGCTTTAGATAAAACAGCCGATAATGTCGTGATACCAGAGGAAACCAGGTGTATGGCTCATGGTCTTGATTTTAGCCAAATTAAAAAAATGACATTAAAGACATCTACATTCTGCTGCGATTATGATGGAAATCTGCCTGAAACACTTATTATTGATGGATGCAATGATATAGACAGTGGCGAAATTAAGGATATAACAGGATATGGTGTTAAGCATATTGAAGTTATCAATAATAAGAACTTTGTGACACTTGATGATATTGTGTATAATAAAACTAAGACGACAGTAGTTGCGTGCCTGGCTGAAAAAACAGGTATGGTTGAACTTCCTGAAGGAGTCACTAAGATTGAGCGTGAAGCGTTCAATTACTGCAAAATTAATTCTGTAAAATTTCCGTCAACATTGAGACTGATTAGTGATAATGCCTTTGCAGATTGTGAAAACCTGAAAACAATTGATTTTGGATGTGGGTTGACGCATGTCGGCTCTTCAGTGTCATGGTATACATTTGCATCTTCAGGTCTTGAAAAGATTAGTTTTCCAAGGCAGGTAAAAAGCATTGGAAGAGGTGCATTTTACGAGAGCCAGCTTAAAGAAATCACATTGAACGAAGGCCTTGAAATAATAGAAGAAGACAGCTTTATGATGTGTTTAGGTCTGGAAAGCATATCAATCCCTAAAACTGTATCCACAATCGGAAGATGCGCCTTATCATATGTAAAAAATGTATATGCAGAACATTTTACAGAAGATATGCTTACTGCCATAATCCTACCACCTGCTGTAAGAAGTAGCCAGTCGTTTACAGTATTGACGATTGACGCTCGAGAGGATGTTGGAATATGTAAAACGTTTTATGTGCCAAAACATTTAAAACATAAGCATATCAATACAGTAAAATGTGCGATATTTGATTTTCTTGCAGGCAAAAATGACATTACTAATCGTTTTTATATGTACTCTTCAAGCATGGATGAAAAGCAGGATACTGCACTTGCAATATATAAAGACTGCAAAGATGAACAGGCAAAAGAATATGTAAAAAAATATGCTGTAAGTATGCTTGAAAGATACATAGAAACAGAGCGTTATGATGATTTTATTGATTTCATCAATCTTGATATCTTATCTTCCGCAAGGTTAAAAAGTATTTTACAGATAACAGAAGATGCTCCAGTATTGGCAGCATGTGTTCTGGATAAACTAAAAACTAAAGATAACAGTAAAAAATTTGTCATCTGAAGAAATCATGCCGGCATTTAATGCCGGCTTTTTCTTGTTGCCGAAATTCGGCATATTGTATGTATAATTCTGGCAGCTACCAATTACTGCCTGTTAAAAGAAAGGAGAAAAAATGAACGAATATGTCAGATATGAAAATATGCGATACGAGATGGCAGAATGTGCCGAAGTTGTAAGACGAGCTCTTGGCTTAACGGTGCCAGTGTCTATCAAAGATTTAATGTCCGCGATGGATAAAATCGGAATACAATGTGTTTCGGATAACAATCTTAATGCCGATACTGAAATCAGGGTTCTTCCAGAAAACAACCCAGACTACGCGTTTCAGGTTGCATACAATGCAAAAATCAACGAAAGAAATCTGATTTTTTGCCTGGCTTCGGCAATGGGTGATATCCTGCTTCATCGGATTGATTTTTCGAAATAAGCGTGTTCAGTCTGTTTTTGCAGCCGCAGATATTCTGCGGCATTTTTTGTATGTAAAAGATATCCTGCATATTGTGTATGTAAAATACAAAGAAAGGAAGAAAGAAAATGTTAAATGAAATCAAAACCCAAGGTGGTAAAGTTACATTATACACTGAAAGGCCAAAAAGCAAATATTCATATACGTTAATTTGTACTGATATTGATGTGGATGATGACGTGCAGACTCTTACACTTATTTCAAATTCACATGAAATAGAAGCTGATTACGTGATGTATGACTTCAGGTCTGTTAAAAAGCAGTTTCCAAATGTTGAGACTTTAGTCATCACAGAAATGGTGATTGATGTTTACGTCAGTAATATGATGTTTCCTAATCTTAAACAGGTGGTATCAAAGAATAAAACGCATCTTTCTGGTGGCATGCTGGCTCGCAAATGCAATGACGGACAAGCCATCCTGCAAAATGTTTTCTGTCATAGTAAAGATTATGTGATTGATATGGCCGGCATAACGAAAATTGAAGATTATGCGTTTGATGGCTGCCAATCTGAAAACATTATCAATACAGGTGATATTACCAGCTGCAGCAAAAAATCATTTTATGGATATCCAGTATTATTCAATGAGCAAAAATACGTGAATGGTGTTTTTACAATTAATAACAGAATCCTGGTTGCTGTTAATGATGACAGTGTTGTTGAAATACCGCGTGATATAAATGTTGCGGTGGATAATCTCTCATTTGGTGAAGATGATAATAAAGAAGTAATTATTTATGATATAAACCAGCTCAGATATATTCCAGGCATAAAAGGCAAATTGACAATAAAAGATACATCGTATCTTACTTTTCTCCAAATGCAGGATATTTTAAATTATGCTTGTAGAGTAAAGGAATTAAATATTGTAGATAATCCATTTTACTGCACTGTAAATAATGCCGTTTTTACAAAAGACAAAAAAGTATTAGTATATTTTCAGAACAATATAAAGGGAAGATATGAAATCCCGGAAGGTACTGAGACTATATGGGATAATGCATTTTATGGAGCGTCATTAAGCTCTGTTAAGCTTCCAGAATCATTATGCTATATACATGCTAATGCTTTTTGTGAATGCAAGTTATCAGCAGTTGAATTTAACCATACAATGACACATTTTGAACAATGTTGTGGTAATGGCATATTCTCATCGTGTGGAACTTTTTCAGAGCTTGAAATTCCTGGATATGTGAAAGGTTTATCTAAGAATATGTTCAGTAATTCCAAGATAAACAAACTTGTTTTAAACGAAGGGCTTGAATCCATAGAAAGTGGTGCACTTTCTGGATATACAGCACATGAAATTACATTGCCGAAATCATTAAAATATGTTGGTAATTACAATTTCTCTCAGGCAACAGTAATACATGTAACAGGAAAAAGAGTTCCATATGGCTTATTGAAGGCAGTTACGTCTACATATTCGCATCGTAAGGCTGACGGTGAAATAATCATAACCTTAATCGTGAATGGCAAGACATATTATCTTCCGCGTCACATGCCTTCTAAATTGGCGGCGCGTCTTGATGAACTGTTTTCCTTTTACGACGTAGTTCCGGAAGATGAGATTGATGGTCTGTTTCAGAAAGATGGCATGAATGCCATCGATAAAAGTTTACGGCAGGATATGATGATATGTTTGTATGACATCACAAAAAAGGATTGCTATAAACAACTATTGAAAAATGCCAAAAAGAGCATTGTCAAGCGTCTGTTTGAAAATGGTGATGAAAAGCAGCTGATACGTTTTTTCAGTTTTGGATTTTTTGCATCAAAAAGTCTTGATAACTTTATCAAGCTTGCAAGTGAAAAAGAGATGGTGGTGCTTGTATCATATCTGCTTGAAGAACAGAAGAAAAAATCCCCTAAAAAATCAACAAAATTTAATATTTAAACACGCGCCCGGCATATCCTGCCGGGCTTTTTTGTGTTACGGGAAGTTTTGCATATTAGATTTGTAACACAAACAAAGAAAGAATAAAGAAAGGAAATGAAAATTATGAAAAAACTGAACGATTTTGGACAGAAGATTGGCGGAGCAAAAAAAGATATATGGGCAATTTTTAAAGAGGCAACAGAGGATGAACAGAGCAAGATGGCAAGAAAAGCTGCCCTCTGGAAACATCCTAAATATGAAGCTCTTGAAAAACAGGGTATCCCGCGTGAAGTTCTCTTCTGGAGAGACCAGATGCGTGATGCAGTTGCACCTAAGCCAGTTAAAAACATTGGGATTGAAGAATATATGTCCTTTGTCCTTGATGTCAAGTCAGATGCGGAAGAGTGCAGGACTCTTGATGACATCAAGAAGTTCTATAAAGGTTCAGACAGCGAGATTCCCGGAATCTTTAAGTATCTGGAAAAGGCTTCTGATGACCCGAAAGACAAGCATTGGAAGTATGCCAGCAGCACCGCAAAACAGCTTCTTGACGGTAATACGGTATTGAGATATGTATATCATATTGACCGTATCAAGAAGGATAGTGACGCATCCATGTTCATGGCTACCCTTGACGAAAAGGAGAATAAAAAGTATGAAATCATTAAATGTACTGCTGAAAACATGTGCAGCGAAAAATTTGATGATAAGCGTTTCAAAAATGTTATTACACTCCCGAATAGTATTGTAACATTCTTTGATACAGCAAACTATACTTCACTTCTTTCTGAATCGGATGAGAATGCCGTATACGTTCCGATGTACAACAAAAAGACCCGTATCGGCGTTGCACTGTCAGAGCTTGAGGCAAAAAATATTATTGCCAAAGATAAATCCAAAAGATTATCTGAAAAAGAAGACGCAAAGAAAGAAACATTTTTGCCGCCGCATCTTTCCATTATTGAAAGAACCGGCAGCAGTTATAACTTCTTCAAGTTTTCTGATGGAGGAGTCCTGATGGCAAGATATGGCCTGCGTGGAGGAGAGTTTGGTAACTACACTACTTCAAAAGACCGTATTGGCTCTATAAATATGGCTTATGACGCTTTTGAAGACCTGTATAAGGCTGTATGTATTTCTCCAAAAGATATTAGTCTTGGCGGTGGATTGGCAATTGCTTTCGGAGCACGTGGACGCGGTAACGCTATGGCGCATTATGAGCTGGACAAAAATGTCATCAACATGACTAAAAAGCGTGGTGCTGGCTCTCTGGCTCATGAATGGGGTCATGCAATGGACGCGTACATCGCAGAGCAATTCGGTGTGCATGGATTTGCATCTGCTAACCTGTCAAAGATGCCAAAATCTGTTAAAAAGCTGGTTAAAGCATTCAAAGAGCAGGATGGAAAGGAGACATTTTTCTATGAGTCATCAAAGTTCTTTGATGGTGAATACAAAAAAGCCGGTAACGGTTACTGGTCATCTGCTCATGAGATGTTTGCCCGTGCTTTTGCATGCTATGTCAAAGATAAGCTGGATGGCAGACGCTCCGATTATCTCGTAGGACATGCTGAATGTGCAGTTTCCGGCGTGATGGTCGCTTATCCGCGAAAGGATGAGAGGGAATTTATCAATCAGTGCTTTGATGAGTTTTTTGCAGATATGATTGAGAATGGCATCTTCTCAAAATATGAGCCTGAAGTAAAGAAAGAAACTGATAATATTGAAGAAGTCAATATTGAAGACTTACTTTTTGAAGGCCAGGGCGGTCAGATGATGTTTTTCTAAATAGCAAAGAGAAGTGGTGAGAATATCGCCGCTTCTTTTTTTTGCAAAAAAAATCCCGGCAGATTTCTGCCGGGAGGTGTTAGATGATAAAATCAGAAGTATCATTACAGTTTGCCAGTGCATTTAATACTGCCGCCGTAAGAACCGTATCATTCTGTTCTTGTGCAAATTTCAGCAGCTCGTTAAGTTCTTGTTGTGTAAATATTTTTATTGATAAAAGCTCTATCGTCAGTTCGTTATTTTGCATGTTAAGGCAATGTTTTAAAATTGCATTTGACATAATCTGTAAAAGCTTTCTCAGTTCGTTTTTATGAGTATGCTTATACAGCGTTAAGATAGACCTTATTGAAAGTTCGGGGTCATTGATGTCTTTACATAAATCTACCAGATAGTCATCAGGCAGTGTCTTAAAGGTGCTTAGGAGGTAATCAAGCTTATTTGCCTGCCAGGTGCTGATATATCTTGTGAAATACAGCTTTTTTGCCTGCCCGTCCTGCATCATATTCAATACAAAAATGACATCTTCGTTGTTAATCTTAATTGCCTCTATACGTTTACTGTATGATTGTGTGCTTTTTGCAATATCTACAATCAGTCCTACAGGGACATCGCCGCAGATGTTGAAAACTTTTACGCCATGAAAGTTATCTGGCGCTATCATCTTTAATGATGCCGGAAGCGTTATGGTGTCAACTGTGACGTTTCTGAATGAATTACGCCCGATATACCGTAGGCCTTCATGCAATATCACGGATTCCAGATTGACGTTATGGAACATATTTTCACATGTTGCGGTAACGCATGATGGAATTTCTATATGCTTTAAGCCAGTACAATTCTGAAAGATTCCGAAAGCACCAAATTCTCCATAATCAGTAATGCCGTTTCCAAGCTTAACCTCTGTCAGCATTTCGCATCCATAAAAAGCATAAGAGCCGATGCTGCTAACTGTGTCTGGAATTGTTATGGACGTTATGTGACATCCTGAAAATGCATATGACCCAATAGTCTCTGTTTTGTGCGGTATAGTGTACATGTCTTTATTTTGTGGACAATACAGCAATATTTTTTCGTCTGTGGTAAATATAGCGCCATCAATTGATTTGAGGAATTTGTTTTCTTCTGTGATATTGATGTTTTTTGCCTTTATGTTGCCGAAATACTGTGATATATTTGGCGTTTCTAACGCATGCTTGTCATTGATACTTATTGTGTCAATATCATATTTTTCAAGATACCATTTGAATTTCGCCAGACAGCCAAAAGAATCAAAATCCACCTCTTTAATACTGCCGGGAAACTCACACGTCGGATAAATATCAATATCATCAGGAATATTAAGCTTAGTCAGTCCTGGCTTTATTGATACGATTACTTTTCCGAATTTTATTGTACCGTCAGCATATTCTTCATCATCAAACAGAAACTTGCAATCTTTAAATGCATTTTCTTCGCATCCCCAGATATCATCAGAATTGATGACTTTTGAAATATGGCATCCTGAAAATGCATCATTGCAAATGTATTTGACATTACGCAAATCAACTGTTTCTCCACGCTTTATGCAAAAGGCGTTCATTAGATATCCCGGTTCATAACTTTGTGCGATGAGTATAGGAACATCGTTAATATATCGCTTATTATTGGAAATGATATGCCTTACATTTGGAAACATACGGTTGTCTATATGTATGGCTCCGATATCATCTTCAATGATAAGTGTTTTTACATCGGGGAATGTCTGTTCTATGCCTTTGAGCCTATATACAAGACCATGTGTAAGGTGATTGCATATACTGATGTTCTGCCATAAATAGCTTTGAGATTTTGCCTGATGCACGATATCTTTCAAGGATTCCGGAGACAAAAACGTAAAAGTATCAGTTCCTGGTTCAATATCAATATACTCACATTTTCCATGTGTTGAAATATAATAGCTTGCTCGTTCTGTTTTTATTTCTACCATTTAAAAACTCCTTTCGTGTTTATTGTTTGCAAAAATAATATGCTGAATTTTGGAGGTGCTTGGCATTGGTCTGAGTGTCAATTTTTTTTCTGTATGAAAGCACAAAAAAATCCGTAAAAAAATATCGTTTCTGTAGAAATTCAGCATATTAAATATGCCAGAGGAAATAAGGCCTCTGAGAATTTAAAAATAAGGAGACAATAATTATATTATGTTAACAATTGATGAAATTAGACAGGGATTAAAAGATAATGGATATATTCCAAATGATGATATCTGCTATGCAGTATTCGCTGCATTATCATTAAATAAGCCAGTTCTGATTGAAGGAGACCCTGGTGTCGGTAAAACTTCATTGGCAATTGCCGTTGCAAAAATGCTTGGTCTGCCGTTCCTGCGTCTGCAGATGTATGACGGGCTTACAAAAGATGATATTTTATACGATTACGATTATCAGCGTCAGCTGCTGACATTGGAAGCTGTAAAACCAAAAATCAATGAAGAGATTAAAGACCTTAACGTAAATGCAGCAATCAAAAAAGTGTCCGGGGATGTTGATTTTTACGGAGAAGAATTCCTGATTCCACGTCCAGTCCTGCAGACGATTAACGGTACCGGAAGGAAACTGCTTTTGATTGATGAGATTGATAAATCATCAGAAGAAACTGAATATATGCTGTATGAATACCTTGAGCGGTATGGTATCAACATTCCACAGCTTGGAGCAGTAGACTGTCCGGAAGGCCAGGAGCCAATCGTTTTTCTCACATCAAACGGATACCGTGAACTGTCCGGTGCTATGCGCAGACGATGTGGGTATCTGTATATTCCAAAGAAAACCCGCGAGGAAATCATCGAAATCCTGAAAAATAATGCCAAAGTAAATGACAAAGTGGCTGCCGGTATTGCATCCTGTATCGTATCATTACAGGAGGAAAGCCTCAAGCATCCGGTGTCTATCTCCGAAGCGGTAGACTGGGCAAACTTTTTAAGGAATGACGCAAATAAGGTAAAAGTAATGAATTCCATTGGTCTGCTCGCAAAAGACAGACGTGATATGGGTATTATCAGAAAGACTGTCGAATCCTATGCGGGAGTGATTGCTGGATAAGGAGGGCTTGTGATGGCAAGAAGATGCGAATCATGCCCTATGCTTGACCGATGCGATGAAATAACAACCGGCGTGTGCTTGATGGAAGATATTGATGAGACTATGCCGGCGGGAGACACCGCCGGTAGCGCTGGTGACGATTCTTCATACCTGTATGAATTTATTTTTGAGGCATGCGAATATTTCAGCAGCCTTGGCTATATCTGTAATTCGTCTGAAATTTTTTCCGTCATCAGCGATATGCATGGCGGACAGATGGATGTAAAAAAGCTGCTTTCGGCAATGGTAACACACAGCTATAAGGAAGCATTGATGTTTAATAAGGTCTATGAAGAATTCGTTGAAAGGTATTATCACAGACATCGCGAAGAGAGAAATGCGAAAAATGAGCATGAAAAAAACAAACAAAAAATAAATGAAAAACTGCAGCGGCTGACCGGGCGTCAGAAAGAACTGATTGAGCAGCGGGAAGCCGGTCAGAAAGAATCAAAAGAAGTGAAAAAAGCACAACAGACTGAAGAGCTACAGAAAAGTATTAAAAACCTTGACGAGTGCCTGGAAGGGCAGCAGCACCTTAAAAACCTCGTGGAGACAGTGAAAAGCGGAATAAAACCGGAGCAGAGCCAGCTTATGAAGGAAGTGAAAGCTGCTTCCATGAAAGCCTGCATGAAGCCAAATAGTAGTGAATTGATGGAAGCCATCAGGGAACGCGGAAAACAGCTGAAGGCAATTAAGGATGATGCGAAGAGTCTGAACAGCCAGATTGCACAGACCGAAAATGACATAAAGACAATGCAGAAAAAAATGGAAGAGGAAGACAGAAAATTCCAGAACCGAATGAATGAGATAGTGAAGGAACAGTCTCTTTCACACCGTGCAGAATTCAATAAAGCCCTTGCCAGAAATGCAGTCCGGTCAAAACATGTCGGGGATATGGTTCTTGAAAAGAGCTTTTCAAAAATGACAGATGCGGAGAAGCGGCAGATTGCAGATTATATCAAAGACAACGCAAGAAAATTCAGGACAAAAATGTCAAGAAAAATACGTGCAAATAAGGCATCCAAGATTGATATTCCGGCTACAATCAAGAAAAGCTGCCAAACAGGAGGTGTTCCGTTAAGGCTTATCCATCAGAAGCCGGTAAGGCAGAAATCAAACCTGATACTGATTCTTGATGTGTCAGGCTCCTGTAAAAATGCGTCTGAAATGATGCTGGTATTTATGCATGCGATGAAGGAAGTTTTCCCTGGCGGATGTAAGACTTATGCTTTTACAAACAGGCTGTATGACATATCAAAGTTTTTTGATACAGATAATCCGAATGAGACCGTCAAGTCTGTGTTAGACGCAATCCCGCGTTCTGGGGCATATTCTAACTATGAAGTCCCGTTCAGGACGTTTTATAATGAGCATATGAGTGAGGTGACCGGTGATTCTTACATTTATTTCATCGGTGACGCGAGAAACAATAAAAACGCCAGCGGCGAAGACTATGTGAAGGCTATTGCGAGAAAAGCGAAAAAGGCTTTCTGGCTGAATACCGAAGAGGTTGATAAGTGGAATCACGGAGATTCAATCATGGGTGTGTATGCAAAATATATGACAAGGGTGGCGCAGACGGTTACACCGGCTGAGTTGCTTGGATTTTTGGAGATGTGAGAAATACCCGCAAACACGCCGCAGGGAAACCTGCGGCTTTTGTGTTGCCAGCAAAACCATTCTTTCTTTCCCTTAAAAATCCCGCATATTAATTACAAAAGCAAAAAGAAAGGAGCAAAAAAATGCCAAAAACAGATAATGAAGAGTTCAAAACAATATACCGGACGCCGTATTCTTGGAACGATGCATGATTTTCAGAACAAAGCGAGCGTTGCACTGGAGCTGTACATCCTGGAAGGCTCGTCAGATGCGAAAAAATACCTCCAAAACAATGCGGCAAAAATCGCAGAGGCGTTTGCGAAAGGCGGTGATGATGTTGCTTTGCCTAAATTCGTATCCCTCGGGCTGATGGATGCAGAAGCACTGCTGCATACACTGCCAATCGCCCAGGAAAATGGACTGTCGACATCCATAGCGTACCTGCTGGAAGAGATGCGGAAATACAATTTAAGGCTTCCTGATGCTTTGGAAATCTAAAAAAGAAGCAAAAAATGCTTCTTTTTTTCTTTTTGGAAGATTTTTTCGATATACTAGATGTGTAAGAAAAAACTAAAAAAAATGGAAATTAAAAAGAGAAGAAAGGAAGAAAGAAATGCTAAAAATCACTGAATCTGCTAATGTTGCACATTACGTCGGCTGCGAATGGGTTGAGAATTCCGCTGTAGATTTTGCAGCGGTATTTTTTTCGTTCTACCACCAATTCCCGCATATTAAATACAAATACAGCAAGAAAGGAGCAAAAAATGTGATAAAAGAACTCAAAAACAACGGCTACAGATTCATGTGTAACTGCAAGGCCAGTGGTTTATCGGTGTTTGATATGGATGTTGAGGATAATGTGGAGAAAATTGAATTTTCTGGGGTTGAAGAAATTGCCATCGAAAAAAAATCGGAAAAGTCGTTTCCAAATGTGACAACAATTGTTATTGGAGAAGAGATAGAATATATTTCAATTCCGAATGAGATGCTTCCAAATGTGAAAGATGTAATATCATACAATAAATATTTTCTTAATTCTAATATGTTGCTGATGAAGGAATATGTGGAAGATGATGGAACAAGAATGGAGACAATCTGGCTTCTTAACACATTTTGCAAGCAACCTGATGAAATAATTGACTTAAAATCTGTTGAATACATTGATAAATATGCATTTTCTGGTTGCCAGTCAACAAAAATCATTAACGATGACAGTGTGAGAGTAACGATGCCATTGGCATTCAGCAATGCGTCATTTTGGAATGAAGAACCTGTTGGCGGAGTATATATGGCTGGCAGAATGGTGATTGGCTTTGATGAAGCTGCAAAAGAACTAGTGATTCCAAAAGATGCGCTATATCTGAATGGAGCATTAATTGTTAAAATGTGTAAAGAATGCAGCAAAATTGTCGTTAAAAACAGTGGCCTGTTTTTCCAGCATGCATTTTCTTCATATGACGCACCAAAAAATCTCGTTATTGATGATGAAGTGACGCTAAAAGAGAACCATTTTTGCAGTTATATCAAAAATTGCAATAACCTGCAGAATATAGAAGTTACTGCAAAGAGTAAGAAATACACGACTTATGATGGCGTTTTGTATGATAAAACCGGAAATACCTTACTTGCCTGCCCGAAAAAAAGAAGAGGGGCTGTTAAAATTAAGAATGGAACGCAAACGATTACAGATAATGCTTTTTATGGCTCCTCAATTGAGGAGATAGAAATGCCTGATTCTGTTAAAAACCTGAAAAAAGGTGCGTTCTGTAATTGCCAGAAACTGCAAAAAGTCAATCTTAGTAATTCGCTGAAAATAATTCCAAACTCTTGCTTTGATTTCTGTATTTCGCTGCATGAAATAAAAATTCCTGACAGCGTTGAAATAATTGAGAAATATGCGTTTTTTGATGCCGAATTGACAAATATTGATTTTGGAAAAAGCATCAGGGTTATCAAATATGGCGCATTTAAAAACACTAGCCTGAAAACGCTTCGGCTGCCAGCATCAATTGAAAAACTTGATGAAATTGGACCATTTCCGGTCACTGATGTGTACCTGGAAACACCTTATATTCCTGAAGATATCTGTAAAGCAATTACGGAAACTCTGGCATCTGTCAACATTTTGAGAGCTTTCTATTCTCCAGACTATGTAGTACGGCCGTATGTAACAGTACATATGCCGGGTCAGACAGTATATTTTCCATCATATATGCTTTCATATATAGAAAGCCAGGTCAACGATTTTGTTAACGATTACAATAGTTTTCCAGAAAATATGTTCTATTATTCCCCCGATGATATAATAATGAGATGCAAAATCGCAATGGCTGAATACAAAAACCTCAACTCCAATACTGCCAAGAATTTTTTGCGTAACAATATCATCGGCTGCATAAAATCATTTGTAAAAATTAAAGACGAGCCTGAATTGGTAGATTTGCTTCAACTGAATCTTATAGAAACTGCTGACGAATTCGCCGAAATTCTGCAGATGATTCCAGAAAGTATGACATCTGCGAAGGCTTATTTACTGAATATTTCTAAAAATCTCAATCTCGTTGATTTCTCGTGCTAATCGCTTTTTAAGCACCGCTCCACTTCGGAGCGGTGCTTTTTTGTGCTTTTTTGCTTATATTTTTTTTTATGTAAGGAAGAGTATATATTGCAGATATATCTCTGGCCTTTCAAGAAATAAGTGGGAATTCTCGGTAATTGAATTGCCGAGATGAAAACGCCTAGGCATACAAACAAATAAAAATATCGTTTACGACTTATTGATTTCTCTGCGTTTTGGCGTAGAGAAATTTTTATTTTCATCATTTTTTTTCGCAAAAAATCATCTCCTTCTTGATTTTTTCAGCATATTAACTATGTAAGAAAAAAGCAGGAGGTTTTTGATATGGCAAAGAAAAAGTCCATACGGGTTGATTTTGTGAAATCTTGTATTACATATAACAAACTGAATAAAATTGCCATATCAGGTATTGAAAATATCTGTAAGCAATTGCGTCTTGATAGTGTTTACAATGTCATTAATGGCAGATTCACAATTCCGTCCAGGAGACAATCAGAAAAAAGTCTTCTTCAAAACGTGTTGCAAAATGCGATACTGTATTTGTAGCTTACAGATTTTGCGGCCATCCAACAGAAGAGCAGGCATCAGACTTAAACCAGAATATTGGCGCTTCACGTTTTATGTGGAACCGCATGCTCTCAGATTATAAATTGATGTGGAAGATGTATGGCATTTCAATACCTATGACGCCGGCTGATTACAAAGATGTATCCGGTCTGGAATGGCTTAACGACAGGGATTCCCTGGCTCTGGCAAATGTTCAGTTGAATCTTGAAAAGGCAAGAAGTGATTATTTTGCCGGTGAAAGAGGCGCTCCTAAGCGAAAGAAAAAACATCAGTGCAAGGATTCTTATACGACAAACCGTGTTGGAAAAAATATCCGTATTGAGGATGGCGGTCTCCGTCTTCCAAAGATTAACGGTTTGATAG
>OGXI01000808.1_pt1 | contig 27498 bp, 20 predicted proteins | sample 1576221 | NCBI WGS metagenome assembly OGXI01 (sample SAMEA3541523, study PRJEB24748) | human gut metagenome | biome: human gut; feature: human-associated habitat; material: faeces | place: China | collected 2012
TGGAGTGTAGGATATAGATTCGAGGTACATAACTAAATATGAAAAATTCTATTTTAACTAAATTTTTTACAGGGTATTTTTCTTTTGCAATATTAGGTTTTTTGTTAATTTCTTATTGGTCAAATAACTTGATTTATAATCATCTTCTGACCAATAACATTAACACTCTTTACAAATATGCCTCTGTAATAGGAAGTAATGCTGTGGACTGCGTGGACAACTCACTTGATGATTTAGACAATCCTAAGCAGTTTTTAAATGATTTTAACAACGTGCTAGACTGTGACATTCTTATTCTTGATAGTAACCGCAAACCATTTTATTACACAGGCACAACAAGTAATCTTTCAAAAGATTCTTCTAATATTTTGATTGAAAAATTCAAGCCTGATGATTACAAGAATACGCATTACAAGATTGGCAAATTTTATAATATTTTTAAAACCGACACTTTAAGTGTTGTCTACGAAGTTAAAAATAATAATAAGACTTATGGATATATTGTGGCGCATATGCCTACTTCCATTATTAAAAAAAGTTGCTATGATGTAACACTTATTTTCTACGTTACTTACGCAATTATACTGGCTCTTTCACTTATTATATTCTTTAACTTTATGTGGTTTATTTATTTGCCACTTAAGCAGATTAGACTTGCGGCAATGGAATATGCCAAAGGTAATTTTGAATACGAAGGACTTAAGGTTAACAATGACGATGAAATCGGTGACGTGGCGCACTCACTTCAATATATGTCTAAGCAGTTAAACAACTCACGAGCTTATCAAAAGGAATTTATTTCTAATATTTCCCATGATTTCCGCTCTCCTTTAACTTCTATAAAGGGCTATATTGAAGCTATAATGGATGGAACAATTCCACCGGAAGATTACAACAAATATCTTTCAATTGTTTTATCTGAGGCTAACCGTCTCGAAAAGCTTACTTCAGGATTGCGTGACCTTAACCGTTGGAACAGCACCGGTCCTGAACTTATTTTTGAAGACTTTAATATGGAATCAGTTATCGCTTCAACAGTTGATACTTTCCAGGGCAGTTGCGAGAAGAAGAATATTGAATTGATTATTCAGTTTCCACCAAAGCACTGCAATGTATACGCTGACAAAGGCAAGATTGAACAGGTTCTTTACAACCTACTTGATAACGCCATTAAGTTCAGTAATCCGGGTTCAAAGATTATAATCAAGCTTTATAACAAAGGCGAAAAACAATATTGTTCCGTTAAGGATTTTGGTATGGGAATCCCACAGGACAGCATCGACAAAATCTGGCAGCGATTCTACAAGACCGACCTTTCCCGTGGTCGTGACAAAACAGGCTCCGGAATCGGACTTGCCATCGTAAAAGAAATTATTATGGGACACAACGAAACAATCGATGTAATCAGCACCGAAGGCGTTGGAACAGAGTTTGTATTCTCGTTAAAGAAATCGAAAAGATAAAGGGGGTTATCTTAGTTTGATTTCTCATTAAAAGAATATGACTTCTAAAAAATTCTCCCACAATTTCAGCCTATAAAAACCCCGGCTACGTTTCCGTAGCCGGGGCTAATTCTCACTGTTCCACACTCATATAATATTCAATTCTCCGCCGCATCCTTAGATTTATCGTTTAAATCTTAGCGTTCTCAATTATAACCTTACAACTCTACCTTATGACTTTATAACCTTACAACTCTATCTTATAACTTCATAATCTTGCAACTCTCTACTACAACCTTATAAAGTTATACTTAAGTCCTAACTTGTCCGCCATTAGCTTCTCTCTTGTATGGCATGAGAAGATGATTACCTGTTCCATATTTTCTGCCATAAATCTCATAGTATTACCCATTCGCTTGTTATCATACATTGCAAAGGCATCATCAAGAAGTATAGGTTTCTTGTCCTTTTCAAATATAATATCTGCTGCCGCAAGTCTAAGTGCCATATATATCTGCTCTATTGTGCCCTTGCTAAGTCGTGTAGCAGCTATGAGAGCGTGCTTACTGTTTACAGATATGTTAAGTTTGTCATCTATTGAAAGATTGTCATATTTGCCGTTTGTAATTTGTGAAATATAATAAGATGCTCTCTCATTTAATCTCTTACCGAAACTATTTCTGATTTCATCTGCTATATCTTCAATATTACTCTTGGCGTCCTCAATAGCCTGTATTTCAACTTTTGCTTTCTTAATCTTGTTAAATCGCTCCTCAAGTTCATCAATCTTCTTCTGAAGCTCAATATCCTTTTCCTGCTTCTGTTCAAGAATCCACTGAGACTTTGAAATTGCCTCGTTGATTTCACGTTCCTTCGCTTCCAAGTCCTTTAACTCGTCACTATAATCCTGCATATCAACGCTTTTTTCTTCTTCGGCTTTAATAAACTCCTGAGTATCCTTTAAAGCTTCTTTCTTGTTGTTAAGCTGACGTTCAACATAAACCCTTTCGTGCTTTGCCGCGTCCAGCTTATCCATTACAAGCTTAATCTCCTTTAAGGCATCCAACTTCTTCTGACGCTTCTTCTTATTAAATCCATACTTAAAGATTGCAAGTATAAGAAAAACAAAAGCCGCACCAAGGCATATACCCGGCTTAACCCAAAACTGCTTTAAATCCATCATCTGGTAATTTCCCATAATAAAACCTGCAGCACCACCAATACATCCCATCATAAGGATAATAAACAAAACAGGCATATTACTTCTGTTAGTAACTTTTTCAAGAAGATATTCCATAGTCTCTCTTCCGTCAATGCCCTTGTCAGCAAGCTCCTGTTCAAGCTGCTTCTGGTGATTTTCAATCTGTTCAAGGGAAGCTGAAAACTTCTCACTGTCAGCAGTCAAAGTAATTGCCTCCTGATAAAGATTCTCCTTACGCTCGTTAAGTTTATTTAAGGCTTCAAGTCGTTTTGCATCAAGAGCTGACAATTCCTTCTTCTTATTAGAAAGATTAAATAAAGACTGCTTTTTCTGCTCTATCGAAGCAATTATTGTATGCTGTTCGCCCTGAGAAATCTCCAAATCCTCTTTGGCATTCTTAATAGCCTTCTCAACAACATCCTCTTCGGCAATTCGGCTTTCAATCATTATATTTTTCTTCTGCTTATCTAAGTCTGCAAATGCTGATTTAATATCAATCTCCATAGACTTTGTTGTGCCAAGATTTGCCGCATAATTCTTCAGAATAACTTCAAGTTCCTTATCTGTAACGCTGCCAAGCTGGCTTATACTTATAGTATTGTAGTAACAGCTTTCATCAAGCCCTGCGAAAAGATTTTCAATCTCCTCTGTTTTAAGCTCAATACCCTTATCTTCATTAATAACCTTAAAAGACTTATTAAGCTTATTGAAATTTCTCTCAATACGATAAGTTACACCGTCGCTTTCGATTCGCATCATACCATGATAATTAGCCGGATTCTCCCATGGCTCATACTTAGTGTAAAGGTCCTTACCACTTGCCTTTCCACGCTGTTTTTCTATTCCAAAGAGCATTCCTCTTATAAAAGTATGAAGAGTAGTCTTTCCCGCTTCATTCTCACCGTATACAATATTAAGTCCCGGTTCAAGAGTTACCATTTTATGATTAAATTTTCCAAAATTAGTTAATCGTATGTCCTTTATAATCATGCCCTGTCCTCCATGGCATCCATCAATGCCTTTGTTCCATAGTAAAGGGTTTTACGCTGCAAAGGTGTAAGACTCTCCCTGTCAAGAAATTTCTTTATGTACATTCCAAGAATATTGTCCTTATTTTCAGCGTACAATTCTTCAAAATCATAATCAGGAACCGTATTGTCGATAACACTTACAACATTTCCAACACCTTCAATATCTGAAACATCAATGTCAAAATCAGGATCTCTGTAACCGCTAAAAGTAATCTTGTACATATCATCCTGTCCCTGCTCCTTAATCATGTCAATCAGTCTATGTCTTATTTCCAAATTAGTAGCTGTTGGAGTTACCGTGAAATCAAGTTCCCTGTAAATTCTCTTTGCAAAAGGCACAAATTCAAGTTCAAGACCTCTCTTTGAAATCTCACCATAAATATAGCCTCTAGGTCCAATATCATTCATATCAATAGGTTCAAGAGAACCACTGTATGCCATCTTCATCTTTTCATCTATTTCAGGCTTATGAATATGTCCCATTGCCACGTAGTCAAAACCTGACATTGCAAGCTTCTTTCTATTAATGGGAATATGCTTTTCGTCACCGCCATGAGCCACCAGAATATTAATCATATCCGGTCTGTCCACAATAACATGGTCATACATTGCGTCCTTAATTTCAGTCTGGTGATAACTTAGTCCATACACACATGTATTAAGCTCAGGAATCTCCACACTTTCAATATTCTTGTCACCTAAGAAAATAACATTCTCACTCCATTTGAAGCCGTCATAAAAAGAGCCTTTTTTAATGGCATCATGATTTCCCGCGCACAAAACAACCTTTGTGTCAGGAATAGTCGAAAACAAATAATCAACTTCCTTAAGTTCACGAAGCAACGGCTGTCTGTGAAACATATCCCCTGCAATAATAAGCAAATCTACCGGGTCTATTTTTATTTTTTTAATTAAACGTTCTAAAGTATTCCAAATTTCATCTCCACGGTTAGCCGCCCAAGGTCTTTTGCTCTCCGGAGTGGCTCCAAGATGAATGTCACCAGTATGTATAAATCGCATAGTTCCTCCCGAATTTTTTACTAACTTTAAGTATAACATTAAAAATTTTTCGCGTAAAGATAAAGAAAAAAGTCAAAACACTCTTTTCTAATAAGCATTTTGACCTTTTCTGATTTTTTTAATTATAATTCTCTTCAAAAACCCATATCTTATGTCCACGGTTATCCGTTACAAGTCCATATGTAGCTTTTGCCGCATTAGTTGCAACGTTCTTGTCGCTGTAAATCCCCTGAAGCTTTCCATATCCGTAAACATAATAATTATTTTCTTTCTTGCTCTCAAAAGTAGCATTAACCTTAGAACTACTGTCAAAAGTTACCTTGCCAACCTTTTCAACTGAAAGCTGCTTAGTTCCATCAAGTGCATTAGTAAATGCCAAAGCTAATTCCTTTTGCTTTACATCATCCACATAATAACTTGTTTTTGCAACAGGTTTCTTAGTCTCAGTATTATCCAAAAGCTGGTCATCTGAAATCTGGCTCTTGCCCTTGTACCGCTTAATATTAATAATATTGTCTGTTATTTCAACACCTGTAATATAAATCTTATTCTGTGAATATGACTTAACTTCTTTATAATCCTTATCAACAATTACCAACTTGCTAACAGGTACAAAACTCTTCTTTGACACGTCACTCTGAGAACCTATTCCATAAATCAGGTTCGTTCCCGTGTAACCATATACGGTAATAATATTGTCAGCTCCCGCCTCAATAGTCTTCTTTTCACCATTCTTTAAGTTAACAATTGTAATGTTTTCCGTATCATAAGCCTTACCACTTGTATTGTAAGCCAACATACTTCCGTCGCTGTTAATTGCAAAACTTCCGTCTTCCACATTTTCTACCAACGCTCCCCACTCCTTAGTTTTAAGGTTTGCATAGTAAATATTGTTGTTCATCATAATATAAAGAGTTCCGTCGCCTACGTAACAAAGCTGTGACAACTGCTTCTCCAAGTTGTAAGCAGGCACTTTGCAAGGTACAAAAGCCGCCTCTGTGGAACTGTTAGACTCATAATTATATCTTAAAATAGAAATTCCGTTTTCGCCTACATGCTCCTTAGCCTTGCTATAACCATAAATCATATAGTCAACATTGCCCTTGTCATCCACGGTAATTACCCTTGCCTTAGTATTGTTAAGCTGTTCAGCATTCTTGGCATTAAGATTGTAAACCTGTTTGATTTTTCTTTCATTCAAATCCATTACGTAAACATCGCCGTTAACCTGAAACGCCATAAACTGCTGATTTGAACTTTCAACAAAATCAGCCTTTGTTTCTTTCTGAATACCTAAGTCAATAAAACTTCCGCCTACGTTATTCTTGTCTGCTGTCCAAATCTGATTTACTTCCCTGTCATATGCCAAAACATAAATTCTTCCTGCACAACTCCATATTGTGATTGTTTCAGAAACATTATATTTCTCTTTAACCTTCTCAGCATTAGTTGTTCTAATCTGATAATTCATTGTATAAGTTCCGGCTTCCCCGGTGTCCTTTATGCAAAACTCTTTTGCTGTTATTGTTATATCAGATATAAGCTCAGGCTTAAGAGAAGTCCAAATAAGGCTATTGTAACTTGACTTAATAGTAGTCTGACCAAGGTTATCATTAGGAAGGCTACTATCAGGCTCAATATACTGAGCAAGCTTTGAAGCTCCCTCGCCCTTTAAAGCGGTCTGTGCAAAATTCTTCGCAAACTTAATCTGTTCAGTAACAAACTCCTTATCCGTAACCATTACTCTTGCATAATAATTAATCTGCTTATACTTATCTGTTTTGATAATTATTTCCCAGAAATACTCTGTTCCCTGTTCCATAATGGCACTGGCCTGATAATCCAAAGTAATCTTGCCGTCCTTCTGTTTCCAGCCGGCAAGGGTTCCATTATCTATCAAACGGTTGTCCTCAGTACTCTTCATTTCGTAAGAAATCTCTGAAACCTTATTGCCATTAGTTGATATTGTAATTGGAACCTTTCTGTCTGTATTAACAGGGACAATAACATCACGCATATGTTCTTCTTCCATATCCATTGTGTAGCCGTTAAGACTTCCAACCTTCTGACTTCCATAATATAAATCAATCCCCGGCAACTTACCATTATATGTAGACGTTGCCTGACCGCTATTGCTCTGCTTGTTATTCTTAGACTGCTTCTTGTTAAAATTTATTCCTATAACCACTGCAATTGCAAAAATCAGCACAATTGCAACAACTGCTATAACTTTCTTTTTCATTTCATCACCCATTCAATCCTTGTATTTAATCAATCCTAATCATAGCACAAAAAAATGTCTGTGGCACTATTTTTTTGTACCACAGACAATTTTATTTTTTATTTTGTTTTCTTCTTTGGTGTAGCTTTCTTTTTTCTTGTTTTTGGAAATTCGAAAACTACTGATTCGTATGGTCTAAGTGGAATTTCCAATCTGTATGGTCTTCCATCGCACTCGCCTTTCTTGGCTCTGTAGCTTACAACCTGTTTCTCACCTGTTTCTGTTGTAACCAATCTCTTGTAAGTTCCGGCTTTTGGAACTCCTACAACATAATCAGGTCTTTCCATTGGTGTAAAGTTACACACGAAACCGATAGAGTTCTTATAATCAGCTTCTTTTGTCTTTCTTATGAAACTGAAAATACTTCTTTCGCAGTCATTGGCATTAATCCACTCAAAAGCTCCATAGCCCTTTGTTTCAGTGTAAAGTGCCGGATATTCCTTATATAAGTGAAGTAATTTCTTTACATATTCCTGCATGTCCTTATGTTCAGGTTCATCAAGCAGATACCAGTCAAGGCTTCTATCCTCTGACCATTCCTGTAACTGGGCAAATTCCTGTCCCATAAATAACAACTTTCTGCCCGGATGTCCCAACATAAAAGTATATGCTGTCTTTAAGTTTTTAAATTTATCCTGTGGATAACCCGGCATCTTATTAATCATTGAACATTTCAAATGAACAACTTCATCGTGAGATAATACTAAAATAAAATTCTCACTAAATGCATAAGTTAATCCGAAAGTCATCTTATTATGATTACCCTTCTTAAACAAAGGATCAAGCTTAGTATACTCTAAGAAATCATGCATCCAGCCCATATTCCACTTGTAAGAAAATCCAAGGCCACCTTCCTTAGGTGACATAGTAACCTTAGGCCATGCTGTGGATTCTTCGGCAATAATATATGCTCTTGGATTTCTGTAATTCATAACACTACTTAAATGTTTAAAGAACTCAATAGCTTCCAAGTTCTCATTACCGCCATACTTATTAGGAACCCACTGTCCGTCTTCTCTTCCGTAATCCAAATATAACATAGAAGCAACTGCGTCAACTCGAAGTCCGTCTATGTGATATTTTTCAACCCAGAATAATGCGTTTGCAATAAGGAAATTAACAACTTCTGTCTTAGAATAGTCGAAAACCTTAGTACCCCAGTCAGGATGTTCTCCCAATCTTGGATCTGCATATTCATAAAGTGGTGTTCCGTCAAACATTGCAAGTCCGTGAGCATCTTTTGGGAAGTGGGCAGGTACCCAGTCCAAAATAACCCCGATTCCTGCTTTGTGGAAAGCATCTACCAAATACATAAAATCCTGAGGTGTTCCATATCTTGATGTAGGTGCATAATATCCCACAACCTGATATCCCCATGAACCATCAAAAGGATGTTCCAATATACCCATAAGTTCTACATGTGTATATCCCATATCCTTAACGTATGCTACAAGTTCTTTAGCCATACGCTTGTAATCATAGAATCCGTCTTCATCATCAGGACCTTTAAAATCCTTTCTCCATGAACCCGGATGAACCTCGTAGATAGACATTGGAAGTTCATAGTGATTCTCCTTTGCCTTCTCTGATATCCATTTAGCATCTTTCCATTTGTAATTATCAATATTTGCTACCCTTGAAGCATTTCCGGGTCTTTTCTCAGCCCAAAAACCATAAGGATCAGCTTTGTACAATGTATCCCCACTTTGTGTAGAAATAACATACTTGTACATTGCTCCTTCTTCAACCTCCGGTATGAAAAGTTCCCAGATGCCTGAATCATTTTCCATCTTCATGTTATGGTTAAATCCCAACCAGTCATTAAAATCACCTATAACGGCTACGTTAACTGCATGGGGTGCCCAAACTGCGAAATATGTTCCTTTTACACCATCAATTGTTGTAACATGCGCACCCAGTTTCTCATATATTTCATAATGAGTACCTTTTCCAAACAAATAACAGTCATCTTTTGTTATGACATTCTTGTTTCCCATATGGTCTCCTCCCTGTTTTAATTATTTATTTTCTGTTGTAATTAATCAGGCAGCCTTTTAATATAATGTCACGTTCGTCGTCAGTCATTTCGCCAAGCTTTAATGTAAATGGTTTAACATTCTTGTCATCATCTACAACGTAAGCCTGTACGTCTGTAGCTTTGTTCTTAACAGCTTCAACTATTTCCGGTACAAAAATATAGTCACCGTTCTTAAATGGTAATTCTTCTGATTCATAAATGAATGGAAGCATACCCCAGTTAATAAGGTTTGAACGATATCTCTTTGTTGCATATTCACAGGCAATGTTAGCCCATCCGCCTAATACTTTCTGACATGAAGCAGCCTGTTCTCTTGCTGAACCGTCACCCGGTTTTACTGCAAAAATTGTGCTTCCGATACCTACTGTATCATTGTCAATCTTGTACTGAGGAAGATTGCTCTTTAACGCTTCAAATACTCCTCCAACTTCCGGAAGTGCATCTACAGGATTCTGTCCTGCTTCTCTTGCTTTTTCTGCCTTCTGTACTTCTTTAGCCTTTCCTACATATTCAGGGTCTTTTCTTGAAAGTGCAAACTCTGCAAGTCCAAGTGGGTTAGAACGATAAGATGATGTTTCACCTGATGGTATTAATTCATCTGTTGTTGTAACCGGATCATGAATCTCTGAAACAACTTTAAGAAGAAGATTGTCTGTAAGTGCAACCATTTCCGGCCAGTCTTTGATGTTTGGTCCAAACTGGATTTCTGTATCAGGATCTGCTATTCCGTGTGAGTCAAATACTCTGTTTTCATAAATACTCTTGTCAAAATGATACTTACGTCCCTTAAACTCAACATCAACATCTGTAGCTGCTGTAAGATAACCCTTGTTAGCTGCTGTTGCTGCAATAGATCTGGCATCCATAAGTGCAACTGAAGAAATCTGTCCATTCTGTAACTTACTTCCTTCTCTGTTAGGGAAGTTACGTGTTGAATGTCTGATACTGAAGGCATTGTTAGCCGGTGTATCACCTGCACCGAAACAAGGTCCACAGAATGCTGTCTTCATAACACCGCCGGCAGCCATAATATCTGCTGCGCATCCGTTTTTGATTAATTCCATATATACTGGCATAGAAGCAGGATATACACTAAGTGTAAATTCGTCAGCTCCAATGCTATGTCCCTTTAATATATCTGCTGCTGCACAAATGTTTTCAAATCCACCACCTGCACAACCTGCAATGATTCCCTGGTCAACATAAAGTTTTCCATCACGAATCTTGTTTGTAAGTTTATAATCAACCTGTCCATCTAATGAAACTAAAGCTTTCTTTTCAACATCGTGGAGAATATCTTCCAAGTTAGCATTTAATTCTTCAATAGTGTATGTGTTACTTGGATGGAATGGCATTGCAATCATAGGTTTAATCTTAGATAAATCAACATAAACAATTCCGTCATAATATGTAACTTCGCCAGGATTTAATTCTTTATACTCATCTACTCTTCCATGGATGTCATAGAATTCCTTAATCTTCTCATCTGTACGCCAAATAGATGAAAGACATGTTGTTTCTGTTGTCATAACGTCAACGCCAATTCTGAAATCTGCGCTTAAGTTAGAAACACCAGGTCCTACAAATTCCATAACTTTATTCTTAACATAACCCTTGTCAAATACTTCTCCGATAATTGCAAGTGCAACGTCCTGAGGTCCTACACCCTTAGCAGGTTCTCCTGTCATGTAGATACCGATTACTTCAGGCATATTAATGTCATATGTCTGTGAAAGTAACTGTTTAACCAATTCAGGTCCGCCTTCACCCATAGCCATAGTACCAAGAGCACCATAACGTGTATGTGAATCAGAACCAAGAATCATCTTGCCGCCACCTGCTAACATCTCTCTGGCAAACTGATGAATAACTGCCTGGTGAGGTGGTACATAAATTCCGCCATATTTCTTAGCACATGTAAGTCCAAACATATGGTCATCTTCATTGATTGTTCCACCAACAGCACATAAACTGTTATGACAGTTTGTAAGCACATAAGGAATTGGGAATTTCTCTAATCCTGAAGCTCTTGCTGTCTGAATGATTCCAACAAATGTAATATCATGGGATGTAAGCTTATCGAATTTAATCTGAAGCTTGTCCATGTTGCCTGATGTGTTGTGTTCGTTCAAAATACCATATGCCATAGTATTCTTTGCAGCATCTTCTTTTGTAAGGTATTTATCCCCTAACTTGTTCTTTAGTAATTCTTCTGAGCCTGCACCTGTTTCTACAACTTCTGTGCCACCAATAAGGTATGCTCCGCCTTTACTTAATGTTATCATTTTTGCCTCCTATGTTTTCGTAACTTATCAGGTTAAATGCGTACCCTTCGGGGTTATAATCCATTTCGTACTGATAAGTAATAGTATACATTTTTTTGCTCTTCAAATCAAGTAATACACCCATACAATAAGTCGACAATCCGGCTGGTTTGTCTGATTTTTAGCCTTTCGCATTTATTGAACATTGTTATAGACCTTTAGGGGAAGATGATAGTGATAAGGGCAAAAAATAAGCTGTGCTTTAATGTTGAGTTAAAGCACAGCCTGTTTTATTATTAAGTTGTTTATTTTTTATTCAATAAAATCTGACCAATCTGTTATTCCATTTACGTCAATTACCTTGGACCCTGCTTCGCCACCGAGCTCACTACTTGTAGTTATTACATCATTTGTGTCAAATTCTATTATATCCATCTCTGGGCTTATATATCTTCTTTCCATTATTCTGATATCTCCTCTCCATTAATGTACTTGTTAATGATGGCCTGCTGTGCAGCACTATAACCACTAAATTTCTCGCTGGCCTTTACCTTTTCAGCAACGTATTTAATTGACTTAGCATTGTTTGCAGTAACATCTGCATAAACAGTCTTTGAATTATTCTTTGGATCACCATTTGAATAATTAATAGTTGCATATCCTACAGCAATAAATTCTCTACCATAGTTTTTGCTCTGGATTTTGGTAATTGAACCACAGAACTTTCCTGTCTCTGTCTTTGTTCCATCATTAAACCATCCATCATTTGCAATATCGAGAACAGTATAAGTACTATCCTTTGTAAGTGTGTTTCCATTATGTTTGTATAAATCTAATGTTGTAATAAGTGTACCTGTTTTCACTGTTGTTGAATTTAAGATTTCATCTCCATTTTCTGATGTAACAGTTGTCTGGAATCTTAAACCTGTTGGAGCTGCTAATCTGATACTTGCTCCCTTTGTCATTGTTACACTTAATTTAATGCTCTTTAAAGTCATATTTTCATTTACTGTGAGTTCTGTTCCTGGAGCATAAGCTTCTTTCTTAGTAACATTGTAGTAACCCTGACCATCAGCTGGTACAGCAATTGTTGCACCTTCTTCGTACTGTTTTTCTGTTCCATCAATTGAAACTGTGTAAATAGTTTCATTTTCATTTTTTATTATAACTGTTGCTTCCCCTCCAGCATATTTTATATTTATTGTATTTTCACCTTTTACTAATCCTGATAAGTATACAACTGCACCAGCACCTTGTAGTGCATACTTTTCTGAATCAACTCCATTAATGCTTATACTTTCTATTGCTCCAGGAACAGTCATATATATACCCTGCTCACTTGCAAATCCTGGTTGTTGTACGCTAACCACTTTCACGGTTGTATTATCATTATATGAATATCCTGTGCCACCAACAATGTTTTTCCAGACTTCTACTGAAGGATCTCTTGTTGTTGTTTCCTCTGGCACTTCAATCTTTAACGTTACTGTCGCAGATATTTCCTTTGCTTCTGCTGAGTCTGAAGCTGCCGTTGTTGCATTAATTACAATATCATAACTTCCTGCTTCTAAGCTAGTTACTTCTGACAATGGAATATGCATTCCTCTAGCACTTTTTCCATCAACTTTTAACTTAGTTTCTCCTATTGATGCAGTAATAGTATTTGAATCTACATCAATTCCCCATGCAAAATGAATCCTGGCACTATCAAAAATTCCCTGACAAGCAAACCCTGTCCATTCTCCTCCATCTTTTACTGTTGCTGAATATTGCTTTCCACCAACTGTTGCTGATGAATCAGCCTTTACCTCCCTTGGATTGTACACCGTAATTGATGTTACAATCATCGCAATAGTACATATTATTGCGAGTATTCCTTGTTTCCTTTTTGAAATATTCATGTTTTTTCTCCTTTCATCCAAGATCTTGTCGAATCCCTTCAATTATTTATCCTTTATCAGATAATTTTACCAAATTAAAATGTTTTTTTCAACTACCCATAGGTTATGTTGTACACTTTTTATTTATTTTTCATAACCTTACCTGTTCTTTATGCATTTATCCTATGCTTTTTGCACATTTTATCTGCTTCTTTTTATGCATTTTATACAATTATTTGGTGTTATAATGTTTTTACTATAAAACCGTTTTTATTCTTCTTGTGATTTTGCACAATTTCATCATTTTTCTCTGTTATATGCCAAACATTAAGGTTTCCCTCTAAAAGAGTAAAGAAAAAGCCCACTGGAACAATATCTCCAGCAGACCTTTTTCAATTGTTATATGCTATGCTTTGACTATCCAATCATAATAGACTGTATGCTTTTTACATTTATTTATTTTTCTTAGGAATCTTCTTAAACTGAATATATTTAACCTTGATTCCTGCTAATACTTCTTCAAGCTTTAAGTTATACACGCCTTTGTCAAGTTTAACCTTGCAAAGTTTCTGTGTAATCCAGTTGCCATCTGTACCATTAGTCTGAATTACAACCATTGTTGTACCATTGGCATTAACATTTACTGTTGACTGTGATAAGTTGGACTTATCAAATGAGATGTTAACAATAATTGTGTATTCCCCTTCGTCTTCAACTTCCAATGTTGCTTCTGCTCCGCTATTGAACATTACCTTATTGTCTTTTTCAATGTTAAATACTTCATACTTGGCCTGATCATTTGGAACTGAATCGTAATGTTTTGCAATATCAGTATCAATTAATTCTCTTTCAATAACAGGTGCTGAAAGAATAAAGTTACAAATATTAATTGCTGCTCTCTGAAGCTCTCCAACAGTAAGCTTTCCCTCCTTAACTGATTCTTCAGTATTATCATTGTTTGAATTAACTTCTGCTCCGTTGTTATTTACAACCATATATAAGTCATTCTGTGAGCGAACCATGTCTCTTGTATCCTGATTTGATTCTTCTCCACCTTCTACAACGTCGTTCATCTTAGCCCACCAGTCAGTCATGACGATACCGTCATATCCCCATTCATTTCTAAGAATTGTTGTACAAAGATCGTAATTTGAAGCTGCCCAATGTCCGTTAATAGGATTATAGGCTGTCATTAATGCCTTAACTGTTCCGGCTTTTACTGCCATTTCAAATGTTTTAAGATAAATCTGTCTGATTGCTCTTTCTGAGCATACTGCATCAATCTTAAATCTATGTGATTCCTGACCGTTTAATGCAAAATGCTTAATTGTGCCCCATGCTCCGCCGTCTTTAATACCGCCTGTTGAAGCAACTGCAATTGTACCTGAAAGGTATGGATCTTCTGAATAATATTCAAAGTTACGTCCGTTTAAAGGATGTCTGTGAATATTTACGCCAGGTCCAAGTAAAGTATCAACATCATTTCTATATAATTCCTGACCTTCCATAGTATAAAGCTCTCTTACAAGCTTAGGATTCCATGAAGCTGCAAGCGCTGTTCCAATAGGAAGCTGTGTAGCCTTTCCTTCCATTCTAAGTCCGCTAGGTCCATCTGCACAACATGCTGCAGGGATTCCGTATGCGAACAATGTATCGCTTAAACCACCAAATGCTGAAGCTGTTCCTGTTGTAACTCTAGGGTTACTCATTCCCTCACCTCTAACAATCTGTGCTAATTCTGAAACTGTAAGCTGGGCAACAAACTCTTCAATAGTGTTCTTACCTGCTTTTACATCCTGTAATGTAATTCCTACATCGCCTGTAATTTTCATGTCTTTTGGAAGATTGTCTTCAATTCTCTTAGCCATATCAACTGTAGGCTTTTGTGATGGTACATATGTAATTTCGTATGTTCCGTCTTCTCTTCTCTTGCCCGGCTTCATTAATGTAAGATTTTCATCGTTAGGGCAGGCAGCTTCTGAAAGCTGTTCTGTTACTTTAAGTTCTTCAACTTTATATGTATAAGCTAGTTTATTATTTTTTACGCTGTTACCTACGTAGAAGTTGTAATCTCCTGCTTCTAATACGTAGCATGACTTGTTGCCTGTAATGCCTGAGTCATCATATGATGCAATTCCGTTAATATCGAAAGCAATCTTTAACGTCTGACTCTGACCCGGTGCAAGATTTTCTGTTTTCTCATATGCGCAAAGCTGTCTTGCAGGCTGTCCCAAAGCTCCCTGTGGTGCCTCATAGTATACCTGTACTACTTCTTTTCCTGAGAACTTGTCACCTGTATTAGTTACTTTTACTTCTAATGTGATTTTTTCATCATCTGCATCTGCTAATATGGTTTCAATATCAAATGTTGTGTATGAAAGTCCAAAACCAAATTCAAACTGAACCTTTTCAGGTGCAAATGTTTCAAAATAACGATATCCTACATAAATATCTTCTTTGTAAAGGTTTGTAAGTTCGTTGCCAAAATTGTCGTTTGCCGGATAATCCTCCATATTATAAGCAATTGTATCAGGTAATTTTCCGCTTGGTGTAACCTTTCCTGAAAGTACATCTGCTACAGAATTTCCACCTTCCATACCGCCCTGCCATACAATAACTACAGACTTAATATGACCCTTAAACTGTTCATCGTTAATCCACTTAAGGTCAATAATATTTGAAACATTAAGTACTATACAAACATTCTCAAATGCTTCTGTAATATTCTTAAGGTTTTCTTTTTCTTCGTCTGTAAGAAGATAACTTCCTACCCAGTTAGCATTATCTTTATCTTCACCGGCTGTACGTCCAATAATATATATTGCTTTATTAGTTGACTGCGCCTGTTCCTTTGCATATTCTACAGTAATGTCCATGTCCTTCTGGAACCATGGTTCGCATGCCCAGCCACCGCCACCGTTATCAAATGGATGGTCTTTTAACCATTCCTTATAGTCTTCAACTATTTTCTTATTAAAGTTAAGGTTGCTATTCTCAAATCCGTCCAGAATATTTGTTGCGTATTCAACATTAACCGCTCCACCTGAACCGGTTCCACTTCTATAATATTCAATCATTGGTCTTCCAAAAACTGAAATTTTATCATCTTCTGTTAACGGAAGTACATTTCCCTCATTTTTAAGTAAAACTATTCCCTCTACTGCCGCTTCACGGCTTTTCTCGGCAAATCCTTCAACAGGATTTCCCTTTAAGTTATTTGACATTTTTCTCCTCCTCGCATTATCTTCGGATATATTTTTTATTCGTTTTATTTTCATTTTCTATACTAAAAATCACTATATCATATAATTTTTGCAATTGCTAGATTTTATGGGAGGAAAAACGTTTTTATTAAGGGCGTTTTTGTCCCCCCTTTTGTGCAATTTTTTTAGGCTTTTTGACCATAAAAAGACACATCTTTGCTTGTAAAAATTTTTTTGGTTGATTTTTTTTATGTATTTTTACTATTTATTTATGTCTATTTTTGTTAATTTTGTTTTTTGTACTTTATTGCTTTAAAGCGTTATATGTTGTAAAATTATATTACTATACTTGAGCGACAGAAAGGAATGAAACAATGGGAAAATATTTTCAGGAAGAAATTGAAACTGCTTCTCGTGAAAAGATTGAGCAGATTCAAACAGAGGGACTTTTAGACGTGGTAAAAAGAGTATACGAGAATGTACCTTTTTACAGAAAAAAAATGGTGGAAAAAGGTGTAACACCTGACGATATAAAATCTTTAAAAGATATTTCTAAGTTACCTTTTTTAACGAAAGACGATTTAAGAGATGCTTATCCATACGGCTTATTAGCAGCACCTCTTAAAAATTGTGTACGTATTCACTCAACTTCAGGTACAACAGGTAAGCGTGTAGTAGATTTTTATACTAAGAAAGATATTGATATGTGGGAAGATGGATGTGCCAGAGCACTTGTGGCTGCCGGTGGAACAGATGAAGATGTAGTTCACGTAGCTTATGGATATGGTCTTTTCACAGGTGGCTTCGGATTAAACGGTGGTTCGCAGAAGGTTGGTTCTTTAACACTTCCTATGTCATCAGGTAACACTGACAGACAGCTTCAGTTTATGACTGATTTTGGTTCAACTATTCTTTGTTGTACACCTAGTTATGCATCATATTTGGCTGAATCAATTGAAGAACGTGGTATCAAAGACCAGATAAAATTAAAAGCCGGAATTTTTGGTGCTGAAGCCTGGTCAGAGGATATGAGAGCTGACATCGAGAACAGACTTGGTATTAAAGCCTATGATATTTATGGACTTACAGAAATAGAAGGTCCGGGTGTTGCTTTTGAATGCGAAGAACAGAATGGTATGCATATTTGTGAAGATTATTTCATTCCGGAAATCGTAGATCCTGACACATTTGAACCTGTTCCTGATGGACAGATTGGTGAATTAGTATTTACAAGTTTTGCTAAAGAAGCATTTCCACTTATCAGATACCGTACAAAAGACATTACTTATATTACAAGAGAGAAGTGTAAATGTGGACGTACTCATGCACGTATTCACAGATTAATGGGACGTTCAGATGATATGCTTATTGTCAAAGGTGTTAATGTTTATCCTTCACAGGTTGAGGAAGTTCTTATTAAACAGGGCATGCCTGCCAACTACCAGCTTATTATTGACCGTGTAAACAATAGTGATACTATGGAAGTTTTGGTTGAAATAACACCTGAAATGTTCTCTGATACAGTTAGCTCAATCGAATCTAAGGAGAAGGAAATTGTTGCTGCTCTTAAGAGCATGCTTGGTATTTATGCTAAGGTTAAATTGGTTGAACCAAAATCAATTACACGTTCAGAAGGAAAAGCAGTTCGTGTTATAGATAAACGTAAAATTTAGGAGGTTTTTATATGTATATTCATCAGATTTCAGTGTTCATTGAAAACAAACCGGGTAATATTGCAAACTTTACCAATTTTCTTGCCGAACACAAAATAGATATGCGTGCATTCCAGATTGCCGATTCAAGCGATTTCGGAATTATTCGTATTATTGTAGACGATCCTTTTAATACTCTTACTCTGTTAAGAGACAATGATTGGATTTGTAACCTTACACATGTTATTGGAGTTAAGCTTCCGGATGAACCCGGTTCAATGGCAAAAGCTATGAATGTTATAGCTTCCAACGGCTATAGTGTAGATTATGTGTATGCTTTTCTTGCAAGAGGCACAGACGATGCTCTTATGGTATTCCGTGTTAAGGACGAGGATACAGACAAAGTTGCCGCATTGCTGGTAAGGAATGGAATGAAAACAGTGGACCAGGAAGACTTGACAAAGATGTAGGAATGGAAACACTTAGAAGTGGGAAATATCTTTGTCTGCACTTACTTTTCAGTAATTATCCATAAATATGCCCGCACTTCTTATAGACATTCTCTTTATCATCTATCATATACTTTTTGGGTATGGGGGAATGATGAAGAGAATGTCTATAAGCACGCGGCTGTCGCAGCATGCGACAGCCGCTACAAATAAAAAAGAAGAGCCATCTTTTCATGCAAGCATGAAGATGGGCTCTTCTTTTTTATTTGTAGTGCAGGCACACGTTGCTTGTGTGCTTCGCGATTATTCTACTGTGTATGGCATTAATGCGATATTTCTAGCTCTCTTGATAGCTGTTGTAAGAGCTCTCTGATGTCTAGCACAGTTTCCTGTGATTCTTCTAGGAAGAATTTTTCCTCTTTCAGATACGTATCTCTTTAATGTAGCTACATCTTTATAATCGATTGCCTTGTTTTCGTTAGCACAAAATGCACAAACTTTTTTTCTTCTACGACCGCCTCTTCTTCTCATTGGAGAATCTGGTCTTTCACTCTTATTATATGGCATAACTTGACCTCCTATTTTCGTTAATGAGATTCTATTCGAATCTGTTAAAAGTTAAATGGTAAACCTGAATCATCTACACTGTCAGGAATGTTCATAAAACCGTCTCCTGCAGGTGCTGTTGGCTGTGATGCAACCGGCTGCTGCTGTGGCTGATAGTTATTATTGCTATCTGCTGTAGCTTTGCTTTCTGCAAATTCCTGGTTTTCAACAACTACTTCTGTTGTGTAAACTGTCTTACCATCTTTGTCCTGATAACTGCCTGTCTGAATACGACCTTCGGCAACTATCTTAGTTCCCTGATGGAAATATTTTTCAGCAAATTCACCGCTTCTACCAAATGCTACACATCTGATAAAGTCAGCGCTCTGATCTCCATCTCTCTTAAATCTACGATCTACTGCTAATGTGTATCTCGCAATAGCCAACTGATTATCTCCTGATGTTGAATATCTAACTTCAGGGTCACGAGTCAAACGACCCATAAGAATAACTTTATTCATATTATACCTCTCTAATGTATCAAACTATGCTTCTACTGCAACAGTCATAAATCTGATAACATTTTCCATAATACGAAGCTGGCTTTCTAACTCGCTAGGAAAATCTGTGTTTTCAGTGTCAATATCGATGAAGTAATAGAATGCTTCTGACATCTTCTGGATTTCGTAAGCTAATTTCTTCTTACCAGCTTCTTCGATCTTTGTAATTGTACCACCGAACTTTTCGATAAGTGCTTTTACCTTTTCTACTTCAGCTGTTCTTCCTTCATCATCAAGTTTTGCACTAACAACAACTGTTAATTCATATTTGTTCATGCTTCTACCTCCTTTTGGTCTCTGGCCTTTTCGTTTGAAAAAGCAAGGATCATAACGAATACTCGTTATGCGTAATTAATATATATCACGAATTACTATAATATCAAAAAAAGTCCCTGTGTTCAAGGACTTTTTTTCATTTTGTGAATTTTTTTCCGAAATCTTTTGGTTTTAAACAAAGCTTTCGTTTTTTTATTTACTGCAAAATCTTCTTTACACTTTTTTCGAAAGTTTTTCTTGGAACCATTACTATACGACCGCAGCCTTTACATTTCAACTTAAAATCTGCACCCGTTCTTATAATTTCCCATTCATTAGTTCCACAAGGATGCCCTTTTTTTAATGTTACTACTGTTCCAATATTATATTCCATTAGTCTACCACTCTTCCTATTCCAACTATATGTGAAATATTATTGTAGTTAATAGTCTGTCCACCTTTTTCTACCACTTTGCCTGCACCTGCATACATAGATACATGATATATATTTAAAGTTCTTCCCGGTGTGCTGTATTTTACTGCCGCATTGTAATCTCCGTAAAAAATTAAATCACCCGGTTTCATATCATCTATGTCAATAAAACCATAATATACTATTTGATTTTTTTCTTTTAAATAGTCAAACAGGCTTGCTGCTGTCTTTGCATAAGAACCACTTCCAAGTTTCTTGTTGTAGCGCTTGTATGATTTATAGCCTTTCCAAACCAAAGCTGAACAATCATAGTATCCTTTTCTCATTCTTTTTGGCTGACTATATTTCCAATGATTAACTATGTACATAGCCCTATTTACAATCTTGTACATACCTTTTGCATATACTTCGATTCTATAAGACTTGTGAATATTTCCGATTTTTACATCAACATATGTAACTCCTGAATTTACGCCTTTAACGACACCATCGCTTGAAACTGTGGCAACGCTTTCATTTCTGCTTGTAAATTCAGGAACTGTACCTGTGTCGCCCAAAATAGGAAACTGTACTTTTTCACCTTTTTTTATAACTGCCTTTAAATTATTAACTGTTGGATTAACAACTGTATACCTTATGTTGAATACTTTTCCATCTACATTTGCTGTAATTGTACCCGTTCCCGGTTTTGTGCCTAAAACTGCCGCTTTCTTTTCATAAGTTGTTAAAGTGGCACATTTTTTGTTTGAATTAGTCCAAGTAATAGTACTATGTTCTCCTAAACCTTTAAAAGAAATATACTGCTGTCTTTCATTGCCTAATGCTGTTCCATAAACAATTAACTTCTGAACTTCCGTTTCAGGGTTTGAAACATAAATTGTATTTGTATATGTAACAACATTTTTGTTTTTGTATGTAACCTTTGCTGTAATGTTAACTTTGCCTTCATTTACTGCTTTCAAAGTAGCTTTAAGCTTGCTTCCACTTACTGCTGAAAGTTTTGAAACAACATCGCTATTCCCAACGCTCCACTTGCATGACTTAACATTACTTTCGTCTATTCCATCTACCATAACAGTAAAATTCTGACCTTTTGCCTGGCTTACAAAACCGTTAACCTTTGTTCCGTCAGCGTTAACTTTCTTAATACTGATTCCGTTAGAATCATACAATCTGTTATTTAGATCACTTGACAAAACATTTATTGTACATTTGCTATATCCCTGTGAGGATTTCGCTGTTATTTCCGCTTTTCCCGGATTTAACGCCTCAACAGTACCTTCTTTATTGACTTTTGCTATTGAGTCATTTGAAGACATATATGAAATTTTATTAACTGACTTTGCTACAACCGTACCTGTCTGGCCTTCTGTTAATGTTGTAGGATATTTCGTTATGACAACATTCTTAGAAGTATCAGGAACTGTAACCTTACAAGTCATTGTTCTTGATTTACAAGTTGCAGTAATTGTTGCAGCTCCATAATTTACAGCTCTAATTCTACCTTTTTTTGAAACAGTAACTGCAAATTTATTAGATGTTCTCCATTTAACTTTCGTTCTCGCTGAAACATTTTTAACTTTTATTTTTTTTCTTTTACCCTTTTCTAATGTTACTGTACTTTTAGAAATCGTAGGTGTTGCTCCATAAGCCAATTCACTTTTTAATTGAAGTCCTGAAATAATAGCCGCCATCACGATTATTATTCCAATTGTTCTCTTTAAAAATTTCATCTTTTCCTTCTTTCATTCTTTATCTGTCACATTATTTTGCTGTTTTAAAGTTCTTCTTTCTCCATTTTCCGTAAGCTGTACCGTTTGAAGTCTTTACATAACCTCTAACTCTTACGTAATATTTTTTATTTGCCTTTAACTTTTTAAATTTATAGCTAATTTTCTTAGTTGTCTTTGTTACTGCCTTCTTGAATTTTGAAGATCTAGACAACTGAAGCTGATATCCTGATACTTTTGCAATCTTTTTATAAATTACCTTGGCACTCTTCTTAGTTTTTACGATTTTTGTTATCCTTGTATTCCCAACGCTAACTTTCTGTGCTGTAGGTTTCTGAGTTTTTGTTAACTTTGCAGTTGTAGTTGGTGTTGGTGCAACTGTAGTTGTTTTTGCTGTTGTTGTAGTCGTTTCTACTGCTGCTGATGTTGTTGTCTCTACTACTGCAGGTGTAGTTGTTTCTGCTGTTGCAGGTGTAGTTGTTTCTGCCGCTGCTGTTGTAGTTGTTTCTGCTGTTGCAGTTGTAGTTGTTTCTGCCACTGCCGATGTAGTTGTCTCAGTTTCTTTAACAATTTTAATCTGTCCGTCTGCTATTTCAATATTTAACTGATCCTTTACAACATCCTGACCTTCTGTATTCACCAATCCATAAGAAATTGTATATCTACCTTCCTTATCAAAAACGACTCTAATAGTTCTGTCTAAATCATTACCTGCAATAGTCATTTCCTTATTAAATCCGCTAATGTCGTACCACTCTCCGCCATCTTTGTATTCAATAGATGATACCTGATTGTCGCCTGTTACTGAAACAGTTCTTACAACCTGCTTTCCAACAATGCCTGATGCCCAGAACTCTAGCTTAAATTCCTTAGCTGTTCCTAATGTGTATGCACCTTCTACGCCATCTTTCTTCACATAAATAGCTGCGCCAAAATTGTCGTCGCCTGTGTTATCACCGCCGTCTGCCCATGCAGGTATAATCATAACCACAAGCATTGCCATAATTGTCACAATACTTATTAACTTCTTGTTCATTAAATATCTCCTTCCGAACTTCTCTGTTTTTTCGCACGTTACTTTAATTATAACATATTCCTGAAGATATATTACATATTTATTACAAATTTTTCGATATTTTTTTGTTTTTACATTTTATCCCCATGCAGCCGAAAAATTTTCATGCAAACACGTTGAGAGTTCTTATTTTGCTCCGCCACCTATTGTAAAACAAAAATCAAAACTCGCCTACGGCTCAGACAGTTGATTTTTGCTTTACGCTATGCTCGCAAAATTGCGAATCTCTGCCTATTGTTTGCTTTGAGAATTTTTCGGCTGCATGGTAAAAATGTGCGAAAAAAAATCTCAGGAACATTCCTGAGATTTCTGAGAGGCGAGTACCAGATTTGAACTGGTGATAGCGGTGTTGCAGACCCCGAAAAAAATCCTTGGAACCCGCTAAAACTCTAAGGTTTTCCAAACTGTCCACCCTATATCCACCCTAATTTTCATGTTGCTTTCATGCCATATCAGGTATTTTACTGTGCCAAATCTATGCCACTTAGCACCCCTATGGGCATATTATATACATTTTAGTATCTTTCGTCTACAATTATTTTACTACAACTACAATATTATATGGAGGTTTATCGTGAATTATCAATTAGAATTAAAACAAATTGTGGATTTTCCACGCTGCCGGATTTACCGGGAATTTATACAAACCCTTATGAAAGACAGAAGCATCCGTACCAACGGAGGTTCCTGTCTTTTTTATTTTCTCATTTTATGTTCTTATGCAAATTACAGTTCCTCTTATCGGAACATCGAACACCTTACTTACAAAGTTGTTCCTGGAGAATGGATCTGTTCTCTTAAAGAACTACAGATTCACTTCCGCCAAAAATTCCAGCACCAGGTCATATCCATACTGGATACCCTGGTAGAGCAAAACCTTCTAACCTACTCACTACACGAAAAAAATAAGATTATCCAATACAAGATCAAAGACTGGCCAAAAGATAATACTGCCCTTTCCTATAATTACCCATGCAAAAAAGACATCGGGTTTTTCTTTTTTCCAATCGCAGATGTTCATAAACTAATCGGACTGGGAAAATGTTCGGAAATGGATGCTCTTTTGGATCTTTGGATTCATGCAGTCTATAATGATCCATCTGTGCAAGGCTCTGATGCCGGTCCGGTAGTATATTTTCGCAATCAGACTGGAAATCCCTTGTTCAGTTATCAGGAACTTGCCAGACGTTGGAAACAGTCGAAATCTTCTGTGTCCCGTCTGCTTAAAAAACTTGAAGATACCGACATGATCACACTGATTTCCTATTCCGGGAAACATGGCAGCATGGTATATCTACGTAATTATCTGTCCGTTATGTTTAATATCAGTGATGTCATGATTGATAAGGAGGAAATTGCCATGAAAATGCAACTGCCAATACATATACCCGAAGACACCTTGCCTGTTAAAAACAATTCTGAATGCGTTTCAGAATCTATTACTGACGAACAAATCATCGTTTCACAGGAAGGCTCCTGCGTTCCAGAATCACACATCAAAGCCATTGTTCGCAAAGTCGCTGAAATACTGGAAATACAAGGCATTTCTTGTTGTAGATGCCCCAAAACAAAGTATATATTATCTCCTTTATCAGCCTGCAAGGATAGTATATATCTATATTCACTACGTATTATCTGCCCCTGGGGGAAAGCCGCCTATCAGTTTGAGTTAAAACTAAAACCGGAAAATCCCGCCGTCACCAACGTCCCAGGGCATACTCCGCCTCTGCAGCATACCTTACCTGCCTTCGCTGAAATCCCAGAAGTTCTGTTGAAAGGAGGGGTTGTATAATGGCAAAGAAAAATCACCACCCTGTTTCTGCTGAAGTAGAAAATAATCCGCTGTACCATGATACCTATAAACTGCTCCGTTGTTACCGGGATTCTACTTATAGCCTGATGGTTGCTGTCCGGCAGGTGGAAATTCAATTCCAACTGGAATACAACACCAGTGTAGACGAATTTCTAGATTCCATCTATGCTGCAGGAGCAGATCTGGGAGACAGCCAGATTGAAGAATGGGCAAAAAGCATTGCCCGCAGTAACAAAATGATAAAGCTGCTTCTCTCTTCTGTGGATCTGCTCCGGAAAAATCATAAACATGGGGAAGAATATTACTGGATATTATATTACGCCTTTCTGTCTCCCCATGAACTGAAAAACACAGAGGAAATCCTGGAAGAGTTGGAAAAGCACGTTCCCAGTATCTCCTACCGGACGTACTACCGAAGGAGGCAGGCTGCTATTAACGCTCTTAGCAGCATACTATGGGGATTTTCTGCAAAGGGGACACTGGAAACTTTAAATAAGTTTTTCCCAAAATAAAATCGACATTTTCCATATAGGCACTCATTCTCTATATTAAAATGAGTGCCTATAAAAATTGATTTTCCCAATTGTACCTTTTACAGTAGTTATAAGTTTCCAAATACCACATCTTGTTCTATTTATATTTATTTGCTATAATATGATAGTTGAAAACCAATAATTTCTTTACAAAATAGGGGAGATTTCTCTAATTTTACCTATTATTTCAAATGACTAACGGAGTGAAAGAATTAGATATGCCTAAGGAATTTAAAAGTGTGGCAGAACAATTAAAAGCAATGTACAATGCATTGAAAAAATGGCCATTCATGATGGGGATAACCATTCTTATGTTTGTACTTCTGATTTCGTCAGAATACTTGACAGATAATGAGTTTATACTTTTTTTACAAATAATAGGGTTTGCTATAAGTTTTGCATTCATAGTAATGATTTTAATACTTGATAAACACGGAAAACAATATTTGAAGAAAATGAGTTTTTTTGCCAGCTTATGGTTTGCATCCTGTCTGGCTCTTGCAGATTTCAATCAACCCACTCTTAAATTAATCATCCAATTATATACTGCCTTTCTTTTCATTTTTGATGCTTGTATTATTCCCGATTTTCTCTCAAGCATTGATCCTCAGAAAAACAAGAATGAGTGTGTTTCTAATGAGCTAAAAGAAAAAATTGAGAAATTAGAAAAAGAAATTGAAGAACTCAAAAAGTTCGAGAAAAAGACAGACTAATAACTTCTTGAGTGAGTTCTACTAAATAATTACAAAACTATAACATCGAGAATACTTGGAAACTTATTTCTCTCTAAATGTGCTTTAAGATGATTAACTCTTCATCTTATCATTTTTAGTAATTAAACATGTTAAAACGTTTCCCCCTCCATTGCAAGAACATAGAGTTCCTTGAATATTTCTATTCTTAAGAATTCTATGTTCTTGAATAAATAAAAGCTTAATATAAAAAATTTCACCTTATTCGCTGCATGCTGATGGTTCTATATAATCTTCCTCATTTCCTATCCTTCTTCTATATGCTACAGTTCCTCCTTGTCTTTGCATTGCCCCTATTCGCTTCTCAACCTGTATAATATCCTCCATGCTAATTAGCGGATGTGTTGTAAAGAAATAATCACTGTTGGCATACCATAATAAATTATCAAACATATCTTCTTCAATATGTATATTAAAATCTTCCTTTTCCCACCATAAATCTGAAGGCAACAATAATAACCAATTCAAATTACACACTATTTTATATTTTGTACATATTAATTCAATCGTATCTAGTGTTTTATTGATCATTTCCATTGTTTCCCATGGAAATCCTATAATAAAGGAAAGAAAACAATGCTTATCAAATTGATACTGTTTTAAAATTTCTAAAGCACTAAAAAGTTGCTCTACCGTTAACCCCTTTCTTATTTTTTTCAATCCTTCATTATACCCACATTCTACACCTATTTGCATAGATGAAACCATTTGCAGTGGTATATTCTGTAATATTTGATTCTTTAATATATCAGTAACTCTTGCTTCGATAAATACCTTTTCGGTATAACCATACAAACGATGCAACTTTTTAAAAACATTAATAGCTCTTTCTCCATTTGCCGTAAAACAATCATCTACGAATAGTAATCTAGTCCCTCTATTTATGTTATCTTTAAACTGCAGTGCATGCTTAACACGTTTAATTACATGCTCAACAGATAAACCTCTCCAGTTTCTCCTATGGGGTATGGAACAAAAAGCGCAACTAAAACGACACCCTCTAGAAGTTTCTACCGGCAACTGTGTATATGGATTGGATGAAGGTAATAATTCATATGCTGGATACGGTGTATTTTCCATTTCTTCGACTGTTAGTTCTATTTCATCTTCATTTCGTAACACATTACCATTCAGTTTATAAGTAATACCTTTAACACCCTCTAATGTCATATTATACTCAAGAGCATTGCATAAATTCACAATAATCTTTTCACCCTCACCACGCATAACTATATGGGCATCTGATGATTCTAAAACATGTTTATCAAATATTGATGGGTGCAACCCACCCAATGCTATTTTAACGTCTGGAAAATTATCCGCTATTCGTTGGATAATAA
>OGXI01000815.1_pt1 | contig 27334 bp, 28 predicted proteins | sample 1576221 | NCBI WGS metagenome assembly OGXI01 (sample SAMEA3541523, study PRJEB24748) | human gut metagenome | biome: human gut; feature: human-associated habitat; material: faeces | place: China | collected 2012
TATTCATTCACATTCTTTATGCATTGAATATGCAAACAATGCACTACGTCCTCCTATTTGAGTTTTTTGCATATTTTTTAACTTTTAATGCATCTTTTTAATTTTATTTTTATCTTTTGCTTTAAATTTAATTGTTTTTGATTTTTATATTTGGAATTATTGAGATATAAATTCCTTTGAAATAATTAGTTTAAGGTTTTTAATTTAGCCCTGAAATAATTTTTTGAATGACACTATAAATAAAATGCCTTTTTGGTGTAAGCTTACTACATTTGATATTTTATTCTATTTTTATCGATTTTGCAAGAAAAATCGTGTGTCAAAGTTCGACAGTCGTGTCGAAAAATTTTATAATTAGAACTATTGAATTAATTTATTCTGTATTAAATGATAAATTTAAGCAATTGGAACAAAAAAATAAATGCAACTTTATATATAAAATTGCATTTATTTTTACAATTAACTTTAAAATTCTATATCTTTCTTTTCTTTTTTCATTTTTTCAACTAAATCTAATAATTCATCAACTTTAACAGTCTTTTTAGCTCGATCTCTTGTTCTTTCTATCTCAACATATCCATCCTCTGTATTATTTCCCATTATTGCTATATATGGAATTCCCAATACTTTAGCATTTCTTATTTTTTCACCTATTGAACCTTTTACATCATCTATAATAACTTCAATATCTTTATCATTAAATTTAGAATACAATTCCTCTGCTGATTCTTTTTTCTTGTCATTACTTATTATATACAAATAATAAGGTGTTACTGATAATGGTAGTGATACTCCTACTACTTTATCATTCTCTTTTATTGCATTATTTTCGTAAATAAGACCTAAAACTCTACTTACTCCAATTCCGTAACATCCCATATAAAATGGTTTACTATTGTTTTCATTATCTATAAAATTAATATTCATTGATTCTGTGTATTTTGTTCCTAACGCAAATATATGACCTAATTCGCAAGCTTTCTTTTCTTTTAGTTTCTTTACATCATTTATACCATAATTTTCTTTTAAATATTCTTCTGCATTATCTTTTTCAAGCACTTCTACATTTAATCCTTGTTTAGTTTCTTCATCGAATAATATTGTATCCTCTCCAATTGTAGAAATTGCCATTATTTCTTCTGAATTTTTTCCTCCCATTGAACCATTATCAGCTGCAACAGCAACTATATCTAGTCCAATTTCGTTAAAAGCTTTAAAATATGTTTCTCTTATTTTTTTGTAAGATTCCATCATTCCAATTTCATCTTTATCAAATGTATATAAATCAAACATTAAGAATTCTCTTCCTCTTAATAAATATCCTCTATTTCTAATTTCATTTCTAAATTTTGGTCCTATTTGATAAAACCCAACTGGTAATTGTTTATGTGATGTTATTCTATTTTCAACAAATGTTGTTATTGCTTCTTCTGCAGTTGGAGCTAAACAGTATGTTCCTTTATCTGTTTCAGAAAGCATCATAACACCTTCTTCTATATATTTATCATATCTACCTGATCTTTTCCATAACTCATCTTGTTGTAATAAAGGCATTTGAACTTCTATAAAATCAGCTTTATTGAAATTTCTTTTTATTATTTCTTCTATATTATCTTGAACTTTTAGCGGAACATTATCATATGCATAAACTCCACTTCCATATTGTTTAACTTGATTTGTTTGCAGTAATATATCCTGTACTGGATACATTTCATCCAAATTACTTAATTTTACATTTTTCATTCCCATTTTTGATACTCTCATAAATAACTCTCCTTTCAAAATTTATGTTGATTTTACCATATGTTTGTTTATATAAAAACAAAAAGAAGATGGTTTACAAGGCGTGCTTTGCACGGTACCATCCTCTTTTTAACTTTGTATATTTTAACGGTTTTAGCCGGAAATAGTTTGCTATTTCATTCATAGGTAGGAATTAAATACTTTCATAACTTGGCTCTCACCTTTTCCAAGCTCTCTGTGTATATACATTTATTTAACTATGTCCTAATCAACATTTTTATTATTAAGATGTTTCGATTATATCACCTTTGTTTTTAAATTTCAATACTATTTTTTTATTTTTATGTGAACTTTGTTCTTATGGTTATTCTCCAAATTTTACTATCTTTTCCCATGGCAAATATTCTTTACCAAAGTGGCCATAGTTCGTAGTTTTTTTATAAATTGGTTGCTGTAAATTTAAGTAATTTATTATTCCTCGTGGTGTTAAGTCAAATTCGTTGTAAATTTTTTGAGATATTTCTTCTTCTGGTATGCTATTTGTTCCAAATGTATTTACATATATTGATATTGGTTTTGCTATTCCAATTGCATACGATAATTGTATTTCACATTTTTTTGCTAATTTATTTGCTACTATATTTTTTGCCAAAAATCTTGCCATATATGAAGCTGATCTATCCACTTTTGTTGCATCTTTTCCAGAAAATGCACCTCCTCCGTGACGTGCATATCCGCCATATGTGTCTACTATTATTTTTCTGCCTGTTAATCCGCTATCTCCTAAAGGTCCGCCTATTACAAATCTTCCTGTTGGATTTATATAATATTTTGTATTTTCGTCTAATAGCTCTTTTGGAACAATTTTATTTATTACTTCTGTTTTTACATCTTGTTTTAGCTTATTTAAATCAGCACCCTCATTATGTTGAGTAGAAATTACTATTGTGTCAACTCTTTTAGGAACATCGTCATTATATTCAACAGTAACTTGTACTTTTCCGTCTGGTCTAATGTAATTAATTATTCCATTTTTTCTTACATAAGATAATCTTTCTGCAAGTTTATGTGCAAGTGAAATTGGCAATGGCATTAGCTCTTTTGTTTCATCACAAGCAAAACCAAACATAATACCTTGATCTCCAGCACCTTCTGATATCACATCTTGTCCCTCTTTTCGCTCTAAAGATTCATTTACGCCTAATGCTATATCTGGAGATTGTTTTGATATATTTAGATGAACTTTGCATGTCCTATAATCAATATCTAAATCAGCATTATCATATCCAATTTCCTTTATTGCATTTCGTACAATTTTTTCAACATCAATTCCTTCAGCCTTTGAAGTTATTTCTCCTGTTACTAAAATTTCTCCCTTACCAGCTACAGTTTCGCATGCTACTCTTGAATTTTTATCCTTTTCCAAATAACTATCTAATATACTATCTGATATGTAATCACATAATTTGTCTGGATGTCCTTCTGTTACACTTTCTGATGTAAATAATTTTTTCATACTAATTCCTTCTTTCTTTTAAATTTATTAATATGTTTAATCAAATTCATTGTTACAATTTGCAGATATTATAACTTTTATTTCGTGATAGCTTGTGAAGCTTTTTACTATTATTTACATTAATACCTTGTAAAAATACAAAAACCTCCTAGCTATCGTGCTAGGAGTAATAATTTTGCTCACAAAAAATCATCATTCAAAGCACTTTTTGCCTTGTCGGTATTAGCACCTTGTAAAATACAGGTTGCTGTGGAGTCATTAAGCCGATTCTTTCGTCCACTCTTGATAACATATTGTAATTATTATAGTTATTTAGTTTTTGTTTGTCAATATAAATTTTTATCAAAAATTTGTTAATTGTAGCTCTTTATTTAATGCTCTGCATCTGCTTTTGTTAAATGAACTGTTCCTTTTGGATGTTGTGGTGGTGCATAAATTGAAAACAATTTTATTGGTTCGTTTCCAATATTAATTAAATTGTGCCATTTCCCTGCAGGAATTACAAAAGCCATATTTTCGCCTACTCTTTTTGAAAAATCTAAATTATTTTGTGCATCTCCCATTTTTACCATTCCGAATTCCTTGCTCTATTTGTATAAATTGGTCTACATCTGGGTGAATTTCTAATCCAATGCTTTCATTTGGTAAAATATTCATTAAAGTTATTTGCAAATGTGCTCCTGTCCATAATGCCATTCTAAATGTTTCATTTTGTTTTGCTAGGTCTTTTATATTAACAGCAAATGGCATATTTCCATAATCCTTTATGTAACCAGCGTTCTGTTCATTATAATATCGCGTATTATAATAATTATTGTTATAATTTCGATAAAACCTATTCATAATCATTTTCCTTTCTGCATATTTTATATAATTAATATATGCTTTATTTGGCAAATATGTTAATTTATTTCCAAATTATTATGTTATCTAATTATTTTAATTGACTTATGTTAAATACTGTTTTATAATCTTGTACATAAGGGGGCGATTTTTCATGTATTTACAAAATACATATAACAAAAGAACATTGAATAAAAAACCAATCTTATTTTTACTAATTATTCTTGCTTTTTTTATAATGTTAATTTCTTTAAAATCTCCAAAATTATCACTTAATGGAGATGCAATAGTTAATACTGAATTAAATTCAAATTACTCAGATGCTGGTGCAACAGCCAAATATGGCTCTAAAGATATTTCAAATACAATAGAAACTGATTTTGGAGATAATTTTTCCACTAATAAATTAGGTTCATATACTATAACATATATAGTCAAAAAAAATAACAAAACTGTCACAGCAACTAGAACTGTAAATGTTGTTGACTCAACTGCACCTGAAATAAAATTAAATGGAAATTCAGAAATAAATATTGCTAAAGATTCAAATTATCAAGAGCTTGGATGTACTGCAACTGATAATTATGATGGTGATATTACAACAAAAATATCTATAGACAAAAACATAGACACTTCAAAAATTGGAACTTATACTGTTACATATACAGTAAAAGATTCTTCAAATAATGAAGCAAAAGCAACAAGAACTGTAAATGTTGTTGGAAAAGGTTCAAAAAATATTTCAACTGAAAAATCAAAAGGTTTACCAGTTTTAATGTATCACTTTTTCTATGACAAAAACTCTCCACCAAAAAAATTAGATGCAAACTATATGGAAATTCATGATTTCGAAGAGCAATTAAAATATTTAACTGAAAACAATTACTATTTTCCAACCTGGGAAGAAGTAAAAAATTATGTTGATGGAACTTCATGTTTACCTGAACACAGCATTGTTTTAACTGCCGATGATGGTGACGCAACATTCTTTGACCTAGCAATTCCTATTGTAGAAAAATATAATGTCAAAATTACTTCATTTTTAATAACATCTTGGGTAGAAGACCAAAGTAAATTAAAAAATTATGATTCCAATAAAATAATATTTGAATCACACTCTCACGATATGCACAGAGCTGGAACAGATGGTAAAGGTAGAATTTTGACATTGTCATATGATGAAGCATGTAATGATGTAAAAACATCACAATCATTTATTGGAAATGCAACTGTATTTTGTTATCCATTTGGTCACTATAATGATGCCTGCTATAAAATTTTAAAAGATTCTGGATATACACTTGCTTTTACAACAAAATATGGTAGAGTTCGTCCTGGTGATAATTGCTATGCACTTTCACGAATTCGTATGTCTAAAGGTGATAGTTTAAAATCTTTTATATCTAAGGTAAATTAATAATATATTTTAAATTAAAAAAGGAAGTGCAGTTTTTGCTGCACTTCCTTTTTTCATTCAAAAAATCTTTCACCTTGAATCACATAATACAAGGTATTTTCAATAAAGACTTTTCCAACAATTTTCATTCCATCCAAATATCCATTGTGAGGAATGACATACAGATATTTCATAGTCGTCATAATAATTATGTCCTCCTTTATTATCTGCTAAAAAAATTTTTATTTGGATATTTATTATATCATATTTACATAATTTGTCAACTTTAATTTACAATATTTTTATTTTAACCGAAAAATATCTTTTTCTGTACATTCATAATAATAACTTTTATTGAAATTCTAACTTTATTATGTTATTTTTATTTACATTTCTTCCTTTACCTGCTATAATTGACTTTATCAAAACCACAAGGAGGTTATTTCATGAAAAGTGCATGTCCTTGTCTATGCCCTCCGCGGGAAGAAATTCAACAAATTCTCAAATCCGAATACTTTAAAGGAAATGAAATCTGGGCTATATATCCGCCTAGCATTTACGACTCCGAATGTATAGGACCAGATGAGATTTCTGATTTTTTTCTTCGGTTCTTGGCTGATAGACAAAAGAAAATGAAATCACTTTTTAGTTTGTCTCTTTATTGTTTGCTTTTTCGCCCTCACTTGATGGACGAAGCAGACTTTGAAATTTTAAGACAATCAATCCAGTACTTCGACGAGGATGAAAAATGTCTCTGTATACAATGCGGAAGAATTATTATTCCATAAAATCATCTTCAACTAAGTACAAAAAAGCTCACGTGTCAAAAAAAACACGTGAGCGATTTTTTTATTTTGCATAATCAACTACTCTTGATTCTCTTATAACATTTACTTTTATTTGTCCTGGATATTCCATTTCATCTTCTATTTTCTTTGCTATATCTCTTGATAATACAACCATTTGGTCATCAGATATTTTTTCTGGTTTTACTAAAACTCTTATTTCTCTACCTGCTTGAATTGCAAATGATTTTTCTACACCGTCAAAAGAATCAGCTATTCCTTCTAAGTTTTGTAAACGTTTTATATAATTTTCCAAAGTTTCTCTTCTTGCACCTGGTCTTGATGCAGAAATTGCGTCAGCAGCTTGTATTAAAACTGCCTCGATACTTTGCGGTTCAACATCTTCGTGATGTGCTTCAACTGCGTTAATTACTATTGGATTTTCCTTATATTTTTTTAGAATTTCAACACCTATTTCTACGTGTGTTCCTTCCATATCATGATCTAAGGCTTTTCCAATATCATGTAATAATCCTGCTCTTCTGGCTACTTTTGTATCTAAACCTAATTCATCAGCCATAATTCTTGCTAAATTTGAAACTTCGATTGAGTGATTTAAAACATTTTGACCATAACTTGTTCTGTACTTTAATTTACCAATTAATTTGATTAAATCGGGATGGAGACCAATTACTCCAGTTTCCATAACAGCTCTTTCACCTTCTTCTTTGATGATTGCTGATACTTCTTCTTTAGCCTTTTCAACCATTTCTTCAATTTTGGCAGGATGGATTCTACCGTCATCGATTAATTTTTCTAAGGCTATTTTTGCTACTTCTCTTCTTAGTGGATCAAATCCTGAAATAACAACAGCTTCTGGAGTGTCATCAATAATTAAATCGATACCAGTTAAAGTTTCTAAAGTTTTAATGTTTCTTCCTTCTCTACCTATTATTCTACCTTTCATATCATCACTTGGTAATGATACAATAGATACTGTAGTCTCTGATGTGTGATCTGCAGCACATTTTTGTATTGCATATCCAATAATTTCTTTAGCATTTTTTTGAGCTTTTTCTTTTGCTTCTTCATCTAGTCTACGTATAAGTTCTGCTTTTTCTGTTACAATTGATTTTTCAACTTCTGAAAGTAAATATTGTTTTGCTTCTTCAACAGATAATCTTGAAATTCTTTGTAATTCTTCTTTTTGTTTGTTTATTGTTTCTTCAATTTCAGATCTTTTTGATTCAACTTCATTATTTTTTTTCTGTAGATTTTGCTCTCTTTGCTCTAATTGCTCTAACTTATTTTCTAAGTTTTCTTCTTTTTGCAATATTCTTCTTTCTTGCAATTGTACTTCGCTTCTTCTTTCTTTAATCTCATCATCTAACTCTTTTCTTGAATTCATTATTTCTTCTTTAGCTTTGATAATTTCTTCCTTCTTTTTATTTTCAGCTTCTTTAGCAGCAGAATCTATAATTCTTTTTGCTTCTTCTTCAGCTACTCTTATTTTAGATTCGGCAATTCTTTTTCTCATTGTATATCCTACAAATGAAAAAATAACTGCAGAGATTAGAAAGATAGCGATATTGATTATTATATTCACAATCTAACACCTCTTCCTATTTAATTTTCAATGTACAGTTTAAATATATATAATTTTATTTTTTTAATATATTTCTACTAACAATCATATTTTATATTTATTATTGTAAACTGTCAAGTAGTTTTTAAAGAACATATAAATAAATTGAAAAAAATTGCAAAATAGTTCCTGCTAGTACAAATAAATGCCATACAGAGTGCATATATCTAACTTTTTTTCCTACTCCATATAATACTGCTCCAATTGTATATATTATGCCTCCTAGCACTAATAATAAAACTCCATTAAAATCTAAATTATTATATATTTGTTTTATTGCTCCAATAATAGCCCATCCCATTACTAAATAGCATATCATAGACATTTTCTTGTATTTTTCAAGATTAATTGAGTTTAGTACTATTCCTAAAACAGCAGCACCTAAAACTATTCCAAATAAAGTCCATCCCAAAGCTCCATGTAATGTTACTAATGTGTATGGTACATATGTTCCAAATATAAGTAAAAAAATACTACAATGATCAAAAATCCTGAATACTTTTTTAGCTGTTATATTTGGCTTAAAACTATGATATAAAGTTGACATTAAATATAATATTATCATAAAACTTCCATATAATGACGAACTTACAACCCCTACTGCACTGCCATCAGATGCTGATTTTACTATACATAACACCATTCCAGCTATTGCAAGCAATACTCCTATTCCGTGTGATATTGCACTCATAAGCTCTTCTGAAAGAGTATATCTTGGTTTTATTACTAATTCATTTTCCATAATTAAAAGTCTTCCTTTCTTTTATTATCTTTTGAAATTGTTGTTATTAATAAATTGTTTTATTTTCTTGGATATAATAGCACTTTTTTTACTTTCTTAAAAGAGATATTATAAAACTTTCTCATAAAATTCACCTACTGTTCATAATCTATGGCTATTTGAAATTTGTAAAAAATTTTCAAAAAAGTATTGACATTTATTTTATATTGGATTACAATAATAATCGTTCTAAGGAGCAGACTAAATGCAGGTGTAGTTCAATGGTAGAATTCCAGCCTTCCAAGCTGGCTATGCGGGTTCGATTCCCGCTACCTGCTCCATATATTAAAAGAAGTTTAGTTTTACTAAACTTCTTTTTTATTAAATACTTGATATCTGTTATAAATTGATGTTATAATTATATCGTACTTGCGGGTATAATTTAGTGGTAGAATGTCATGCTTCCGACCTGATAGCGCGGGTTCGATTCCCGCTACCCGCTCCATTTGAAATCAACTTACGGACTTAATTGTTCGTGAGTTTTTATTTTATCTAAAAAAGAAGAATATATTATATAGAATATGCTAAAGCACTAGAAGAAAACATTGAATGTTTAATCAAAGTAAAAAAACGATTTAATTATCTTAGATATTTTGAAGATGAACGAGCAATTTGAACTAAAATTAAATTTTTAAAGATACAAGATAGAACGCTAAAAAATATATACCTATTAAAAACTCTAAAGACAATGCCAACTAGCATTGTCTTTATTAGATCCCAATTAATTAAAATCTTTCTTACAATATTTATTATATACTAACATTTGTAGTAATATACTAAATGATAAAATTGCAGCAACTATTCTTAAATTATTTAGATTAAATGCATATACGACTGGTATTAATAGAATTAGTTCGCTGAATGCTTTTCCTAACCCATGGATAACTTCACTTAAATAAGTATATTCCAATTGATATTTAGTTAAGGTTTTGTTTGAACTTATGTTAAATACTGCAGTATCTACTAAAATTTGAGTGATTTTATATGCAATATTAAAAACAATATTATAAATTATAAAAACTATAAATGAATTAGTAAAAATAATTGGTATTGTTACAACTAAAATTGCTAATGCTGATATTAAAAATGCATTTTTATTTCCTTTTTCTTTTAAATATTTTTTAACTAACAAAGAAGTAATTAAGCCTAAAAATGCAAAAACAGCATTTAAATTTCCTAAACTAGATTCTGAACCCAAAGTTAAAAAAATAATAAATGTAATAGTGGTATCTAATCCACCTCTAAAACCCATACCTTCAAAGAAAACAATTTTATATATTTCTTTTGCTTGTTTATCTTTAAATGCATATTTAATGTTCGATAATTTTATGGGATTAATATCAAATGTATATTTATCCAAATAGAAAGTAGAAATAACTGCAATAAATACTAACAAAACGATTATAATTAATAAAATAGAATATGATGTATTTACTATTACATAACCCATTCCAACTGTTGAGATAATTGATATTACACTTGTTACAATACTGTTATAAGAGAATATTTTCTTAAATTGATTGTCATTTTTAAAATTATATAAAATCATTTTATATGCCGACCAGTATAATAGACTTGTAGCACAATCTAAAACTGCAAAAAGATATATATAATTTTTAATATCGTTACCTAAAAATAATAGAACTAATAAGCATAGTCCATTCGAAAATAAACCTATACGATAAACATTTAATACATTGTTTTTATTTAGCAATTTTAAAGATAAAAAGGAAAAAATCCCGTTTAATGAATACTTTAATGTATAATACAGAACTACACTAATAAAATTACCATCTGTAATTTTCAAAAAATATATAGCTAAAAATAGTGATGTGAATTTACTTACGATACTATTAATAGAATGTGTAAATACAATTTTTTTCATATCTTAACTCCTTATGTTTTTACAATAATTTATTATTAACTTTCTAACTATTCAAATTATACACTAAATTATAAAAAAAACATATGCTTCTTTGAAAATATGTAATAAAATGATATAATGAATTTATCAGAGAGATTTAATCAAATCTTATAGTCTTAATTTCGTATACGTGTATAGTTAAGGCTCCACTTGAAATCAACTTACGGACTTAATTGTTCGTAAGTTTTTATTTTATCTAATATGGGAGTAAAAGTCGTGTATAGCCAGCACTGAATTTATACTCCCGCATAAATTCTACTATGGAAATTCCCATACCCTTTTTTGTATTAGATTAAAAAACTAAAATGGATCATTTATTTCAAATTCAATTGCATCTTGATTGAACATTTCTAATTGTTCTTTAGATAAATATTTTTTACCAATTATAGCTTGTAAAATAAATTCGTCAAAGTAATTATCATTCATAACATAATAACCATTAACTTTTTCATTAGCACCATAACTATCTTCTAATTTCCATCTTTGAGGTATTCCATCTTCTGATATATTTACACCACAAATTGACATACAATGATGCGGAAATATATCATGGGTATTTAGTGCCTCTTCTTTTGTTAATAAATCAAATCCTAAACTTCTTTTATAATTATATAATCTTGTATCAAGTACACCTGATTTTTTATCTCTAAATTTTCTTAAATTTATTCTTACATATACAGGCATATTATCTTTTAGTTGTTTAATCACTAATTCTTTAATCTCATTTATAGGTAAATTCAAAAATTCAACATAACTATTCTCATATATGTTACCAAGATATTTTTCTCTGTAGTATTTGTAGTACTCTTTGTTATACATTGGCAAATTTCCCAAAGATACAAAATCATTTAAATCTATTGTTAAAAATTTATTTTTAAATTCAATAGGAGTTAAGTTTTTATAACAAATATAATTTGAATCTTTATCCTTATATTCAAAATTGAACTCTGATTTAGGTTCTCCTAAAACTTTTGATAAGAAAGTATAATTTTCTTCCAAAAATAATTCTTTCATTTTTCTTAATTCTAATATATCTTTATTTTCTTTCCTTGCATTTAATAGTTTTATACAATCTTTTTTTACTTTATCAATAAATAATCCTGTAATATTTTGGACTTGCAAACTTTCAAATACATCAGGCATATATTCATAAGGTACAAGACCATATTTATTTACTATTGATACAAACCATTGCCAATGTCCGCCTTCACTTACACAGTATTCTAAAACTTCTTCTTTATCAATATATTCCCAATTAGTTTCTTGTATATTTATAATATTTTCATATGTATTATTGGATTTTTCCAACTTATCAAAAAATGCAATGTAATTATTTGATAATGCAAACTTTTTTAAATCTAAGTTTAAATTATCAGCCATATTATATTGTACAAAGTTTAATCCGCAATAAATCCAACATCTAAAATTATCCTTTTGATCATATATTTTTCCTTCAGGAAGTTCAATATTGAATACCGGTTGATTCTCTTCAATTATTCTTTTATCAATACATGATTTTTCAATTCCATTTTCGGTAATAGAATTTTCGATTATTTTATTTAATGAATTATTATTATATTTTTTACTAAATTTTTTTATTAAATCTAATGTTATTTGTTTATTCATTTTTTCCTCCTAAATTAATTATTTTTATTAAATCCCTCTTTGATTTTTTTACTCATTTCTTCTTTAAATTCAGGTGAATTAAATATTCCAGTAAACAAATCCTTTGTTGCATCTCCCATCATAGAGTACATTGCAGAATTAGATAATTCTTTTTCCCTTTTTAATATTTCTTGTTCATTTTGAACTTTTATTTCTTCAATTTTTAATTTATGCTCTTTTTCTTTAGTTTCCATATCAAGTTTATGTTTTTCTTTCAATGCCTCAATATCTATTTCATGTTGTTTCATTAACTTTTCTATTTCGTGTTTATTATTAGTTTCAAGAGTATTAATTTCATTTTTACATTTTTTAAGAGCAATTATTAAACTTCCAACACCAGTAATAAGTGCAGGAACTATTGCTATAAGTAATTGTGTCCATAAATTTGCATCCATTTTATGCCTCCTTATATAAATCTAAATTTATTTTGAATATATTATACTATAAAGTAACAATATTCTCCATACTCCCATTGAAATTTAATAATAATTCATATATAATATTTCTAGAAAGAGAACTTAGTTCGTAACTTGTATGTGATTCGCTCCATAAGATAAAACCGTCGCACCAATGTGACGTTAATGATTAAATCAATCTGAAAGGATTGATTTTTTTGTGTGTTATTGAAAAGAAAGGTGTGATGTGATGTGATATGATTAAAATAATTAAAAAGAAAATCAATATGAGTGATGAACTCAAAACCAAAATTAATTGGTCTTGCAAATTTAACAATAGACCCTATCAAATTATAAAGGGTCATCTAAGAATTGTTGAGCATACGAATTTAGCGTATGTGGAACCTCATAAGGTTATTATAAATAACCAATTATATCTGTTCTTTAATGAACAAAAATACTTTTATGTCGGGAACTTAAAGAAGAAAATATCAATTGTTTAATCAAAGTAAAAAACAAATTTCATTATCTAGGTTATTTTGAAAATGAACAAGCAATTGAGACTAAAATAGAAAATTTAAAAATACAGAACAGTGAGATAAAAGAATATTTAATATTTATTATCTATTATAAACGACAAAGACAATGCCAATTAAGCATTGTCTTTACAACTTTAACCTTCAATTTCATATAAATTTTTATATTCTGGGCATTTCTTTATCAATTCATTATGAGTACCACTATCAATTATTTCATGATTGTTTAAAACAAATATACAATCTGAGTCAATTATTGTGCTCAGTCTATGTGCCACAATTATCACTGTATGATCTTTAGATAAATTCTTAATAATATTTTTAATTTTTTCTTGATTATTGTTGTCTAATGAACTTGTAGCCTCATCAAATAAAACAATCTTTGATTTTTTTATAAGAACTCTGGCAATTGCTAATCTTTGCTTTTGTCCACCACTTAATATTACTCCATTTTCACCCACAATTGTTTCATATCCATCTTGCATTTCCATAATAGCATCATGTAATTGAGCCTTCCTACATACATCTTCTATTTCTTTATCTGAAGCTTTAGGATTTGCTAATCTGATATTTTCTTTTATTGAAAGATTAAATATATAAGGTGATTGAGAAACTACTGAAATATTATTTCTTATTGTTGTTTCTGATAAAGTATTTATATTATAATTATCTATTAAGATTTCACCATCACTAGCGCTGTAACTTTTATTAATCAACTTTAATATAGTAGACTTTCCTTCACCACTTTTTCCAACTATAGCCACCATTTTATTACAATCTATTTTAAAATTAAGATTTTCAAACAAATTATTTGAACCATATTTGAATTTCAAATTTTTAAATTCAATTAAACCTTTTATATTTTTGATATCTAAATCTCCATATGTTTCCTTAGAAAATGATTCATATGTAATTATATCAAATACTCTTTGAGATGATACTTTTCCATCTGCTAATTTTTCTCTTATCTCAGAAATATAATTTATTAAATCTAGTACTTTATTTTTATATAAGAAAATTATTAAAAATGAACTGATTTCAAGAGATTTATGCGTAATAAAATAAATTGATATTAAGATAAATATAAAGTCTAATATATGTTGAAAAGCTTTAATCCATCTATTCCATGTCCTTCTTGTATCTATACTCTTTATTTCAGCCTTAATTGTTTCCGTTTGTTTTTGATTGACGTCTTGTAAAACTGTTGACTTTAAATTAAGATCTTTTATTTCTCTTATTCCTCTTACTACGTCTGTATATAGTCCTACTACTTTTTCATCTTTTTCTTTGTAATCTTTTTTTACTCTTTTGTAATAAAATAATTTCTTTGATGTTAAAATATATACTAAAATTACATTTAAAATTAAATAGAAGCCTAAATATATATTAAGAAAAAATACATAAATTATAAAACTGATGTTAAGTATAATACCAGATAAATCATCTGTTATATAATCAAATAACTCAGATAATTCGGTTGTATCTTTATTTAATCTGGATATAAAAAGTCCTGAATTTGTATTATCAAAGTTTTTTATTTCAAAATTAGTTAAACTTTTTAACATATCACTTTTTAAATCAAAATTTACTTTTCCATTTAATTTCAAAACTGTTCTTGACCATAAATTAGTAACTATTTCTATTATAATTCTTAATATAACTAAAAATAAAGCAGTATTTAATATTTGGTTTTTATTAAAATTTTCAAAAAAACCTAACATTTTACCTTCATATATAGGTGATAATAAAGATATTCCAGCATACCCCAAACTTAATATAATTACCATTGTAGATAAAAACTTATATTTTTTATAATATTTAAATAATTTACTTAAATTATTAGTATTTTTTTTCATAATTGTAACTCCCTGTATAAATTAAATTCCCATCACAAAAATTATACTATATTTTGACAATTTTTTCTATACTCCTTGAAAATATTTAATGGAATGGTATAATAAATTTGTCAGAGAGATTTAATCATTCTTGGGAGTATTATTTTTCGCATACGTGTATAGTTAAGGCTCCATTTGAAATCAACTTACGGACTTGAAAGTTTGCTAGAAACAAATCATACAAATTATATCTTAGTAAATTATCAAAGTACTCTTTTAATTTATATACCTCTTTTATATGATAATGCGTATTTTTATGTACTTGGTAGCTTAATCTTTTATCTACTGTATATATTTTATCAGTACATATCAAATCACATAAATTAATTATTTTTTCATAAGTTTTTTATATATTCTTTTATAAACTCGTAGTTTTGACTACTTGAATCAGTATAATCTCTATCATTTGCTAAACAGTTGATATCATTTATCACTTGAAGTTTTAACAATATTTTCATTTTACAAATCTAAGCCTCTTTACTTGTTAATTTCATATTTATCTTCTCTGTTTTCAAATCATATTCTTTTATATATGAAGGAAAAATCTTAAGCCACTTATCCATATCATTTTTATCATTAAAACTATAAATTGTATATCCTTCGTTTGTTTTTGTTACTTCTTTTAAATCTAAAAATCCTTTAATAAACTTACTTCCATCAGAAGTTATAGCTTCTGCACACATATTTTTAAATACTATTCCCCTTTCTTGCAATGAATTTATTTTAGCGATAAGTCCCTTTAAAAGATTACTTAAAACTCTTCTATCATTTCTATATTTTAAATCTATCGCTATTGCGGAAAATAATAGATAACACTCCATTTCATCTTCATAATTAATTAGATTAACTTCATCTATATCTGTATCTTCAAGTTTACTTGTAATAAAATTTTCATATTGTTTTTTGGTAAGCGGAAGAAGTGTTATTTCTCCTACCACACTACAAGTATTTTTATCTTTAACAAATATATGTATGTCCTTATTCTTCCTGTCCCAATTAATTACCTGACTAACTGGTGAAATCATTTTAGGATTAAAATATTGTGATTCAATTTTCCATACGTCATTAAAATCATTTTTTGTGTGATTATACTGTTCTATAATATATTTTTCATTCATATTTACAGTTCTTTGTTTAATAAATTCATTACCCATAACTTACCTCCTAATGTTAAATTTTTATAACAAAATTATACTATAAATTCTTGAAAATTCATATAATCCGATTGAAATTCACTGGAATTTTATATTATATATAATTATATGCAGAAAGAGAACTTAGTTTGTAACTTGTTGTTTACTCGCTCCATATGAAAAAAATTGAGGACTTAATTGTTCGTGAGTTTTTATTTTATATAAATAATGCAAAAAAAGAGGAAAAAATTATCAAAATAATTTAATCCTCCCTTTTATTTTTTGGAGTATGGGAATAAAATTTATGTCTAGCCAGCACTGAATTTGTACTCCCGTACAAATTCGTATATGGGGAAGTTCCCAATCCCCTTTTTATGTATAATCTAGTTTACTATTTTTATTTAATATAAAAAGTATAATTCTATACACTAAACTTCTACAATAAAAATCTAATAAATTTACCATTCCAAATATAAATAAAGAGATTTTACTGTTTATAAATAATAAACATATTAAAAATCTTATCATTACACCTATTATAGAGCCAATTAATAGAATTAAGGATTTTCCTTGTGAAATACATAATGTTTTGTATGTTTCATATTGATAAAGTCCAAATACAGCAGTTGAATAAAATATAATATAAGTAAAACATTTATATAAAGGTAAACTTCCATGAGATATAAATAAATATACAAATGCAAAAATAAAATTTAATAAGATAATTAAAGGAAAACATTTATTTTTCATATTCATACAATTGTTATATTGTTCCTCATAATTTCTACCATTTGGGACTTTAATCATTAATGTAGCTTGATATGCATTGGTAATAATTTCTAATGACAAACATACTGAATAACAAATTGTATGTATTGAATAATTTTCAGTTCCCATATGACTTGCTAAAACACCATACAATAATAAAAATATTCTAGATAATGCTCTTTCAGATGAATATGCAAACCCATACTTAATTACATTTTTTAATGATTCTTTATCTGGATACTCAAATTTCAATTTTAAATTGTATAACATATATATTATTGATATAATCCAAGAAATTATTGTTGCAATAAATAGTAATAGCAGATTTTTTGTTAATAAATAAGCAATTGCATCCAATCCAACTAAAGAAATATAATAAACTATTAAACTTTTTCTATATAACTTTAATTGACCTTTTAACCTTATCATTTCAAAAATTGCATTTGCTAATCTTCCTATTATTACATATGCAATGTAAAAATTTAATAGCAAAGACAACATATCTTTTTGAACATTTGTTAGGTCAAATATATTTACTATAATACCTTTACAGCATAAAACAATTATCCCCATTAATAAGCCAAATAAAATATTAAACCATAGATATTTCCATTCGTTTTTTCTAGTTGTTCTATATGTATAAGTTCCAATTTCGCCAAAAGATTTAAAAATAGAATCAATCAATAAGAAACTACCTGTTACCACTATTGCATCAATACTTATTAAATTGTTAAAGGCAGAATCAATGCTATCAGCAATACTCATAAATATAAAACTTATTAAAATAGATATAAATTCTTCCATCGCTTCCCCCCGTTTGTATTATAATAAAATATTACTATATTTAGACATTTTTTCTATATTCTAATTAAAATTTAGCAAAAATTCGTATAATTCTTTTAGAAAGAAAACTTGGTTCACAACTTATTATTTAATTGCTCCAATTAAAATAAACTTACGAACTTAATCATTCATAAGTTTTTATTTTATATTGTCAATTGGATGGGTGCAAAAAAACTCCGTCCTAATTGACATATAGTTTTGAAATAATCCTAATTTTTTTTTAGCATTGCCTTGATAATATAATACACAACTATTAAGTACAGATGTATAATAAGTGAGTAATTCCAATATTAAATCCTGATTTAAATTTTTCATTGTTCTTCCATTTATATGTGCAAGATTGTTTCTTATATTTTGCCCTACAGCATTATAATAGTCTATTTTATGCAAATAATATCTAAGACATCTTATTTGTTCTTTTCCTAAAATATCTATTATTATTTTAGTAGTATTATTATTTTCGTTCAATATGTTACCTAATGTTATATTGGAGTCAGGTATATATGATATTTCTTTCATACTATTCTTATATATAATTCGTAAAACCTTTTCAATTAGTCCACATAGAAACATAGAACATCCATAAACTAAATTTTTAATAGTTATTTTAAATTTATCTGAATTAGTATAATAGTTTATAAATAAATCTGTCAGAAATTGAGCTAACATTTCCATATCATCATCTAAACTTTCAAATTCCATTGTTGTATTAATATTTTCACATATATATTTTAATTCACCATAAACGTCAGATAAATATTCACTAATATTTTCATTACTACTCATTATAGTCATGAATCTTGATTTTATTTCAAATAAGTATAGATTTAAATTTCTTAAACGCCAACTTGTAAAGTAATCATTTGTTCCAGGATTTTTTCTAGCTAATTCATCACTTAGACATTTAGCATTACAATTTATGCCTTGTTCTAAGAAACTTACTATTTTGTCTTTTTCATTTTTAGAATGAGTTAAAAATATTATTTTAACTTCCCAAGGTTTGGTTTTATCTTCAAAAAAGTCTTTAAATGGTTTTAAATCAAATTCAATAGTTTGCGTATGACCATTCTGTATGAGGTTATTGTTAAATAAAGTTTCCTGCTTCATCAATTCATTTTCAATTTTATATGCATAAGGTGATTTCATTTTTCTATAAAAAGGAAGACAATCATTTAGCATAAAATAGCTTTGCCAGATTTGTTGGTCACCATTAGGATTAAAGTAATTTTTTTCTAGTATATTATAAATCGTGCCCATAGCACTTCCTATTAAATTTTCAAATTTGTTGTTGCTGCTTAAAGTCTCAATTATATTTATAAGTTCATGAATTCTCATAGAAAATACTTTACTTATATTTTCTTTATTAAATAAAATATTTAATTTTTCAGGATTTTTAACAAAATATTTTTGCCATTTTTCAAAACAATCTATTACATCATAAGTAGCTTCATTAATCACGTATTCTATAACAACATCATCTAAACAATTAAAGTGTTCTCCTATAAATTCTGAAGTATAATCTTTTAAATCGAACGATAGACAAGTTACTTCATTTTCATCATTAAAGGTATATATTTCTTTATAATTTTCTTGAATGTATTTTAGTTTGTATTTATCATAAATAAATTTACAATCTTTAATAAATGTTTCAAATTTATCTTTTTTCTCGTCCTTGACATGTGGTATAACTTCTTGAAATTTCATAACATAGTCCATAAAAACATAATTTATATAGTCATCTAAAGATATAATATTATTAGTTATATAATTATTTAAAATAACACTTTTACCTTGTAATAAGTCTCTAACTGTTATACCTGTAGATAAATCTTCTATACCATAATATCTAATTCCTATTTTTATATTTTCTAATTCTAATTTGTTTATAATATTCATTTATATCTCCTAAAGATTTCTAACACTAACTAGATTATACTATAAAATAGCAAAATTTTCCATATTCCCATTGAACTTTAATAATATTTTATATATAATAATTTTAGAAAGAGAACTTAGTTCGTAACCTGTTGTTTATTCGCTCCATAAATTAGAATAATTAATATGTTGAGTTACACAAAGTAATTATTGAAAATACACTATTTTTATTGCTCTTATAAATTGATATAAATTAAGTAGATGAGGTATACAAATGGATCAAATAAATAAATCAAAAAAAATATTAAAAATACTTCCTTGGTATATGGGAATTTCATATGGATTATTATTTTATACTCCAATAAGTACATTATTTTTTACAATAGCTAAAAATTTAAGCCTATCGCAAATAACAATGCTTGGTACAATTTCAACAATAATAAGCATAATATCTCAACCATTTATTCTAAAAATTATGAAGAAAATTGGTAACACCTATTCTGTACGCATAGGCGCATTTATGTTATTAATATCAGTATTATGTATTACTTTTGGAAATTTTTATATAATAATGTTGGGATTTATATTAGAGTCAATTGCTTTTGTTTTTAATGATATGATAAATATAATACTTCGTAATAATTTAAAATTTTTAAATAAAGATAATGAATATATTAAATATAAGAACAAATCATTTTTGTTATATTCAGTTTTAACAGCAATAATAGCATTATTAGCAAGTTATTTATTTAATTTAAATCATTACCTTCCTATGTTTTTTTGTGCTGGCTCCTGTATAATAATTTCTTTAATGTCTTTATTTATAAATGATGTAAAATTATTAAGTACAGAAGAGATTGAAGAAAAAAGCAATTTTAGTAAGATTATTCCAAAAAGTAATACAATATTTAATATTATTTTATTCTTTGGAATAATAAGAGCATGTATAGCTTTAGGATTTAGTAATACAGAGTTATTTATACAGGATAATTTGAAAACTTTTTTTGATATTACAAATACAACATATTATTTTGGTATAATCATATTTATATCAAGAATAGTAAGAATTATATCTAACATAATTTTTAATAAAGTATATATTAAATTTAGAGAGAAATTAATTTATATATTACCTATTTTACTATTAATATCATTTATTTTATTAATATTTAGTTATTATTTAATAAGTAATTTATTAATTAAATTTTCAATTATGGGTTTTGCTTATGCAATAATTGTAGTATTGATAGACTCATTCAATGCTGTTATTCAAGATGCAATATTAAGAAATTCAAATTCAGAAGAACATCAATCAGCACTTACATATTTGTCACTTTCATATAAAATATTTAAGGCAATATTTGGATGTTGTATATCTTTAATATTACTCAAGTATTCACTTATATACGTATTAATCTTTTTAATAATGTTGGTGTTAATGGGTCTAGTCCAATTTAGAAAAACTTATTTAAAGCTATTATAATTTACTAAAAATATGATAATATAGCAGCTTCACATTCACCTGATTCCATTATAGTAACAAGTATATTATTTTATTTTTTATAAATCTAATACTTTATAACACTAAAGACAATGCTAACTAAGCATTGTCTTTAGTGTTTTCATTATTTCTAAATTTAACATATATAAATAAAGCAAAATATACAATTATAGCAAGTAGAAATGTGATTTTTATTGAATTAGAATTTTCTGGAAAACCGTACAAGATATTCTTGGAAGTATTGTAGCAACAAACCCTTTTATAAATTTTCTTTTATTTTTGGAAACAAGTCATACAAATTATATCCTAATAAATTATCAAAATATTCTTTTAATTTATATGTTTCTTTAATATGATACTGAGTGTTAGAATATGCACCTCTTCTAATCATTATATCAATCAACCTTTTATCAATTGTAAATACTTTATTTCCTTGTGGACACATCAAGTCACATAAATTTATTAATTTTTCTTCTATAGTGTATTCATGATTTTTTATAAACTTTGTTAAAAACGGATTATCTTTTGGATTTGGAACTCCTCCTGCAGTACATATTATATCATTATTTAAATATGAATGAGTTAAACATATATTAGCATATTCATCATCATATCCTTTGTTTTTTAAATATTCATATCCTCTCATAACATGTCCATGTGACTCACCATTATACTTACCAATATCATGTAAATATCCTAGAGTAATTGCTTTGTCTATATCTACATTTATTTCTTTTTCACATAATGCTTTAGCAATTCTTCCAACACTATCACCTACAGATATACAGTGTTCTATCCATCTATCATCTGTTGTATTTTTTCTTTCTATTTCTAATAATGTTCTTGCTTCTTTACTTGTTAATATCATCTTTATTCTCCTAACTTTTTAAATAAATCATCATATATTTTATTTCTATCTAATTTAGTAACCAAAGTAATATTATGTCTATAGTCCAATACTTCATAAGAAGTATTCTTTCTTATATTGGGACAACTTATTTGTTCCGTTTCCAACCAATTTTTATTTATCCATTGAACCTTTAAACACCTTATTATCTGTATTAAAGTTTAACCAATTACATATCTTTAAAATTTCATTATAACTTAACTCTTGTTCATCTCTTACTGTTACATCTCTTTTTGTACGAGAATATGGTGCAACTGTTATTGCCTCAATATTAAATAAGTCTTTTGATTTTATTAAATATGATAATGCAAATTGACCATCACATTCATTATAAGTATCGGTATCTAATATTAAATTAATTTTTTTTATTATTTGAGACATATCTATAAAATTCTTTCCAACTTTTAACTCTTTGTATATTAGAATATCTGTTATAAGGTGTATCCATTAAAATTGTTGTTATTCCATTTTCAATACAATCACTACATATATGAACAGAATCATCAATCATAATATCAATATTATGCTTTAAACATTGCTTAGTTTTAGCGCATTTATCATAGGCATCTGTTAAAATCAAGTTATCATAATAAATATTATTATCTTCAAGCCACTTTTTTGTCATATTATATGGATCTGTATATTCTCCATTATTTCTTCCTGTGATAATACAAATAATATGACCATCATCATGAAGCTTATCTATGTATTCTTTAGCACCTTCAATAACGCCTAATTTTTTTGCTATTCTTTCTATATTATTTTTGTAAAAATTGATTTCTTCATCCTCATTCCAATCAAACATTCCTTTTCTAATATAATCAGCGTTTTTATTTATAATACCCGAATTTCTCAATTCTTTGTCATGTAATAAATACTCAGTTAATAAAGTATCATTAAAATTTGATATTACATTGTCTATATCTATTCCTATCTTCATGTATATCCTCCGAATTTTTACTAATTTTAAACTATAAAAATTATACAATATTTAGACCTTTTTTTCCATATGCCTATTGAAATTTAATAACGACACATATATAATATTTTTAGAAAGAGAGCATTATGGTTCGCAACCTGCTGTTTAACCGCTCCCTTGACATCTCTGTTCGAACTTTTCGAACATTTACGATAGATATCATCTCATATTGAGATAATTTTTTGTTTGTCGAACTCCACGTGTTTGCTTACAATTTGCTAATAAAAAATCATTAGAACTAGAAAACAATTATAATTAAGTTATACAATTAGTTAATAATAAAAAAACTACTTTTACTAATAAAGACAAATATGTTTTAAATAAAGATGATAAAGATAAAATTTACAAATTTATTCAGCAAGTAGATTCAACTAATGAAGAATATAAGAATTTTCAAAAGTTATCTATTGCTCTTAATGATGTAGATACTGAACTTCAAGAAAATTCATTTTTAATCCATAATTCTGCTTTACATTTATTACATTTTTTATCTCTATTTACACAAAACATACAATAACCATTATCTTTATAATAATTATCCCCTAAATCTTTTAATAACTTAAAGTCACATTTTTCAAGTAGATATTTAGAATTAACTTCTTCTTTATCTCCCCATGCTTCATATAATATTACATCATCAATACCATCACAACATAATTGTAATAATTTTGTTCCTATACCCTTTTTTTGATAATTATTATCAACCACTAGATATAGTATTTCTCTATATTCTTTTATATCTAAATCATAATCATTTTTATGTTTTAAATTACTAATTCCACAAGCACCAATTATATGATTATCATCTTCACAAACATAATAATTATTTATATCCTTTAATATTTCTTTTTTATTACCATTTAATATATCTATTTTACTAACATTAATACTATTTTTGTTAATGTTACAAGTACCAAGCAAGTTTGTTACTAAATAAGATATATCATTTAAATCACTAAATATTGCTTTTCTATAATTCATTTAATTACCTCTTTTTGTTAAATAATATTTTCTTTTTTCAATGTGATTTGATTAAAATTTATATCTAACATATATAACCACATCCTTAAAATAAGTTATTTGTAATTTTAAACAAATTATATCATTTAATTTGAAAACTTTATATACTTTCATTGAAATCCGTAAAATTTTATATATAATATTTTTTGTTTATATTTATTTATTTCATAATTTAATAGATCTTGCCTTTTACAATGTCTATTCTGTTTGGAAGTCCAACATTCTGTATAGAACTTAACTAAAAAATAGGAGAAAGTATAAAATTTAACTTATACTTTCTCCTATTTTTGATATAAAGTAGAGCTTTCATAATAAGTTACTTATGAGCTCCATTAATTAATATCCCACTTAGGTGGATACATATAATTTATCTTCTCCCCTTTTTGTATATAGCGTTTTTTTATTTTTGTTTTATTTGACTTTAGCTCTGGTAATGCTTGTCTACAATATTTATCTAATTCACAAAATATATTTTGGCAATCGATAAGTTGTAAAGGCCTATTCCCAATTCTTTTAAAATCGAATCCCAATCTATTAAATTCTTCGTCTTGATGTTCATACATATATTTAATAATATCTTCATTGCTCATTTTACCTTTATCAATAAAGCATTTTTTTATTCCACGAAGTGAACCTGGTCCCGCAACTGTAAATTCATCTTCTTTCCAATTTACTACTTCACTATAATTAATATCAGTTACTAATTGATAAGCCATAAAATTACCTATTAGTGGATAACTTTTTATAATATTAAATGCCTCTTCCATGGTTTTACATTTGACAATTTTATTTTGCATTTTGTCCCCATTGAACATTTTATTTAAAAGTGCTAAATGGTTATCATGTTTTCTATCATAACCAAATGCTTTATTAGCACAACTAATATAAGCATCATTATAAATTTTAATTCCATTTGAAATAGCTTTTTCTAATACACTACTATACTCATTAAAATTGAAATTCTTTAAATTAATATCTTCAAAGTTATTTAATAAAAGTTCCCAGGTAGATTCTTTATTAAATAATTTAAATAAAAGTATTCTAAACAACATATCTTCATTTGAATAACTCTTACCATTATAAATTACATTTTTTAATAAATACTGGCTAACTCTATCATTAACTCTATAACTATTACAAAATTTATACTCCTGCAATATAAGATCTTTTGTCCATGGCGCAGGTTCACCATTCAATTTTTTTATAAATATATTTTGTCTTTCACAAGCAAAATACCAATACAAATCATAAACTTCTTGTCTTTTTTTCATATCTACCTCATACATTTTGGAATCTCTTGAATTTCTTTTACATTATTAGAGCTATTAGTTGCACTGCTTGAGCAATGCTTACAATTTCTGGCACATCTATTAGTAAGTTCAATTTTTACCTCTTTTAACATTGTCATTTCCCCCCAAGAAATTTATATAAGATATTATACAATAAAATACAAAAATTTCCATACTTTCCTGAAAAAATATGGGGCTTACTATATATTTTTTTAGGAAGAGAATTTAGTTCGTAACCTGTTGTTTATTCGCTCCATAATGTGTTTTCTCTTGGTTTCACAGTTCAAAAAAGAATGATTGGGTTCCGCGACACTATGAATGTGTCTGTCCCAATGATTAAGTAGCCATCATCAAAAATATATATCTTTCTCTCACCTAGATGGAAGTTTTCTTTTTTAATATTATTTTAGATATTTTATATCTGTATCATTTAAAATCTGCATTTGTGAAATTGCAATTCTATTTAGTTTTTCAAGTCTCTCACTTTGTTTTAATCCTTCATTTATAAAAACAAAATTTAGATTTTCCAGATTTGCTAAACATATTAATTCATTCATTGTTGCATAATCTCTTATATTCCCATTTAAATTAGGATTTTTATCACGCCATTCCTTTGCAGTCATACCAAATAAAGCCATATTTAAAACATCTGCTTCTTCAGCATAAACAAAGTTTATTTGAAATTTAGTTAATTCTTTAGGTACTAAATTCTTCTTTATAGCATCTGTATGTATTTTATAATTTATTTTTGAAAGTTCTTTTTTAGCATTCCATCCAATTTGCTTTTGTTCTTCTGCTTTTAATCTTTCAAATTCTTTTATTAGTAATAATTTGAATTTTGGACTAATCCACATACAAAATTCAAAAGCAATATCTTTATGTGCATATGTTCCGCAATACCTTCCTGCTTTAGACATTGTTCCAATTGTATTTGTTTTTTCTACCCATTCTTTAACACTAATTTTATAGCTATTTAAACCTGCTTGACTTTTAATTATGGCGAATTCTCCATAATTAAAATTAGGATTATGAATTTCTTCCCAAATTTCTAAAAATTCAATAGTATTTCTATTTCTCAACCAGTCTGATACAAAAAAATCTCCATCTTTTGATTTAAGCATATCAGTAATTGATATATAATCTTCATCATCAATTTTTATATATGCTATTTTTTGATTTGAAACATTTAATTCTGGCATATTTATTCCTCCTTTTAAAAGAACTTAATCTAAATTGTTAATATTATACCAAACAGAAGTTCTTGATTCAATACAATTTGAAGACTTCGTAAAAATATTCTATAATATTGCAAAATTCATTGTTTTACTTAACATAATATGGTATAATAAGAATGTAAACAAATTGTATTAGTGCTTCGGCACGCAACCGCCAGGAATATGGCAGGAGGCATAACAATGGAGAAGAAAATCAAACAGGCAGAACGCTTAGTAAGTGTACTGAGAAAGTTGAATCCGTACGTAAAGTTCGAGGTAAAGCCGAACTATTCTTTAGGCACAGCAAGCATTTGTGGAAATATTCCAGGGATGAATGTTATTCTCCCGAAAAATGTTTTCTTCAACGATAAGTGGGGCTTTAACAACGGCCTCAGTCGCGGTAGCTTGGACTATCATAACATCGAATACATTTATGTACAGTAATCTCCAAATAAATAAAGAAATATCTTTCTCACCCGCAAGGGTGAGTTTTCTTTTTATTTTCAATATAAATTGTAGAATAATAAATATTATATGTATCATTTAAAATTTGTATCTATAATAAGATAGCCATTTTATTTAAAATTTTAATTTTTTCATATTTTTTATGTTTATTCTTACTTATAAATCATAACCACCAGTAAAACTGGTGGTTTGCTCTTAGCCTAGAAGGCTTTTGTA
>OGXI01000819.1_pt1 | contig 27214 bp, 29 predicted proteins | sample 1576221 | NCBI WGS metagenome assembly OGXI01 (sample SAMEA3541523, study PRJEB24748) | human gut metagenome | biome: human gut; feature: human-associated habitat; material: faeces | place: China | collected 2012
GAAAAACATATTATGGAGTCTCTTGAAATTGAAGAGCCGGAACTTGCTGATGAGATCCGCAAGAAGATGTTTGTATTTGAGGATATCCTTCTTCTGGATGACCGTGCGATCCAGCGTGTACTCCGCGATGTAGACAATAATGACCTTGCGGTTGCGCTGAAGGGTGCGAATGAAGAGGTACAGGGCGTTATCTTTAAGAACCTGTCCAAACGTCTGGCAGCGATGATCAAGGAAGATATGGAATACATGGGTCCTGTACGAATGAAGGATGTAGAAGAGGCACAGCAGAAGATTGTAAGTATCATCCGTAAGCTTGAGGATTCGGCAGAAATTGTTATTTCCAGAGGCGGAGGTGACGAGATTATTGTCTAATCTTTATAAAAGCCGTTTTGTTATCAGTAACAATACCGGCAAGCGTATCATTGATTCGAATGAAAAAGCCACGGAACGAATGGAAGATTACATTCGCCTGAAACGGGAAGAAGCACTTGCAGACGGGGAATTCATTGAAGGACTCGATGCGGAGAGTGTGGAAGTGGTAGAAGATGCGCAGGAACTGGAAGAACCGCATGCGGAAGAAACTGTGAACGAAGAAGAACAGGCACAGGATATTCTGGAAGCGTTAGACAGCGGAAGAGTGAAGCTTGAGGATTATGATCTGTCACACTGGAGACTCATGCACATCGGTGCACAGCCGGTACCACCGAGTCTGATTAAACACTGGAAGCATTATTTCCCGAACCACCAGTATGATACCAATTATGGATTAAGCGAGTCCATCGGACCCGGATGTGTTCATCTTGGAGTAGAGAACATTGACAAGGTGGGAGCCATCGGCAAGCCGGGATTTGGCTGGAAGGTTAAGATTGTGGACGAAAACCGGAAGGAAGTTCCACAGGGAGAGGTCGGCGAGCTTGCGGTTAAGGGACCCGGGGTAATGACCTGTTATTATAATGATGAAGAGGCAACGAAGGAAGTCATGGATGAGGAAGGCTGGCTTTATACCGGAGATATGGCACAGATGGATGAGGATGGCTTCATCTTCCTGGTAGACCGGAAGAAGGATGTTATTATCAGTGGCGGTGAGAATATTTATCCGGTACAGATTGAGGATTTCCTGCGTAATATTGATGCCGTTCATGATGTGGCAGTCATTGGTATTCCCGATAAGCGTCTGGGTGAGACAACCCTTGCGGTAATTGAGTTAAAGCCGGATCAATCCTGTACAGAGGAAGAGGTGAATGAATTCTGTCAGAAGCTTCCCCGTTATAAGCGTCCGCATAAGATTGTATTTGCGGATATTCCGAGAAATCCTACCGGCAAGATTGAGAAGCCGAAGCTTCGTGAACAGTACTGCGGAACGCGTCTGGTAGAAGCACAGAACCGCAGCTGATCTACGGAGCTATTACCATTGTTCCACCATGCGGTTTACATAACTTGAATGATGGCAATAGAGAAAGAAAAAGAGGAGAGTGGGTTATGACCATTAAAATATTGATGCTGGTAATTTTTTTCGGGGTGATGCTGGCAATTGGCTTTTATTGCAGAAAGCATGCAACAGATGTAAATGGATTTGTACTTGGAGGACGGAGTGTCGGTCCGTGGCTTACAGCCTTTGCCTACGGAACTTCGTACTTTTCGGCAGTTATTTTCGTAGGATATGCCGGACAGTTCGGGTGGAAATACGGAATTGCTTCCACCTGGATCGGAATCGGGAATGCATTGCTTGGTTCCATGCTTGCCTGGGTAGTTCTGGGAAGAAGAACCCGTGTTATGACACAGCACCTGGACAGTGCAACCATGCCGGAATTCTTTGGCACACGTTTCCAGTCCAAAAATTTAAAGATTGTGGCATCCGTGATCGTATTTATATTCCTGATTCCTTATACAGCATCACTTTATAATGGATTATCCAGACTGTTTGGAATGGCGTTCCATATTGATTATGCGGTCTGTATTCTGGTAATGGCGGTATTGACAGGGATCTATGTGGTAGCAGGCGGTTATATGGCAACGGCAATTAATGATTTCCTGCAGGGACTTATCATGTTGTTTGGTATTGTCGTGGTAATTGCAGCCGTATTAAAAAGCAACGGTGGTTTCCTGGAAGCCTTAAACGGACTTGCCAATGTAGAAGATGCGGCAGCGTCCACACAGCCCGGTGTGTTTGCATCGTTCTTTGGACCGGATCCGTTTAATCTGCTTTGTGTGGTTGTATTGACTTCCCTCGGAACCTGGGGACTTCCGCAGATGGTGCAGAAGTTTTATGCGATTAAGAGCGAGGCCTCTATTAAAAAGGGAACTATTATTTCTACTTTGTTTGCAGTTGTGGTATCCGGAGGATGCTATTTCCTTGGCGGCTTCGGAAGATTGTACAGCAGTCAGATTGACATTGCAGCAGATGGCTATGATGCCGTGATTCCGGCAATGCTTTCGAATCTTCCGGATCTTCTCATAGGACTTGTCGTGATTCTGGTGTTGTCTGCTTCCATGTCAACGTTGTCTTCTCTTGTTATGGCATCGAGTTCAACGCTGACACTGGATGTATTAAAGGATCATGTAGTGAAAGATATGGATGAAAAGAAGCAGGTATTCATTATGCGGCTTCTGATCGTGGTATTTATTGCGATTTCCGTAGTGATTGCCATTGTGCAGTATAAGAGTAACGTGACCTTTATCGCACAGCTTATGGGAGTATCCTGGGGCGCACTGGCAGGTGCATTCCTTGCACCTTTCCTGTATGGCTTATACTGGAAAAAGACAACCAGGGCAGCCTGCTATGTCAGCTTTGTATCTGGTGTTGGTGTAATGACGCTGAATCTGTTCTTTAGAAGCTCCTTCCCAACGGTATTGCAGTCTCCGATTAATGCAGGAGCATTCGCTATGGTGGCAGGACTGGTTCTTGTACCGATTGTCAGCCTTTTTACGAAAAAGCCGGATAAAAAATGGGTAGAAGCTACCTTTGCCTGCTACGACCGTAAGATTGAGGTTCCCGTCAGACAGTCATTGGATGAGTAGAAAAATATGTCTCATTTTGCCGAAAATTTGCCAAAAATATTAAAAAAACTGCTTTCCTTTTGGAAATGAATGTTGTATAATCACTTTATTGTATGACAAATCATTTGCAATTCGTAAGAAAATTCCCTTTGAAATGTAATAATGGTATACAGTTTTCATAGATATTTGGAGGAGAATATGAGAGAAAAGTATGAGTCTTTAGCGCTTGTAGATTTGAAGGCAGTAGCGAAAGCAAGAGGACTGCGTGGTATTTCAACCATGAAAAAGGACGAACTGGTAGAAGCAATGCTTGCAGCTGATGAAAAGGACAAGGCAGAGGGCAAAGGAGTTCAGCAGCCGAAAGGTGTTGTAACCCCCAAAGCGGTAGAACGTAAGGAAACAAAGATCAGAGAAGAAGTAAAAGCCAAAGAAGATAGTAGAAATAAAGAAGAAAAAACCACACAAGCGGAAGAAGAAAAAACGCTTGAAGAGCTGGACAGCGGAATCAGTGCACATGGTATTCTTGAGGTTATGCCGGATGGCTTCGGATTTATCCGCTGCGAGAACTATCTTCCCGGTGAGAATGACGTCTATGTGGCTCCGAGCCAGATCCGCCGTTTCGGACTGAAGACCGGTGATATTCTGGAGGGAAATACCAGAGTACGTACACAGGGAGAGAAGTTTGCAGCACTGTTATATGTGAAGAGCATCAATGGTTATACGCCGGAAGAAAGCTCGAAACGTTATAATTTTGAAGATATGACACCGATTTTCCCGAATGAACGTCTTCATCTGGAAATGCCGGGAGCCAGTGTGGCAATGCGCGTTATGGATCTGATCAGTCCGGTCGGCAAGGGACAGAGAGGTATGATCGTATCCCCTCCGAAGGCCGGTAAGACAACCCTGTTAAAGGATGTTGCCAAGTCTGTTAAGCGGAATTCCCCGGAGGTTCATCTGATCATTCTGCTGATTGATGAACGACCGGAAGAAGTAACCGATATTAAGGAAGCAATTGAGGGACCGAATGTAGAAGTAATCTATTCCACCTTCGATGAACTTCCGGAACATCACAAACGTGTATCTGAAATGGTGATTGAACGTGGCAAGCGTCTGGTAGAGCACGGAAAGGATGTTGTCATCCTGATCGACAGTATTACCCGACTTGCCAGAGCCTATAACCTGATCGTTCCTCCGAGCGGAAGAACCTTATCCGGTGGTCTGGATCCTGCTGCATTACATATGCCGAAGAGGTTCTTTGGTGCAGCGAGAAATATGCGTGAGGGTGGATCCTTAACGATTCTGGCAACCGCACTGGTAGATACCGGTTCCAAGATGGATGATGTGGTTTACGAGGAATTCAAGGGAACCGGTAACATGGAACTGATGCTTGACCGTAAGTTATCGGAGAAGAGAATTTTCCCTGCAATCGACATTCCGAGATCCAGCACCCGTCGTGAAGACCTGCTGTTATCTCCGGATGAGCTGGACGCCATGAATATCATCCGTAAGGCATTGAACGGCCTGAAGCCGGAAGAATCCCTGGACAAGATTCTGGATTTGTTTGCAAAAACGCGAAACAATCAGGAATTCGTCAATATGGTAAAGAAGATTAAATGGTTATAAAAAATACTTGCAATGGTATCATTCCTATGATATACTAAAAAAGCTGTTTCGTAGGAAACACAGTGGATGAGAACAGAAAATATGAGAAATGCGCACCGAAGACCAGACGCAGGATGAAGTGCTGAAATCCGGGTTCGGCCTGCAAAAGCTGGTGTCCACCACCGGACAGCCCTCCCCTGCCATCAAGCTGGGCGGTGCCGGGTTCAAAGTGTATCGTGTATCGCTGCTGAGCAAGGCAGACCAGTTCACTCAAAATGCCGATGGCAGCTACGATGCCGCCAGCATTCTGGATGCCTACCGTAAATCCAGTTACGATCAAGACACACTGAAATTTGATTTTTCTAGCGAGGATGCGGCTGTTCAGCCTGAGTCACGTCTTCTCCGGAAACAACCTCCGGGACATCCGGTTCGAAGAGGCTGGCCATCTCACGACCTTCTGCTTCCCTTGCGGCAAGTACGGCACTCAGACGGTTCTCCATTTCCGGGTTGATGTCACGCGGAATAAACTCCGGAGCGACCTTCGGTCGTGTCTGATATTTCAGGGAGAGTTTTACTGCCGGATACGGTCCGGGCAGGGTGACATAACAGGTCAGATCCGGCAGAGACTGAATGTCGGAATAACTGACCAGCGTCTGACGCTCCATATCCTTACCGGTCGATACCCCGTCACGTACCGGGTCAGCACCGTAGGAATACTGCTCGCTGGCTTTCAGGTGCTCTTTCTCACCAATCTCACCGGCAGCGAACTCTGCAATCTTATGGCTCGGGGAACGGAAAAAAGCACGGGTGTTCATGACGTCAAACAGCGTGGCCGCCGCTTTCTCACCGTAGATATCTTCCAGCTGGGCATAGGACTGGATACCAAACACATAACAGCCACCGAACTTACGGGCTTCCGGCAGGATCTCCACCAGATCCGGCAGTTTGTGTAACGTGGGTAACTCATCACAGAAAAACCACACACGACGGTTACGGTTTTCTCCCATTGCCAGCAGACCACGAATGGCAATGGACAGCCACATGGAGATCACAGGCTTCAGGGAGGCATGGGTGTCGGCGTTCGACGAAATAAACAGCCAGCCGTTTTTCTGATCTTCCCGGACACCACGCATCCAGTCACGGATGGTGAAGGGATCACCGTTATGCTCAATCCCCTGCAGGTAACGGATGGCTTTCACGTAGTTGGTCAGCACAGCACGGATGGATATGGCCGTTTTCTCGATTTTCTCTTCCACCAGGTTGGCCGCCGGTGAATTACGCAGGAAGGTACGCAGTTTTTCAATTTTGATGGAAAGCAGTGTGTCCACCAGTTTGCTGTAGCTGCGGTTGGGGTCATTACGCATCAGGTACGCCGCTTCCGCAAAAATGGTACGTCCTGAACCCTGCCAGAACGGGTCCTCTTTTGTCCCCATCGGGATCAGAGTATTTGCGGTATTATCAAAATCTGGCTGTGTCAGGCACTCCTTCCACAAATCCCAGGCAGCACAGCGTGCATCCAGCGGATTCAGGATTTTATCGATGGAGGGATCATAGTAACTTTTAACAAATTCCCCTGAACGGTCATAAATCACCACCATATCACCGCGCTGACGGGCATAGTTGGCCAGACGACGGATAACCTCCGACTTACCGGCCCCGACCGTGCCGTGCAGACAGAAGTTCTGGATTTCGGAATCCCGGATAATCGGCAGGTCGCCAATCCGGATATCGGAATCCTTGCCATCTTTTTTCAGCATCCTGGCCACCTCTTTCGGATTGTCAGTCAGCTGACGACCACCTGTGATTTCATTTTCGCTCTGTTGTTTACCCTGACGCCCCAGAATCCAGGAGACAACAAAGAAGGTGATCAGGCAAATAACCAGGGCCACGACAGACGCCAGAACGAATGCAGACCATAGCTGCTCTCCGCACCAGATCATATATTTATCATGCAGTACCTGGGCAGCGTTCATCCGGAAGGTTTTGCCGTAATACTGGATCTCATAGACCGGCTGGGATTTTATTAAATCCCGCATGCCTTCCAGTGACGTACACCACCAGTAAATACAGCCGTTGATAAACGTCTGCCAGCTTATTTTTACCCATAAGACCAGACCAATGAGGATCCAGAAAAAAATAAACAGGCAGTAAAGCATGATATGTAACCGGCTCATTTAAACCGTCTGGTCTGTTTCCTCCGGCTCTACAAAAATAATGTCCATCATTTTTAATGGACACTATCGTATGAAACACCGGACCTGGATCACTGAAGCTTTACGTCTTCACTTTGAAGAACATTTACCCCGGGTTGTGGCCGGGCGTCGCCTGGGTGTACCAAAATCAACAGTTTGTAGTATGTTCGTGCGCTTTCGGAGAGCTGGCCTTTCGTGGCCTTTGCCCGCAGGCATGTCGGAGCAGGAACTTGATGCCTGCCTTTACGGACAATTTTCCACGGTACCAGTCGTACGTCCTGAAAGCACCGTTATATCCGAAGCCCCCGTGGTAAAAAAACGTCCCCGGCGGCCCAACTTCCCTTATGAGTTTAAAATCGCCTTAGTGGAGCAGTCACTGCAGCCCGGAGCCTGTGTGGCGCAGATCGCCCGGGAAAACGGAATCAACGATAACCTGCTCTTCAACTGGCGCCATCAATACCGGAAAGGTGGCCTGCTGCCTTCCGGAAAAAATATGCCGGCACTGCTTCCCGTGACGTTAACGCCGGAGCCGGATAATAAAATCCCGGCCCCCGCACAGGAACCAGAGCAGATAAATACACCGTCCGACAGTCTGTGTTGTGAGCTGGTTCTGCCGGCCGGAACTCTCAGGCTTAAAGGTAAACTGACGCCGGCGTTATTACAGACACTTATCCGCGAAATAAAAGGGAGCAGCCACTGATGATATCTCTCCCTGCAGGTTCGCGTATCTGGCTGGTTGCAGGTATCACCGATATGCGAAATGGCTTTAACGGCCTGGCATCAAAAGTTCAGAACGTCCTGAAGGATGACCCGTTCTCCGGACACCTGTTCATCTTCCGCGGACGCCGGGGTGACCAGATAAAAGTGTTGTGGGCTGACAGTGACGGACTGTGCCTCTTCACCAAACGCCTGGAGCGGGGCCGCTTCGTCTGGCCAGTCACCCGTGACGGCAAGGTGCACCTTACTCCGGCTCAGTTATCCATGCTTCTTGAAGGTATCAACTGGAAGCACCCGAAACGAACGGAACGCGCTGGAATCCGCATATAACCCGTTGTAAAGTGAGGATATGGACACCTCACTTGCTCATGAGAACGCCCGCCTGCGGGCACTGTTGCAGACGCAACAGGACACCATCCGCCAGATGGCTGAATACAACCGCCTGCTCTCACAGCGGGTGGCGGCTTATGCTTCCGAAATCAACCGGCTGAAGGCGCTGGTTGCGAAACTGCAACGTATGCAGTTCGGTAAAAGCTCAGAAAAACTTCGTGCAAAAACCGAACGGCAGATACAGGAAGCACAGGAGCGAATCAGCGCACTTCAGGAAGAAATGGCGGAAACGCTGGGTGAGCAATATGACCCGGTACTGCCATCCGCCCTGCGCCAGTCTTCAGCCCGTAAACCGTTACCGGCCTCACTTCCCCGTGAAACCCGGGTTATCCGGCCGGAAGAGGAATGCTGTCCTGCCTGTGGTGGTGAACTCAGTTCTCTGGGATGTGATGTGTCAGAGCAACTGGAGCTTATCAGCAGCGCCTTTAAGGTTATCGAAACACAACGTCCGAAACAGGCCTGTTGCCGGTGCGACCATATCGTGCAGGCACCAGTACCTTCAAAACCCATTGCACGCAGTTATGCCGGAGCGGGGCTTCTGGCCCATGTTGTCACCGGGAAATATGCAGACCATCTGCCGTTATACCGCCAGTCAGAAATATACCGTCGTCAGGGAGTGGAGCTGAGCCGTGCCACACTGGGGCGCTGGACAGGTGCTGTTGCTGAACTGCTGGAGCCGCTGTATGACGTCCTGCGCCAGTATGTGCTGATGCCCGGTAAAGTCCATGCTGATGATATCCCCGTCCCGGTCCAGGAGCCGGGCAGCGGTAAAACCCGGACAGCCCGGCTGTGGGTCTACGTCCGTGATGACCGTAACGCCGGTTCACAGATGCCCCCGGCGGTCTGGTTCGCGTACAGTCCGGACCGGAAAGGTATCCATCCACAAAATCACCTGGCCGGTTACAGCGGTGTGCTTCAGGCCGATGCTTACGGTGGTTACCGGGCGTTATACGAATCCGGCAGAATAACGGAAGCCGCGTGTATGGCTCATGCCCGGAGAAAAATCCACGATGTGCATGCAAGAGCGCCCACCTACATCACCACGGAAGCCCTGCAGCGTATCGGTGAACTGTATGCCATCGAGGCAGAGGTCCGGGGCTGTTCAGCAGAACAGCGTCTGGCGGCAAGAAAAGCCAGAGCCGCGCCACTGATGCAGTCACTGTATGACTGGATACAGCAACAGATGAAAACACTGTCGCGTCACTCAGATACGGCAAAAGCGTTCGCATACCTGCTGAAACAGTGGGATGCACTGAACGTGTACTGCAGTAATGGCTGGGTGGAAATCGACAACAACATCGCAGAGAACGCCTTACGGGGAGTGGCCGTAGGCCGGAAAAACTGGATGTTCGCGGGTTCCGACAGCGGTGGTGAACATGCGGCGGTGTTGTACTCGCTGATCGGCACATGCCGTCTGAACAATGTGGAGCCAGAAAAGTGGCTGCGTTACGTCATTGAACATATCCAGGACTGGCCGGCAAACCGGGTACGCGATCTGTTGCCCTGGAAAGTTGATCTGAGCTCTCAGTAAATATCAATACGGTTCTGACGAGTCGCTTACCATGATATTGGCGATCTGGCTGAACATGCGGATACGCATGGACGCAATCTGACCGCCCTGGGTCATATTCTTTGCGTTAAAACTCATGATGATATTCTGAAGAAAGAAAGTCAGTCGGACTGATTATTAATGATGAAAAGATTAATAACCGTTAAATTCCGGCTTCGCCGGCAACACTTCACGGTCGCACAAAGAATTTGCACAACCGCTCAGTGTTTTCATATTTATTTCGGAAACGCCGGGAGGTGACAAAATTTATTTTGTTACATCCCGGGGTTGGACAACGAGCAAAGCGAGGCGTCAGTCAGGAGGCCGGTCAGACCAGCCTCCGGAAGATAATCAGAGAATATTTGCGATTGATTTGGCCAGCTGGTCTTCGAGAACAGGCTTCGCCTCTTCAAATTTCAGGTTAACCTTGTTCGCATTTGAGACCACACGGGTCTGGTATTTATGCTGGTTACCTGTTTCAGTACTGGTCTGAATTTTCGCACCTGATGTGCCCTGACGCAGGGCGGCAACATTATCCGTTGTCACCGTTGCCTTAGTACGCTCTGCAATCTGCACATCCGTGATCATGGTATAGTTCACATCTTCCACCATCGCATCTGCAGCCATACCCACCAGACCGGCAGCAAGGCCCACACCGAGTGTGGCACCGGCAGAATTGGAATTATATCCGGTGATACCGGCACCTAACGCTGCACCAACTGCTGCGCCTTCATAACCACGGTTCAGCCATCCCTGAGACTCCCGCAGATCCATCTTATCGGCCTTCAGCACATTCGCCTGAATCCAGTAGTAGGCTTTATCCGGAGAAGTCACCACCTGATACCCTTTTGCTTTCACAGCATCAGCAATTTTGCCCTGCAGCCCACTCATGTCTTTATCAGACGTGTTTTTGAACTGCAGAAATACCGTGCGTTCGCTGGCGGGTTCAAGCCAGATGGTCTCACTCATCTGAGTCTTCACCTCAAGGTTACGCTTCTTGATTGCTGTGCTCATCGCACCACACCCTGAAAGGGCCAGAGTGGAACTGACCAGTGCAACCATCATCAATTTTTTTGTTTTCATCCAAAATATCCTTTTAACTAACAGACTCTTTTTTGAACAGCCCTATTACTGAGGCTATAGCTGAGAGATTATAACGATTTATATCTATAGCATAAATAAAGAAAAAGATTATAAACAAAGCAATTAATAAAAACTCATATAAGAGTGTATGGGCAAATGAAACCATTGAAAAAGCAATCAAAAATGACAAGATATAATTTTTGTTCTTATCATACATAAAAGATATAACTTTCGACTCATCTCTGAATTTTTCAGGTATAGCAAGATACAACATCATTCCATTAGTAATGGCAACAAAAAGGATAAAACCCATTACGCCACTAAAACATATATCAAATCCGGCATCTCGGATATCAACTTTATCTGCCAGCAAACGAAGAAATGTTGGCCATAATAAAACCCATAAAAACACATACCCCCCTGGCTTTATGACCTGTAATAATGGCGGGATATTAACCCCCTCTACAGAGAGTACATCCTTTAGTTTCTGTGTCTCCATTTTTATATCATAGTGAGTGATCATAATGGCCCCTTCAGTCGTTCCTTTTTACCATCAATCATTTCTTTCACAGCCTCTCCTGATGGCTCAGGTATTATCTTTTGACTTTCTCGCTCTTCATCATATTTATTATTCTGAGATAATGCTTCTGTTTTATGGTGATTTTGTAGTTCAGAATACTGTCTTCCTACAATATTTTCTTCGCCATGTATGCTGCTCTGAGTATCCCCGATATTGCCTCGGTATTCTGTGACCATATTATCAACCTGATGTTTTACATCATTTCGGATATTACTGTCCTGCGTTCTTTGCTCAATAATGGCCTGATGTCCCTGATGGTCAGCAATAATATCCTGGCTGCCACCACCCGAAGGTACGCTCTCCATTCCTTTACCAATATCACCACGGGATTCACGCCAGGCATTATCAACACCAGGCTGCACCTGTTCCTGCACAAAAGACCACGCCATTGCCCGACGGCGTTCTGCAATCTCCGGCGAACTGGTATTTGTCAGAATAGCTTCTGCATCCTGCGGAGCGTGTTTCATCACATACTGTGCAAACTGTTGCGACAGGTCTTCACTCATCTGCCCACTCATGCTTTCAGTACGGGATGCCATTTCAGCATATTCATGGCTGCGGGTCATATTCGTCGTGTACTGGTCGTAACTCTGTTTTGCTGAGTTCAGGGCTGCAGACAGCTGGTCCACACGGGAATCGGCATTATTGTCAGTATGGCTGCCGGATTCACTGACTTTGCGACTGGTAAAGTAATCGCTGGCCTCTTTAAAGTCCTTACTGGCTCTAGCGTCAATATCATGGCGAGCATCATGGGAAGCCCTGCTGCCACTACTGGCTTCATGTGAGTCCAGATCACTACCGTCAATACTGGCTCGCCCACCAACCTTAGCGCCAACATCAACACGCACACCAAAAAGGCTGGGCTTTGCATCTAATCCGGCATGAGCATCACCATACAATCCAGCTGATGCAGTCGTACTTCTCGATGCCAGTTCTCTTGTCGCCTGCTCATTACTGATATTATGCGCCTTCGCATAGCTTTCCACTGCACTGCGCATACGGCTGGCCATCATGGAGTCCTGTGCACTCATCGTACTGTCAGCGCCACCGGTGACAGAATCACTGCTCCCCCGGTTAGAACCAAACTGACTGAGCGTGTTCCAGGCACTGGCAATACTGCTGCTGAACCCATGCAGGGCACTTTCTGCTCTGTTCGATGCTTCCCGGGCCATTTCCTGTTGTGCCGCCGCAATCTGACGCGTTGTATTGATGCCGACCGGTAACCGGGACATCGCCCCGCTCGCATCCATCACCATATTACCGTCACGGGTCTGTGTGGCAGTTGCGCCACTGCCGGTCTGGTACATCATCTGACCAAACGACGTGGTGCTGTTGGTGCTCCAGCTGAAGCCGTTCACGTTTTCCGTCTGCATGTTGCCGTAGGAGTAATTACCGTCAACCACACTACCTGCCGCACTGGCAGTCGGGCTGATAGCAGAGGAAGCGAAATGGCTGTACACACTGGAAAATCCGGCCCCGAGTCCCCTGACCATCATCCAGGATAATGGCGGGATCATCATGGAAAGATACCCGGCAGTGGAAGCCAGATCGGAGTATTTCAGCTGTATCTGAGAGAGTTCAGAGAGCACGACCGGTGCACCATTCTGCTTTGCATAGAATGTCATGGCACTGTTCAGAATGGCGTACAACATTGGCCATGACTGCAGCCACATCAGGGCAAACACATAGCCTTTCAGGACGGACAGCGTCAGTTTATTGAAGACAGCCGCCAGTACCAGGAGCGGGAAAATACCAATGGCGATCCCCGTCAGGATGGTCTGCGTCATGGGCAGTGTCCGCATCGCTACATGGCCGATGGAGACATGTGCCAGACGTTGCTTCTCCATCGATGAGGTGGTGGCCAGATTCACCAGGCTGGCCGAATCACCATTACGAGCGGCATAACTGGTGATCCCCTCCTTCAGGGCATTGATGGTAACATTCTGGCGGATGATCTGGCTGGCTGATTTACTTGAGCCATAGAAGTAACTGTAACTGTCGCCAATCAGCGTACTGAACAACAGGTTCGGATCAGGGCGTCCACCAAATAGCTGCTGGGCATAATAATGCCAGGTTTTTCCGCCACTCTGTGTGTCCAGATTCAGCTTGTCTTTCAGCGAAACCGACGCGTCCTTACAGGTTACGAAATTATTATTGCTGTCATAAACGCCCCGCAGCGGGCTGGGGCGGGAAAAAATCAGCGTGTAGGGATCAGCGGAGGCCATCAGCTCCTCCAGCGTGTATTTGTGGTTCAGGTAAATATCCCCCATCACGCAGTTCTGCACATAATCCTGGAAAATATTGGCGATTTCCGGATGCCGGGACAAAAAGTCGGTGCTTTTTGATACCATTTCTGCGCCAAACAGCATCCCCGTTTTGCTGTAGGTGACACTGTCCGGTTGCGTGAAGATCATCTCGTAACTGGCCACCATTGCATGCCCGATGCGGGTCGTCAGTGAAAGTGGCATCGCCAGACCGACCGGCACATTATCCACCCGGTGAACTTTGACCAGGTCACTGTTATCAATAATCTGCACCGATGTGCGGACATTAACCAGCAGGCTGATAAGCACAAACACGGCCACCCAGCCCAGCAAATCCATCACGTTGTGCCGCTGTACCCACATCACGGCCACCGCGAGAACAGACAATGTGAGCGCAATTTTTTCAATGGAATCCCACGTCCTGGTTCCCATAAAGGCGGCAATGGCGTTCAGGTTATTCCGCAACCACTCACCACCGGCAATCACATAAACTTCATTCACAGCGTGCTCCCTCCGAAGTGATAGTTGTTCTGGTAACGACTGAGCATGCGGGCGGAAAGCTGCTGACGCATGTAGCTCATCTGACGATCGACAACCAGCAGCGCATCCTGCTGTACCTGCACCTGTGACTGAAACGCCGCAATCTGCCGGGTGGCATCATTCATGTTGTCGTTAATATGCCCGATAACCGCTTCGTCATAATTTCCCGTGGCCACCATCGCCCGGGCCTGCTGTATCAGCTCCTGAATGTACTGCAGCAGGATGTCGTAACCGATATAGTCCGTCAGCTGGTAAATCATACTGTTGGAAACACCGAGCATCTGCGGGTCAACCAGGTATTTGAAGACGGGGATGGTGGTACTGGAAATAAAGCCTTTTTCCTTGTCATCCAGAGGCGTGTCACTGACAGCCTTGTTCTGAATGCTGGCCAGAAGTTTAGTAATCTGAGACTTCAGTGCATTATCCCGGCTGATGGTCACCGGTGTGTCTGCCACCACTTTCAGGCATTTATCAGAATCGTTGCAGTGATAAATTTTTGCTGTGCCGCCTTCCATCATGGCCCGGATAATTGAGCGGTCAGTGGTTCTGGCTGACAGCGGTGTGATTTCGCCGTTGGGACCAAACACCAGTGAGCCGGTCAGCGTCATCACAAACTCTTTCAGCTCTTTGTTGCCGTCAAACATTCTGTTTTTGGAAAGCGCATTCCACATGATGTTAATGTTTTTGGTCACCCGCTCCTTATCCTTGTCGCTGGCTTTATCCCTGACGCTGTCAGATTTACCGCCAACGGTACATCCCTGCCGGGAAGCCGCCCAGTCAGCAAAAATATTGCTCTCACCGGCAATGTCCTGACAGACTTTTTGCTGGGACACCTGCGTCCGGGGGAAAAGCCCGCCGATAATCCCCTGCGCCGCCTGGCAGGAACTGAGGTTCATGCTGTTAATGTCGCTTGCCATTTTCTGCAGGAAGTCTTTTGCGGTTTTGATTTCCGGCACCGTTGTCTGCAGGGCAAGGTCAAAAAAGTAACCGGCAGCATTACTCATAATCTGCTTAACAAAACGCTGCAGCTGCTCACCATTAATAAAACTGAACGAACCGAGATAAGCGTCGATGCCGCCACATCCGGCATTGATATCCGGCAGCGTCATGGAAATCAGCTGAACATTTTTGACCTGAGTACGGGCATACAGGGACCCGCCGTAAGCATAGCCGGCAGCCTGCCCCTGCCAGACGCCCGGCTGTGTGGTATTGGAGGCGAAGCCCAGCTTGTTAAAGAACTGATTCATGTCGCTGTTCACATCCGCTGACGCTGCAGGCGTCACCGTCAGTAAGGCGGCACAAAGAATAAAAAGAGGCTTAATGCGAAGCATTATTGCTGCCCTCCCTTAATGTGTTCTCCCGGCGCATACGGCGTTTCAACAGGAATATCCCGATATTTCCGTATATTAATTCGTACATTGGGAACAGAAAAAATGTAACAAGAAATCCGGCTGCAAGCGCATATAACGCATACGGAATGACATATATCAGGATATTCCACATACAAATCGAATTATTTAATTACGGGTCCGTTTTCCACGAATCAATACAGGCATCAAAAATAATATTCATAGCTGTCCATAAAACAATTCCGGCAGTCAGGAATACCAGAGACAATCCAGCATACCTGTCAGTAATTCTGGAAATGTATTTATAATCTCGTTCTGTACTTCTGATTTTGAGTTCAGGATTATTTTTATTTTCTCTCATTATAAGTTCCCTCTGATATTTCCGATAATTCATTCAGACCAGTCCTGCGGCTGTAATATATTTCAGACACCGAAATCCATCCCACAATTGCCCCCACAAAAAACACAACAGAAACAGAAAAGGTAAGGCACAGCGAAACGACAATTTCTACAGGGCTGGCGGGATAAAAAAGCCCCTGATGGATAAAGGGGATATTCAGGCTGACGATTATTCCCGTCGCGATGCCGGATATTCCGGCAATGAGTAACACCACCTGCTTATTTCGCACCTTTTTTCCCTCCGTACATCTGCAGAACGGTATCCATCCGCGCCATAAAACCGGCGGCATCCGTTGCCCCCTGTAAAAGCGGTAATGCCTCAAGCGTGTTGACGTTGACCAGGAAGGTGGTCGGTGTGGCCACCGGAATATTCGGGAAGAAGGTCTGCATCACGTCCGGTGGCACCGGTAATGCTTCCGGAAAGGCGGTATCCCCCTGACCATCCAGGGTGTAGGGAAAAACGGAAAAGCCGTACTGCTGTGCCAGCTGCTTCAGTACCGGGTCAAACTGGTGACAGTAAGGGCAATGCCCCTGCATAAACAGCACCACCTTCCAGTCGGCCAGGTTAACCTGCCTGCCGTTGCTGAGGCGGAACCAGCGGGGAGCCGGCTTTTCTGTTCTGGCTGATGTGTCTGCTGCCGGTTGTGCAGGCTGCGCGGCCATGCCCTGCGGATTCCAGAGTCGTTCAATTTCATCCCGGGTGGAGGCCTGCACACCTGTGACCATCATCAACAAAATGACCGGCAGTAATTTAGTGAGAGACATGTCCGCCCTCCTGCTGCCCTTCCATCATGGCCTGTTGCCTGGCTTCCAGTGCCTCACGCTCTTCCCGGCTGACACGGGCAATCCATGCATCCAGCACCTGGTATGCGCCGAACAGCACAAGGATGGCCGCAATCAGCTCCGCCAGAAAAAAAGCCATCCAGGGTTTGCTGTAAACAAGACGGGCGACGATATGAAACCAGACACCCAGGGAAAATACCCACATTCCCGTAATATCAAGCCGGGGTAAAGAGAATCTGCGTTTACTTATCATGTTAAACTCCGGTTATTATTTACATGAGAGCATTCATGTCTGTAATATTCGCGTTTGTGTGATATTAATCAGAGGTACAAATGGAAAAGCGATCTTTTAAAGAAAAACTGGAAATAATCAGAAACATAATAAGAGAGTCGTTACTGGGAAATGCGGCAATTATTGCGCTGATATATGCAGCATCACATTCATTACCGGTCAATGCCTTCCCTGACTATCTTGTAATAAGTTTATTAAGTATCTATATTTATTTTTGTGAGCTATTCAGAAGCCACTGGATTGCGGTATGGTTTATCATATGGTCTTCAGTAATCAACCTCATTATTTTGTATGGTTTTTATGACCGTTTTATATGACTTAGCCTGTCATAAGCCCCCTTATAAAAAACCACATCACTCCGGACCATACCGATGACAACATAATACAGATAAATATTCTTCTGAACCTGTCGAAGCTCGTAACGTCCGGTAATGCGGCCGCAACTATTGAAACAACCAGTGCTGCGCCCTGACTCATAATTGCACCACACAGAAACCAGAGACTGGCGGTAAGCACATATAAACACGCGATATTAATAACAAGGAAAACCAGTGAGCTCAGGAGAAACATTTTCCTGTCATTACGCTCAGAAAAGAAATAACCGGCAATAATGACAAATATTAACAGAACAACACCTGTAAACATTTTCAAATAATCTTCACTCATAAATCAAATCCGCGATTAAAAATTGGGTTTAAAATCTTCAGAAACGTTCAGGAACTGTTTTGCCAGGTCGTCCTGCGAAATAAAGCCGTATGATAACGGGCGAACACTGCCCTGTTTCGGGTCAACCAGCATCATGGCCGGGAAATATTTCACGCCGAGGCGCTGCGCCTGCCCCTGGTCAGTCCGGGAATCCGGCAACAGCGGATTAATCACACCATCCACGGAAACGGGAATAACACTCAGACCATAGGTATCCCTGAAGCCATTAATGACCTGCGCCAGCTGCCCGTCGATGGGGTCCTGCCCCCGGTAAAAAAACATGATGCCGTAGTGTTCAGCCAGTTTCGCAATAGCCTGTCGCTGCTGCGCCTGGTCTGCCGCCAGCTGGTTCCGTACCGTGCCGTTGTAATGGCTGTACTGCAGGTTATAGTCCAGTTCGGGATGCGCCAGCATGGCTTTTTTGGCGCTCATGGTGAAAAGCCCGGCCTGCTGAGTCCAGTAATTCTGCAGCCGGAAATATTTCACAAAATTATCCACGCCGGGATACAGAATAGCTTCGTACAGCGCCCGCTTTGTTGCCGTCTGCAGCGCGGCCAGTTTCTGCATAATATCCGGCTCCTGACGGGGGGCTGCAGGTACAGGTTTATTTTCTTTTTCCTTCGGATTTATTTTCTCGTTATACCACTGCCAGCCTGCATCTTTCCCTGACGCCGGAAAAATAAAGCAGCAGAGTAACAGTGGCAGTAATGCTTTATTCATCTTCATTCCTTTCATCATTTTTTCTTTCATCATCTTTCTGCAGGCCAGTCAGGGCAGAAAAACAAAAATACAGAATAAACAGGAGCACACCGGAGTAAAGGATAACGAAAGCAGCGGCAAGCATCCCGTCTGCCGTGGTTTCTTTTACCGTATCCCACGACCAGATAATTACCGGGGAAATGACAATCGCTGTAATCGAAAGCCGGATAAGAAAATCAACAAGACGATTAGAAGTGAATATAACTTTCATCATTTCCCCCGGTTATTTTCCATACCTTACTGTCCTGCCTGTTTCAGCTGGTCAGCAATCTGCTCTTTCACTTTCTGCGTCAGAACACCACTGTCCGGGATTTTCTGGTTATTCATCAGGTCTTCGTAGAAGTTAGTGAAATCCAGTCTGTCGAACTGAATTTTCTGCAGCTCATCAACCGTAATCCCCCGACAGTCAGGATGCTTCGCACTGCCAAAACTGATACGCAGCTGTCCGTTGCGCCCCTGCTGCTGGACTATCTGCGCCAGCTTCGAATCAAACTGACAGTAACTGCGTTTTTTCTCCAGGCAGACACCCAGCACTTTCTTCGAACAGAACTCTCCGACACTGACGGTCAGTTTGTTTGATTTTGCTTTAGCCAGGGCTTTTTCATCACTGCTGCATTTGGCCAGCCCGATATCCTGCCCCCAGCCGCTGTCCTTACAGCAGTTGCTGTATCCGGCTGCAGCCTTCTTACAAAATTTCGCCTGACCGGTGAAAGCACGGACATCCACCCCGTTCAGCGCCGCAACATCCTTACCTGCTGCGGCCAGTGCCGCCAGCTGAGAAACGGCTTCGGCAAAATCATTACTCTTCCCGCTCTGAGCCTTATCGCATTCGCCATCGAGACAGAAGACGTCTCCCCCACAGACCATCACTTTCCCGGATGTTTTTGACTCACAGGAGTACGTGGCATATTCATGCAGACAGGCACCTTCTTCGGAGTAAAAGGCGCACTGGTGTGACACCAGGGTACAGGCAGGATTGTCGGTGTAGGTCTGACAGGTTCCCTTGTCTGCTGACTGTGTGACATACGTGTCCCGGTATGCCCAGCAGCTCTGGTACATGCTGTATGACTGACCATCTTTCACCAGCGTCCTGTTCCCGCCAGCCTCCGTACATTCTGTTTTTGTCAGTTTCCCCAGCTCCTTGCTGAACGGGCAGCTTTCAGACCAGACAACATACGGGGTGTACGAGGCTTTTTTTACCCTGACAACCAGACGCAGCTTCATTGCCGTATGACGTCTGAATTTTGTATTCCCGACCCGGACGGGGTGAGATGACGTAAAAGCAACACCGGCAGTCAGTGTTTTCTGTACTGGTGTAAATGAGGCATCTGCTGAGTATTTGGCATTCCAGCTCAGTGGGGTTCCCAGTACTGTAATTGTCATAGGTACACTCTTCTGCAGGTAAGTACGACTCCAGCTGTAATGCGCATCGACAATTTCACCGGTAACGGGAGAGGTAATGGAGACAACATACTGACCATTCACTTCACGTGCAGGTAGCTGACTCATTTCATACTCCAGCGTCCGGGTTTCCCATGTGGTACTCCCCTGCAGCTCCATACGGGCAGTTCGTGTGCAGTACTGCTCCACCTGTAAATCCCTCTCACAGGTGTAATTCGTGTATTCACTCCGGCTAATCTCCTGCGCACTGCACTGCTGCCCGGTGTTTCCCACAATGCTGTCAGCCCGGTTCACCACATCCCTGCCGGTCTGGATAAACGGTGCATCCGGTGAAAGAATGTCTTTCGGCTTGTTCATGAATGACTCTGTGATGGTTTTTCCGGTTTCACCGGTCGCCCATTCCGTGGTGCCGTCATTTTTCAGGCCGCCATCCCCGCCGGCAGTCACGCCACCGTAGTATTTTGTCTCGTCCGGATTCGCGTTATAGCCGGGGATACTCTCCTGTGGCTTAAAGCCCTGAATACTGCTGCTTCCCTGTCCTTTGATCTGGTGAGCAAAATCAGAACCGGCCCGGTAATCACTGTTGCTGTCAGCCTGTGCCATGCCGGCAACCAGAGCCAGTATCAGAGGTAAAATACGTTTCATTTCCCGGAATCTCCTTTCCCTGCCAGTAAATCATGAGCCACCTGCCGGCAGTCACCCGTGGCGGCCACTTTCTCCAGCGCCTGGCCGACCCGCAGGTTTCCCCGGATGATGTCGTATCCCTGACTGCAGAACACCACCAGTGCCGGTACACTGCGAATGCCGTACTGTGAAAACAGCGTCGGGTCGATCTGAACACCATCAGTCGCGCCGTCTTTCACCAGGGACAGCACGGCTTCAGCGGTGGTCTTCAGGTCATTGTTCACCATGCCCCGCAGTGTGGCGGGTATACCGTAGTGCCGGGTTTCGCCCAGCATTCGTTTCAGCCCCTCTTCGGGAATGGAAAACGACACAAAATACAGGGCACCCTGCCGGGGTTTCCCGTCCTGCGAAGCCTGCTGTTTACGAACCAGCTCATCCAGAAAATGGTTATCTGAACGCTGAAGGGGGTTTTCCAGCACCTGTTTCTCCGCCCAGGCTTTCAGCTGATGGTCAGGTTTTTCACGCAGTTGTCTGCTTAAATTTTCCTGCTGCTTCAGGAACTGGCGGTTTTCAGTTGTGTTCACATTTTCTGAAGCATGAACAGCAAGATGCATCCCTGCTGTCAGAGCAAAAAGTGCAAATATTTTCCGGTTCATGATATTTCTCACTTTCTGCTATTTACAGGCATGAACTCATCAGAAAAAAGATAATTGAGAAAAACAGCCACAAACGCACATGTAAATGTCACCTTCAGATATAATCTGACAAGTGTCACTTGTTCTGATATATCTGCGTTCTTCCATTCATGAATAATTTCAGCGAGAAAACTGTCAGGTGCAAAATAAAATAATATAACGGGCACTATTACAAGACCAAAAGGAAATAATTTTAATGTTCTGCTTATCAGCCTGAGCAGTACAGCACTTATTTTCCTGAGGTGCTGAATATATTTACTGTCCATTGTTGCCATTTTCATTTCCTCTTATTCATTAAAATGATTTACAGGAATACACAGTTACGTTTACGCCACATCAGGTAGCCGAAGTTTTTCTTTGTGTTGGGCGGATTTTTTCCCGTCTCCCAGCGCATCACACTGCGCCCGAACGGATGGCACTGTCCGCTGTCCGGATACATATTCACCATCTGATAACGCCAGCGTTCTTTAGGCAGGATTGGGGACGGATATTCATTACAGACGGCGTTATTTTTCCCGATGGTTTCCATAATCATGCCCTGACGGTGCAGCTTGAACGCCATGCGTTCACTGACCAGCAGGGAGGACTGCAACGGACTGGACTCATTACTCACCCAGCCATTGAACGGGTACATACTGCCCTGCGAACCGGCACACCAGAACAGAACATCGAGAGGCATATTAAAGGCGCTGGCAATGGCATCTGCTGCACAGGCCCCCTGTGCTATCGGATTGGCAAAGATGACAGCTTCCGGATTGAGAATGGTGGTCAGGCTGCTGTCCGTCCAGGTGGGGTCAATTTCAGAAAGATAAGCGATATCCAGGTCACCACCTTCCAGACAGCCCAGCGATGTGATGATGTTAAGCCAGTACGTCAGCGGGTATTTGTACCAGTGAACGTGATAGAACGCCCCGTTCACCTGCTTCTCATCTTTTTTCGCCGTTCCCTGTGCCGTTTTACCAAAAGCCGGCAGGCTGAAGCCCAGGTTCACCATGCATCCCGGTGACCGGGTGACGTCCGTCAGCGCCATCGGCTCCCAGTAACCAATGGCCAGCCCGATACGCCTGAACAGCGGCGGCGGTGCCGGACAAATCTGAATGGGCATCGACGGGTTCGCCGTATCGGGGACCTTACCCTGACTGACTTTGATACTGCCCAGCGAGAGCGGGAAAATACAGCTCCAGCAGATATCCGTGATCGGGTTTACAAAACGCCCCTCACAGGCAGAATCCGCAGATGCCGCAGGGACATGACCGGCGAGAAGGAATAACATCAGCAGCCACAGCCTTCGCTTCATTTTCTGCCCTCCTCTGCCGGAATAAATTCCACCTTCAGGAAGCGATCGCCGGGAACGGCGCTCACCCGTGCCGGGACCTGATCAATGCCGAGGTTGATTCCGTAATTTCTTTTGATAAGTGAAAAGCTTAAATCACCGAGAATTGAAACAGGAGCGTCAATTACACCGAGAAGAATCAATGCCCAGAAATTGATGTTAGCGTCCGGCATAACCAAAAATTTGAACACAAGTCCGATAATTACTGCTGTGAGGTCACAGAAAAGTATTCCGCCAATTGCGCCCTCAACAGTCTTTTTAGGGCTGATTTTCGGGCAAAGTTTGTGCTTGCCGAACGATGCTCCGATAAAAAAGCCGCCTGCGTCTGCCATCCACGGTAATGCGAAAATACATATATAGCAGAAAGTAATTGATACAGATGATGCACAGGCAATCGGTACGGCACTCATTCCAAAAGAAATTAAAAATGTTCCGAACACTGAATATGCAACATCGGCATAGTTTGTCTTTTCGTGTTTAAAAATCATTACGGCGAAGACTGTCAGTATAAAAGCAAAAATCAAAACATACAGATACTTTGTCGTAACTAAAACCGAAAGCAGAAAAGCAAACAGCATACAAGGTATTGAAAGGTGAAATTTATAAAGCATCTTTCTTGCATGAAGATACTCGCCTATCATAAATGCCGAGAATGCTCCTATGACTAAGCCTACAAATGGGCGCCAAAGTTCCGAAACAAACAGAACAATCAGCAGTATTGGTATTCCTATTACGGCTGTCAGCAGCCGTGGCTTGAGGGATTTCATTTTATATCAACTCTCATCAGACTCCACCGTATCTTCTGTTTCTGGAGGAGTATATTTTTAACGCTTCGTCAAGGTCTGATTTCTGAAAATCAGGCCAAAGCTTGTTCATTATAACAAATTCCGTGTAGGCTGACTGCCACAAAAGGAAATTTGAAATTCTGTATTCACCGCTCGGTCTGATAATAAGGTCGGGATCGGGCTGACCTGCGGTATAAAGATAATTTGAAAAAAGATTTTCTGTTATGTCATCGGAAGAAATTTTTCCGTTTCTGACATCTTCGGAAATGTTTCTAACGGCTCTGACAATTTCGTCACGACTGCCGTAATTCATAGCTATATTGAGAACCATACCGTCACGGTCTTTTGAACTCTCCTCGTTTTCAATCATAAGCTCACGAAGTTCATCGTTAAAACCCGACTTATCACCGATGAATTTTACCACAATACTGTCATCCTTAAAATCTTCAAGTGCTTCATTAAGATATGATTTAAAGAGCGACATTAGTGCATCAACTTCCTCCTGCGGTCTTTTCCAGTTTTCGGTTGAAAAAGCATATACGGTAAGGTACTTTACTCCGATATCGGAACAGTATCTTGTTATTGTTCTGAAAGTTTTAGCACCCTGACGGTGACCTGCTTTTCTCGGAAGTCCTCTTTTCTTTGCCCAACGGCCATTGCCGTCCATAATAATTCCGATATGTGAAGGCAGATTGAGGTCTGTAACCTCAATCTGCTCATCTTTTTTCTTTGAGAAAAAAGCCATATTACATCTCCAAAATTTCTTTCTGCTTTACTGCAGAAACGCTCTCAACTTCTTTGACATACTTATCTGTAAGATCCTGAGCTTTCTTTTCGCCCTGCTTGAGATCGTCCTCTGTAAGCTCGCCGTCCTTCTTCATAGCTTTAAGCTTGTCGATAAGTTCACGGCGGACATTACGAATCTGAATCTTTGTTTCCTCAGCAATCTTCTGAACATCTTTTACGATTTCTTTTCTTCTGTCCTCTGTGAGAGGCGGGAAAATAAGACGAATAATCTTACCGTCATTCTGTGGGTTGATGCCGATATCGGAAGTCTGGATAGCCTTTTCAATCTGTCTTAATACAGACGCATCCCATGGCTGAATGGTAAGAGTTCTTGCCTCTGTAACAGATACTGCGGCAAGCTGATTTACGGGTGTGGGTGCGCCGTAATAGTCAACCTTTACCTTATCAAGAACTGCGGGATTTGCTCTGCCTGCTCTGATTTCTGAAAATTCCGTGCGCATATGCTCAAGTCGTCTGTCCATACTTTCGCCGGCTTTTTTTAACTGTGTCTGCATATTTATGCCTCCTGTGTAATAATTATTGTTAAAAAGTCAGTAAAAAATTCAAATTAATTGTTGGCTGTTACGATTGTACCAATGTTTTCACCGCAAACAGCTTTGTAGATATTTTCAGGATCTTCAATACTGAATACAAGAATCGGAAGATTATTGTCCTTGCAAAGCGATGCCGCTGTGCTGTCCATAACAGCGAGATCCTTGTTGAGAACATCATGGAAAGAAATTGTATCGTACTTCTTTGCATTCGGATTTTTCTTGGGATCGCTGTCATATACACCGTCAACCATAGTAGCCTTCATTACGATATCAGCCTCAATTTCTGCCGCACGAAGAGCCGCTGCTGTGTCTGTGCTGAAGAACGGGTTGCCTGTTCCGCAACCGAATACTACTACTCTGCCCTTCTGAAGGTGAAGAACTGCTTTGTTTCTGATGTACGGCTCTGCAATCTGATGCATAGCAATAGCTGTCTGAACACGAACATTAACTCCAAGCTGTTCGAGTGCATCACAAACACCGAGTGCGTTGATTGTTGTTGCGAGCATACCCATATGGTCGGCTCTTGTTCTGTCCATTTCGCCTGAGCTTCTGCCACGCCAGAAGTTACCGCCGCCTACTACGATGCCGACTTCTACGCCTGCGTCAACACATTCTTTAATAGGCTTGCAGATTTTGAGAACAGTTTCAAAATCAATTCCGTGTTTCATTTCTCCTGCAAGTGATTCGCCTGAAAGTTTTAATAATACTCTTTTATATTTTGGTTTCATACATAACACCCCATGGTAATTTATAATTACTAATATAATACAATATCTTGTAGGGTTTGTAAAGGTTTAGTGGCAGTTTTTTGAATAAATAACCGAAAGCTGAATGGTTATGTCATATGAAATGCAAAAAAATTATTAAAAATAACCGTAAATGCACTGTATGTGCTAACTCTTCACCGTAAATCCGTTGACAACAAATCTTGCCATACGATACAATTATATATATGAAAAACAGCACCTTTTATTAAGAAAAACAGGTCAAAAAAATAACGCTGAACCTAAAATAAAGTTCAGCGTTTGTGGCGGAGAGAAGGGGATTCGAACCCCTGATACGGTGTTCACCGTATACATGATTTCCAATCATGCTCCTTCGGCCAGCTCGGACATCTCTCCAAACGACCTGTTTATTATATCAAATGAAATCAGAAAAATCAAGTGAGATTTTGAAATATTTTAATTTTATGTGGCAAACTATGAAAAAACTATTTTCTATTATTTTAATTTTAGTGGCTTTATTGCAAATATCTTTAACAAGTGCATTTGCAACCACAAGCGTAAGTTTTGAAATGCAGAATGCAGATATGAAGCCGAACAGACTGTTCAGCGTTGCACTTTCCGCAAAGGCAGATAATCGACTTTCTGCCGCAACATTTGAATTTACATATGATGCCGATTATATCGAATTCAGAAAGGTTAAGGCAGTGAATAACGGCTCAAAAATTCAGGTCAACAAGAAAAGCGGCAAGGTTAAAGTTGTTTTTCTTAATTCTGAAGGACAAAATATTTCGGGCGGAAGCGATGTCTTAACGCTTGATTTCAAAACAATAAAAGAAGGTACTGCGTATATTGACTACACGGTGATTCAATGTGTTGATTCCGATGTGAACTTTATGGATGTTGGAAGTTGCACTGCATCGTGTATCAGAATATATAAAAATGCCTCGGGAACGGTTAGCGGCGGAAGTTCCTCGTCAATCAATAAAAACAGCACGCAAGCTACAGGAAAGGGCGGTAAAAGTAAACACCCGACCGAGCCTACAACTGTTAATGCCTCAGATGACGAATATATTGATTACAATCCCATTAAAGATAAGCAAATAAAATTTTTCTTTGCCGGCATAGGCATAACTGCGGGATGCTTGGCTATATTGGCTGTTGCATATGCAATCGGTAAAAAAACAGCTCAGAAGAAAGCTGAAAAAGAGAAAAATCACAACGACAATACTCTTGAAAACAGGACTTCCGATGATTGATTCGGGAGTCTTTTACTTTGCCTTTCTTCCCTGCGTGATATCACGCTTTGCAAATTCACGGTTGATTGAGTTTAAAACACGCTTTTTGTCGGCACTCCACATGGGTGCAACGAGCAGTTTTTTATCCCCGTCACCTGTTAAACGGTGAATTACAACATTTTCAGGCAACACTTCAACGCAATCGCAAAGAATATCAATATAATCTTCCATTGAAAGCACATCAAATTTTCCGCTTTCATAGTCATCACACAAGTCTGTGTTTTTTAAAACATGCAACAATTGTAGTTTGATTCCGTCGGTTTTACTGCCTGCATATTTTACAGATTGAAGCATCATTTCTTTAGATTCGTTCGGAAGTCCCAAAATAATGTGTGTAATTACATTGATTCCGATTTTATGAAGATTTTCTGTAGCTGAGTCATAAACGGAGAGCGGATACATTCTTCTTATATAATCTGCCGATTTTTCATGAATTGTCTGTAATCCGAGTTCTACCCAGACAGGTTTTATCTTGTTCAGTTTTTCAAGAAGACCTAACACATTATTTCCCAGGCAATCGGGACGGGTTGCGATTGAAAGGGCAACAATGTCGGGTTCTGAAATTGCATCTGTAAATATTTTTTCAAGATATTCAATAGACGCATAGGTATTTGTGAACGGCTGAAAGTATGCAATAAACTTTTTACAGTCGGATTTCTTTTTTATTCGCAGTTTAGCCTGATCAATTTGTCCGTGAACAGGAAGAAGTGCATCGGAGGCAAATTCTCCGGAGCCTCCCCTGCTGCAAAAAATACAGCCCCTCGTTCCGAGGGTTCCGTCACGATTCGGACAGGTCATATTACCGTTCAGCGAAA